>ERZ1034915.254-NODE-254-length-37469-cov-19.345860_pt1 | contig 37469 bp, 34 predicted proteins | sample MGYA00520592_ERZ1034915 | MGnify/ENA primary metagenome ERZ1034915 (study PRJEB33766, sample SAMN09781787) | gut metagenome | biome: gut microbiome | host: Homo sapiens | place: Madagascar | study: EMG produced TPA metagenomics assembly of the PRJNA485056 data... | reverse complement strand
GATTTCCAGTCGTGCGCCTTAGACCAGCTCAGCCATCTTTCCATATTCAGTTGCGCGTCTCTCAAGAGCGCTTTAATATAATATCAGTTCAAGGGATAAATGTCAAGGCTTTTTTACAATTTTTTTCAAAAAAGTACAAATTTAAAAAATCGCAAGTTTTGCACTTGCAAAACACATTCGTTCGTGATAAAACATATTGAGAATAAGATAAAGGGGATGTATTTTTTCGTGTATTCCATATTTCGCAACTTGGCCATTATTATTTTAAGTGCTAAATTTTGCGGTCTGGTCGCCCGTAAATGTAAGGCGCCCCAGGTCGTCGGTGAAATTCTCGCCGGTCTGCTCATCGGTCCCTGCCTGCTGAACCTCGTGCAGATCAGCGACACAATCTCTGTCTTTGCCGAGATTGGCGTTGTGCTGTTGATGTTCTCCACCGGCCTTGGCACCAACTTGAAAGAGCTGCTGCGTGCAGGCCCCATCGCTACGCTGGTCGCTTGCATCGGCGTGTTTGTACCGCTGGTAGGCGGCACGCTGCTGTATGGTGCCTTCTTTGGCCTGGGGGAGATCGGCAGCCCAGAGTTCTACCGCGCACTCTTCATCGGCACGATCATGACCGCCACCAGCGTTTCCATCACGGTGGCCACCCTGCAGGAGTTGGGGCAGTTGAAAGGCTTCCTTGGTACCACGATCGTCAGTGCTGCCGTTATCGATGACGTCATCGGTATCGTCGTGCTGACCTGCGTCATCGGCGCCAGCTCCGGTACCGGTACAGGCCTGGGCGCTGTGCTCATCAACACGGTGTTGTTCTTCCTGGTTTCTATCGGTGTCGGTGTGGTCATTCACCATGCCATGAAATGGCTGGACAAACGCAACCCCCACACCCAGCGCATCACCGTTGTCAGTATCGCTTTCTGCTTTGCCATGGCCTATATTGCCGAGCAGTACTTTGGTATTGCCGACATCACCGGTGCCTACATTGCCGGCATTGTGCTGTGCGCCATGGACGATGCCTCCTACGTTGAGCGCCGCATCGACATCAGCAACTATGTTATCTTCGCCCCTGTGTTCTTCGCCAGCATCGGACTGAAAACCGACGTCAGCGGCCTGACCCCGGAGATCCTGCTGTTCTGCGTTTGCTTCGTCATCGTTGCCCTGCTGACAAAGATTATCGGCTGCGGCTGCGCTGCCAAGGTCTGCGGCTTCAACTGGCCCGACTCGCTCAAGGTCGGCATTGGCATGATGACCCGCGGTGAGGTCGCCCTGATCGTCGCCCAGAAGGGCCTGGCGGTCGGCATGGTAGATTCGGTCTACTTTACCGCCGTCATCCTGCTGATTGTTGTTTCTTCCGTCGCAACCCCCATTGCGCTGAAACTGCTCTTCCACAAGCATCCGCCGGTTCCGCATCCGAGCCAGTTGAAAGCTGAAAAAGCGTAACGTCTAAAAAATCAGCCGTTCCCACAGCAGGGAACGGCTGAATTTTTGTCATCAATAGGATTCGTGGCGTACAAAGCCGCCCAGTTCCTCGGTAGTGGTAAGGCCCTGCGCCAATGCCTTGCTGCGCATAGCGGCGTAAAACTCGGCGTCGGTGGCCTGCCTGTACGGCTCCAGGAAGAAATAGCCAATGCCCAACGTGAACATACAAAGCAGAATCCAGCCGGCAAACGAAAGGCCAAGCACAAAGTAGTGGAACTTTTCACCGTCCATAATGTCTTTGCTCAACTGCATGGCGCGGGTGGTCGTCATGTAGGGGTTTTCTGCCAGTAGATAGGGGACCAGCGCGTAGCAATAATCCCAATAAATACCGGGAACCACAAAAAGAAGCGTGCCTACAAAAATTTTCAGATTCTTCAAGAACTGTACCTTGACCACGTTCATGTACGGCGTGCGGAATACGCTTGTCACCGTAGCAGCAGGGGAAAGTGCCTGGCGGCTTTCCATAAAGTAGCGGTCACGGCCGACCTCCAGCGGAGCAGCCCCAAAAATCGACCACAGCAGGGAGATCACCGCGGCCAGCACAGCGACGATCAGAATCGTCATAAGCATCTGATACGAAAGGCTGTCCAGGTAGTTTGCCACACGGTCATAGGCCGTATCGCTGCCCGTGACGGTGTCCATCGTATAGCGGGAACCGCCCGTTGAGGCGCTGCTGCCGCCAACACCGACGAGCCCCAGCACCAGGCAGATCCAGAAACATCGCCAGTAGCGGCCTCGTAGCGCCTGCTTAGCGTTTGTCTTTAATAAAGAACATGTCCACATAATTTTTGCACCTCCGTGTATTTACCTTTCATTATAGCAAATATCACGGTAAAAGCAAGGAAAACAAAAACAAAAGGCTCTAAGCCGAAGCATAAAGCTTTGATGCGGATATGGGATTTTCCCGCGCACTAAGCAAAGCCCCACTGGGGCTTTGTTTGCCGCCTGCGGACGGCCGTGCTGTTCAAGTCCGCTTCACCGCAAAGTCAACAAGAAAGCCCCGAACCTAAGTTCGGGGCTTTCTTGTTGGTGCGGATGAAGGGATTTGAACCCACACTCTTTTAAGGGAACTAGAACCTGAATCTAGCGCGTCTGCCAGTTCCGCCACATCCGCATATTCTGTTGTGCCCGTTGCCCGGGCGACGCATATTATTATAACGGACACCTACCAAATTGTCAAGCGTTTTCTGCAAAAAAGTATAACTTTCTGCAAGAATTTTGCAAATATACGTTGTATCAACAAATATACCCTTAAAGTTTTCATACTTGTACGCCGTTCGCGCACATCGATATTCTCTGCAAAAACATTTTTCGACATTTTTTATCGTTCGTTCGGCAAAAAAAGCACAAAAACAACGTAGCCACATCAAAGCTCCTCTTGTTTTCCTGTTTTTATCCTTGTATAATGGGTACATTCGCGGTTCTGCTGTGCGGCAGGCTGCCGCGGGCATGGCACCTGCTGCCATGAAAAAACAAAAGAGGGAAGAGGATTTCATGAATTCATTCACTTCGGCAGTTAAATCGATTGCCAAAAAGTACAACGATACCAGCTTGATTCTGCGTATCGCCATCGGCCTTGTCATCGGCGCTGTGCTGGCGCTGCTCTGCCCGGGTGCCACCTGGCTGGAGGAACTCGGCAATCTGTTCGTCGGTGCCTTGAAAGGCATTGCCCCTGTACTGGTCTTCGTCATTGTCACCAGTGCACTGGCCCAGGGGTCGTCCAAGCTGGACCGCCGTTTCGGCACAGTCGTGTGGCTTTACATGCTGACCACCTTTATCGCCGCCACCCTGTCGGTCATCACTAGCATGCTGTTCCCACAGAATCTCGTTCTGGCCGAGGCCGCCACGGCTGACGTTATCCCCCAGGGTCTGGGTGACGTCCTACACACCCTGCTGGCCAACATCGTGTCCAACCCGCTCAGTGCCATTATGAACGGCAACTACATTGGCATCCTGATGTGGGCCTGCCTGTTTGGTTTGGCCATGAAGAGCATCGCCACGGACGGCACCAAAAAGTTCTTGTCAGATACTTCGGACGCCGTTTCGCAAATCGTGCGCTGGGTCATCAACCTGGCACCGTTCGGCATCATGGGCCTGGTTTTCACCAATGTGGCCAGCAACGGCCTGTCCATCTTTACGCAGTATGGCCGCCTGTTGCTGTTGTTGGTGGGTACCATGCTGCTGATGGCTCTGGTCATCAACCCGCTGATCATTTTCATTTATCTGCACTGCAACCCGTATCCACTGGTTTTCCGATGCCTGCGCGAGTCCGGCCTGACGGCTTTCTTCACTCGCAGCTCAGCTGCCAACATTCCCGTCAACATGGCCCTGTGCGAGAAGCTGGGCCTGGATAAGGACGTCTACTCCGTTTCTATCCCGCTGGGCGCTACCATTAACATGGACGGCGCCGCCATCACCATTACCATTATGACACTGGCCGCCGCCAACACGCTGGGCATGCAGGTTTCCGTGCCTGCCGCTGTCCTGCTTTCCATCATGTCTGCTCTGGGCGCCTGCGGTGCTTCTGGCGTGGCCGGTGGTTCGCTGTTGTTGATTCCTATGGCTTGCTCGCTGTTCGGCATCTCCAATGACATTGCCATGCAGGTCGTTGGCGTCGGCTTCATCATCGGCGTCATTCAGGATTCCGTTGAGACGGCCCTGAACTCTGCCGGTGACGTTGAGTTTGCCGCCACCGCTGAGTATTATCAGTGGCGCAAGACCGACCGTTCGCTGCCGGACTTTCTGGTTGGTAAAAAGTAAGATTCGCTGAAAACCGCAGGGGAAAGCCCCTGCGGTTTTGGTTTGCAGCTTTTTTAGAAAAAATCGGATTTTTTCTAAAAAAGCGCTTGACATTCCGATATGTGTCCGCTATAATAATATGCGTCGCCCAGGCAACGGGCACAACAGAATATGCGGATGTGGCGGAACTGGCAGACGCGCTAGATTCAGGTTCTAGTTCCCTTAAAAGAGTGTGGGTTCAAATCCCTTCATCCGCACCAATAAAAACCTCGAACTAAGGTTCGAGGTTTTTATTTTTTATCATTTTAAGTCCATACATAAAAATACAGTGCATACCGCAAATAAACCATGGTATGCACTGCGTCTTTTTAGTTTAGGTTCTCAATCATCACTTACTCAACCGCTTATAATACTGCCGGTACTGCTGCGGTGAAAGTCCCGTGGCGTCCTTAAATACACGGCGGAAGTGTGCTGTTGTCAAAAAGCCTGTCTTTTCGGAGATGTCCGAGATGCTCTCGTTGGTCTTTTCGATCAGGTTTTGCGCAGCCTTGATCCGCACGCCGTTGATATACTCGATCAGGCTCAGGTTGATGGACTTTTTAAACAGCCGGCTCAGGTAGTACGGGCTGATGTAAAACTGGCTGGCAATGCCGGTCAGGGTCAGTTTTTCCGCGTAATGCTCGGCGATATAGGTCTGAATCTGCTCCACGATATGGTTGCTGACGCGGCCGTTTTCGCCGCCCTGGGCCTGCTGCTGTTTGCACAGGTCCTTCAGCTCCAACAGCAGGGTAGCCAGCAGCATCTTACGCACCGCCTCGCCCTCGGCGCTGGTCTGCTCCTGCAGTTCCAGCAATTGCTGCAGCATCGAGTAGATATGATTCTGCTGCTTGACCGTGATGTTGGACAGCAGGTGGTTATGCTCCTCGCTCAAAAAGGAGAAGAAGTCCACCTCCGGGAAGATTTCGGCAATCTTGCCCAGATACTCGGCGCTGAAATTCAGCACAATACGGCTGGACGGCGTGTCGCCCACAGAGGCCGTCTTATGGATTTGGTTGTCGCCGATCAGCACCACGCTGCCGGCATTGACGATATAAGCGGCGTCCTCGATAAAATAGCGGCGCGTGCCCTCGATCTCATAGTAGATCTCGTATTTGTGGTGGATATGGAAGCAGGGCATTTCAAAGCCGGTAGCGCGGTCGACGCGCTCAATAAAAAAGTCCATGCGTGGGGAATAGGTATATTCGGAAGCCATACCGGCACCTCATCTTTACGGATATTTCTGTACGGTTTTCTTTAGAATAGCACAATTCTTGCTACATTTCAAATATTTTTTCTCTATTTCAAGGCAGAATTACAGCCTTTTAGCACTATACCGCACAAAAATTGCCGTTCCGGTGCTTTTCAGCTGCCGGAGCGGCATCTTGCTTTTCTATTAGTCTTTTTTGTGGCGCTTTAAAAACGCGCGATACTCACGGTACCAGCACTGAGGGCACAAACTCTGATACTCCACATCATCCACCGTGTCAATGGCCACCTGGGCGCCCTCGAACACATACTCGCCGTTAACCTTGCGTCCGTTGCAGATGGCCTTACGGCCGCAGGCACAGATGGTTTTCAGTTCCTCAATGGTATGGGCCAGTTCCAGCAGGCGGGTAGAGCCAGGGAAGCCACGCATCATAAAGTCAGCACGCAAGCCGTAGCAGATGACCGGGATGCCAAGATCCACCGTGACCAGGAACAGCTGCTCAGCCTGTTCCGGCGTAAAGAACTGGCTCTCATCGCACAGTACGCAGGCGGGGGCACCATGTTCGGCCGAGTCCTGCTTGACAAGCTCCACCACATCCATCTCAGGCGTGACAAGTTTGTCCACTTTACAGCTGATGCCCAGTCGGGAAACGATGGAATCCTGGCCCTTGGTATCGACAGCAGGTTTCAAGATCAGCACCCGCATGCCACGCTCTTTATAGTTGTATGCCACCTGCATCAAGGCGGTGGTCTTGCCGCTGTTCATGGCACCGTAGCGGAAATATAACTTTGCCATTACCGGCTCCTTTATCTTAGTCTTTATTGCGCAGGCGGTAGCCCAGGCTCATCAGGCTGTCGCCCAAATGGACGTTTTCCACCGTAACGCCGGGATACTCGACTGACAGGTCATAGTGGCTGAAGTTCCAGAAGCCCTGGATGCCATGGGCCACCAGCTCACTGGAAAGTTCCATCGCACTCTGGCGCGGGACGCAAAGTACCGCCACGGTGGGGTGATGCTCGGCGCAGAAGGCCTCCAGCTCGCTCAGCGGGTAGATGGTTGCTCCGCCCATCTCCTTGCCGCACAGTTCGGGGTTGATGTCGAACACGCCGATCAGCTTATATCCGTTGGTATCGCGGCTGATGAAGCTGGACACCGCAGAACCCAGGCGGCCAGCGCCGATCAGGATGGTGGGCAGCTTTTCGCCATCGCCAAACAGCAGTTTGCCGATCTCTGCCCGCAGCACATCCACCTTATAGCCGATGCCCTGCTGGCCAAAACCGCCGAAACAGTTGAAGTCCTGGCGCACCTGGCTGGCAGTGGTGCCCATCATGTGGGCCAGCTCGCTGGAGGAGATTTTCTCCTTGCCGTCGGCCGACAGGGTCGTCAGGTAGCGGTAATACTTGGGAAGACGCTTGATAACGGGAAGAGATACCTTGCTTTGAATTGCCATGATACTTACCTCACAATACCGGGATGCGAAAGCCCGGAAAGAATCCCTTTTGCTAAATTTATAACTTATTATAAATTGCGCACTTCAAATTGTCAATTTTTTATCTAAGTTTTTTCGTAATTTCTAACCATCGTGTGCAGGAAAGAGCAAAATTTTTTCGTTTTCATCGTCTTTTGCAGGCTTTTACGCTGATTCATATGTATCTTGCGCTTTTTTCTTTCGCATATCCGCCCTGCGTTCCGTGCATACTAAACCGGAAAGGGGGCTACTCGCTATGGAACCAACCTCGAAAAAGACCAAGTCACGTCCAAAACTCAACCCAACCGAGAGCGCCGCGCTCCAAAGGCTGGAGCATGATCTTATTACCGACAGCGGCACCGTACCCGCCACCAAGGGCCGCCACGCCATCCACTGCCTGACCGTCATCGGTACCATCGAGGGTCACACCCTGGCCCCGGATGCCCAGAAAACCACCAAGTATGAGCACGTCATCCCGCAGCTGGTGGATATTGAAGAGGACCCGGAGATCGAAGGCCTGCTGGTCATTTTGAACACCGTGGGCGGTGATGTGGAAGCTGGCCTCGCCCTGGCCGAGCTTATCGCCGGGGTGAATAAGCCCAGTGCCACACTGGTGCTGGGCGGCGGCCACTCCATCGGTATCCCGTTGGCGGTGTCGGCCCGGCGCAGCTTTATCGTACCCACCGCCACCATGACGGTACACCCGGTGCGCCATTCCGGTATGGTGCTGGGCGTACCCCAGACCCTGCGCTACTTTGAGCAGATGCAGGAGCGCATCGTTGGCTTTGTAGCCAGTCATTCCAAAATCACTGCCCGCCGCTTTACAGCTCTGATGCACAACACCGGTGAGCTTGTGATGGACATGGGCACCGTGCTGGACGGCCGCCAGGCCGTGGAGGAAGGCCTGATCGATGAACTGGGCGGCCTGGGCGACGCACTGCGCTATTTATATAAGGAAATCGAATCCGGCAGGTAACACAGCTTTTTGTGCTATCTGCCAAAAGGGCAGGGGATAACCCACCTGCGGATTTTTCGTTTACAAGCCTCGCGATTCGTGATAGAATAATAGAGAATGTTCACATGGGCTGACTTTCAGCCCGGTTTAAGATAGAATTCCTATGTAGAATAGTGGGGTAGTAAGAAACATGGCGCAGTCTCGTTCCGGGAAAAGCTCCGGCAACAAAAACCGTTCCTCATCCTCTTCCAAAAGCAAAAGCCGTTCCTCGTCAAGCCGGTCTTCTACAACTTATCGGGCTTCGTCCGGCAAATCGGGCCAGTCCTCTTCGTCCCGCAGCAAAGCGCAGGCATCCCGCCGTGCGCAGCGCCGCGCTGAAACACCCAACCTGGCACGCAGCATCCTGCTGGCCGGGTTAGGTTTGCTGTGTGTTGCCATGGTGCTGGTGCCCGGTCAAAACATGTGGAAGACCCTGCGCGGCGGGCTGTTTGGCATTTTCGGCGTTATGACCTATCTGGTCGGGCCGTTTTTGCTGTACCTGGCCTACCTGCTGGCCTCCGGCTACCGCGTCACCCTGTTTGCGGGCAAAGTCGCGTTGATGAGCGTGCTGTGTGCCGGTGTACCGGTCATCTTCTCCAATGTATCGCTGAACGATGCCAACCCCTGGCAGATTATTAAAATGTTGTTTGCCCGCGGGCAGACCAACTTCTGGGAAGGCGGCATCTGGGGTGCCCCGGTCGGCGGCACGCTGCTGGCACTGTTTGGCCGCCCGGCATCCAACGTCATCATGCTGCTGGTGTTCCTGCTGGGGCTGATGTTCTTCTTTGCCATCACACCCGCCGATGTGGTGTTGTTTGTCAACAACCAGTACCAGAAGTTGCAGCAGGCCCGCCAGGACCGTGCCGAGGAAGAGACTGCCTACGACACCCAACTGTTTGCCCAGGAGCAGGAGGAAGAACCCATTGAGAACCTGACCGCTCCCGCGCAGGATAATCGCCCGCACCACCCGGCCTACGATGTCATTGCCGACACCGGGCGCATCCCGGTACAGCCCGCCCAGCCTGTACAACCGTTGGTGCAGCAGGCCGCGCCTGTAAACCAGCCGGCTCAGCCCGTACAGCCTGCCATTCCTTCGCAGCCTGCCGCCAGTGCGCCGGTCATCCCCAATTACACCCCGGCACCTACTTATGCTGCCTATGCCGCTGCAGCCGGGTACACCCCGGCCAGCTATGGTACGCCTGCTGCCGAGTCGCAGCCCCGTGCTTCCTTTGACGTGGACCTCGGCCCCGAGGTGACCGCTTCCGCCGCCAAAGCCGCCATTGAGCACGATCCGCTGGAGCCTGTCAGCATCGGCCCCGGCGGCACCTTCGGCATGGACCCGCTGTCCCATCTTTCTGACACTTCGCACTATCACGCTGCCGCGGCCGAGCAGCAGCCCACTGTCCAGCCTGCTGCAGACGAGTTTGAGCTGAAGCTGGATGACCCTGCCGAGACTGCCCCCGAAGAAGCCGCCGGGGATGAGCTGGACAACCTCATCAGCCGCGCTGTCAGCGGCCACGCGCCCTATTACGGCGAGCAGGATGTCAGCTCCGAGACCACGCTGGATCTGCCACAGGAATCGGAATTTTCCGTGCCGCTCACTCCACAGCCGACCTTTGATACCCCGCTGGTGCCGGTAGAAGATGACGCCTCATTTGACATCCCCGTAGATGGGGAAGAGGGTGTCTTCACTGGCACCACCCCGGCGAAAGAACCGCATAGCGCCCCCGCCGCCAGCGCTGCCCCGGCCATCCCGACCATCGGCGGCAGCTTCTCCGTCAATGAGGCTGTCAGCGACGCCTGGAACAGCGGCCGTCCCATCTCGGATGTGCTGAACGCCCAGCCCGCCGCGCCTGTGCCGCAAGCCGCCCCCGTTGTACCCGCCTCATCTGTTGCTGCTGCGGTCTCTGCGCAGCCCCAGCAGCCCACCGGCACCGAGAGTTCCTTCGTAGTGCCTCAGCGCGGCGAATCTGCTCATCTGCAGGTCAGCACCAGCGTCGGCAACTCGGCTTCTGCCCCCATCAGCTCACCGCCGTCCGCCGCCAAGGCAGACCCCAACACCATGAACCTGGCTGCCATGCAGGCCGAGCCTGTGGAGCCGTACTGCTATCCGTCCCTGAACCTTTTCAACGCGACCCGCCCCGACGACGAAGCCGGTGCCGCCCGCGAGATGAAGAAGAATGCCGACATCCTGGTCAACACGCTGGACAGCTTCGGCGTCAAGACCACCATGCTGGACATCTGCCGTGGCCCGTCTGTTACCCGGTATGAACTGCAGCCCCAGGCGGGCATTAAGGTCAGCCGCATCACCAGTTTGGCCGATGACATTGCCCTGAACCTGGCCACCGCCGGTGTGCGTATCGAGGCCCCCATCCCCGGCAAACCCGCCGTCGGCATCGAGGTGCCCAATAAAATCCGCTCTACCGTCAACATCCGCGCGGTGTTTGAATCCCAGAATTACATCAACATGCGCAGCCCGCTGACCATGGCCTTGGGTAAGGATATTGCCGGTGCGGCACAGGTCGCCGACCTGTGCAAGATGCCCCATCTGCTGATTGCAGGTTCTACCGGCAGTGGTAAGTCTGTCTGCGTCAACTCCATCATCATCAGCTTCCTGTTCCGTTCCAGCCCCGAGGATGTCAAGCTCATCCTCATCGACCCCAAGGTCGTTGAATTGGCCGAGTACAACGGCATCCCTCATCTGCTGATGCCCGTCGTCACCGAGCCCCGTAAAGCCGCCGGGGCCCTTGGCGCCAGCGTTGCCGAGATGGAGCGCCGCTACAAGCTGTTTGCCGAGAACAACGTCCGCGAGATCAAAGCCTACAACAAGCTTGCCGCCCAGACCGGGCTGGAGCATCTGCCCTACATTGCCATCGTTATCGACGAGTTGGCCGATTTGATGATGGTCGCCGGCAAAGAGGTCGAAGATTACATCTGCCGCATCGCGCAGAAAGCCCGTGCCGCCGGTATCCACCTGATCGTTGCTACTCAGCGTCCCAGCGTGGACGTCATCACCGGCCTGATCAAAGCCAACATTCCCAGCCGTATCGCCTTTGCGGTTTCCAGCCAGATCGACTCCCGCACCATTCTGGATGCGTCGGGTGCCGAAAAGCTGCTGGGCAACGGCGACATGCTGTTCCTGCCGGTCGGTGCTTCCAAGCCCGTGCGTGTGCAGGGCACCTTCGTCACCGACGAGGAGATCGGCGCGGTATTGAGCTTTATCAAGTCCACTTCCTCCACCCAGTATGACGAGGAAATGATTGCCGAGATGGAGCGCCGCGCCGTTGCCGAGAAGGGCAGCAAGAAGGGCAGCGACGATGACGGCGATACCGGCGGTGCGCTCGACCCGATGTTTGAGCAGGCCGTTGAATGTGTCATCGATGCCGGGCAAGCCAGCACCAGCCTGCTGCAGCGCCGCTGCAAGCTAGGCTATGCTCGCGCCGCCCGCATCATGGACCAGATGGAGCAGGAGAAGATCATCGGCCCCTACGAGGGTGCCAAGCCCCGCACCGTACTGGTCAGCAAAGCCCAGTGGGAAGAACGCAAGCTGAATGGACAGTACGATGAAGCCTGAGAAAACTGCCCGTAAGCGCCGTCTGCCCTGGCGCAGGATCCTGCTTCTGCCGGCCGTTCTGCTGCTGGCGGTTGCCGCTTATTTTATCGAATCCCGCAGCGGCTGGTCAGATCTATACCGTGCCGCCGGGGTCTCCCTTGATGCACCGGACGCTGACCTGCTGGCCCAGACGTCCACCACTGTTACCGTGTTGGATGTGGGGCAGGGGGACGCCGTTTTGATTGGCCAGGACGGTGCCTACTGTCTGATCGACACCGGGCCGTCCGATGCCAAAGGCGACCTTGTCCGCGATTTGCAGCTGGCTGGCATCTCCAAGCTGGATTATCTGGTTTTAACTCATCCCCACGCCGACCATACCGGCGGTGCGCGGGAAGTGTTACGCAATTTTGCTGTTGGGCAATTACTTGTACCACCCTGGGATGCCCAGGCCAGCGACGAGGCTGCCGATTGGCCGCGCGGATTGTTTGATTTGGCCACTGAGCAGGGGACCGACGTTATCACCGCCGAGGACGGCACTGTCTACCCGCTGGGCAGCGGCACCCTGACAGTTTTGCAGGGCGGCGAGTCCGAACTGTACGACACCGACGATTCCTCCGCTCATGTCAACAACGCCTCGCTGTGCACGCTGTTTGAAGCGGGCAATTTCCGTTATCTCTCCACCGGTGATGCCGAAAGCGCCGCCGAACAGCGGCTTGTAGACCGCTACGGCAAAGCCCTGCATGCCACTTTGTTTAAGGCCGGACACCACGGGTCGTCCACCTCCAGCACCGAAGTCCTCTTGCAGGTCGTGCAGCCTCAGGCCGTGACTATCAGCTGCGGGCTGAACAATGACTACGGCCATCCCCACGCCCGTGCTTTGCAGCGCCTGACCGACGCCGGGGCCGAGATCTACCGCACCGATACCATGGGTACCATCACTTTCACCTGGCAAAACGATACCCTCAGCGCGGCATCCGCCGACACGCTGGATGCCGCCGCCTAAGATGTACAATATAAAGGAGCCCACTATGACGATCACGGAAAAATTCCAGAACAAGCGCTGCGTCTTTTCCATCGAGTGCTTCCCGCCGAAGCAGACCACCCAGATGGACAAGATGAAAGCCACTCTGCAGGCCATGCGCGCCCTGAACCCGGATTTTATCAGCGTCACCTTTGGCGCAGGTGGTTCCGCCGGCGGCGTTTCCACCGTAGAAGTGGCCGATTATATCCAGCACGAGGTCGGCGTGCCCGCCCTGGCCCACCTGATCTGCATGGGCAATGACCAGACCAGTGCCGCCCGCATCCTGGACGAGCTGGAGCAGGCCGGTGTGCGCGATGTGCTGGCCCTGCGCGGCGACCGCACCCCGACCCGACCCGAAAGCCCGGACTTCAAGCACGCCAGCGACCTGACCGCCTTTATTAAATGGAAGAAGCCCGGTTTCTCGGTCCACGGTGCCTGCTACCCTGAGGCCCACCCAGAAGCTGCCACCCTGCAGCAGGACGTGGAAAACCTGCGTATTAAGCAGGCCAACGGTGCCGAGCATCTGCTGACCCAGCTGTTCTTTGATAACATGCACTTCTATCGTTTTCTCAATCTGGCCCGCCGCGCCGGGGTAACGCTGCCGGTCTCTGCCGGTGTTATGCCCATCGTCAAGCGCAGCCAGATCGAGCGCACCGTCGCTCTTTCCTCCGCCAGCCTGCCCTCGGAGTTCACCCGCATGGTCTCCCGTTTTCAGGATGACCCGGATTCTCTCTATGAGGCCGGCATTGAGTACGCCGTCAACCAGCTGCGCGACCTGATCGAGGGCGGCGCCGATGGCGTGCACCTTTACGCCATGAACGATGCCAATGTGGCCGCCAAGGTCTACGAGGGCATCAAGGACCTGCTGTAATGGAGCGGGCCAAGCCTTCTTCCATAAAACGTGCTACGGCGCTGCGCTACATGGGTGCATCTGGCTGGCAGCCGGATAATGCCACCACCGCACTGCTGGACCGTGCTGAGGAAAAGATCCTGGCGGCTGCCACGCCGCGGGCCGCTGTGCGGCGGCTGCCGCGGGCGGTGTTTCCACCGCCGGAACTGGACTGCGGCACCGATTTAATGCGCCACCTGCAAGGCTGTGATGCCGTACTGCTGATGGCTGCCACGCTGGGTTCACAGGTGGATTCGCTGTTGCGGCGGCTGGAGCTGACCGACATTGCCATGGCCGCCGCTGCGGATGCCCTGTCCTCGGTTTTGCTGGAGCAGATCTGCGATGAGCTGGAAGCTGAATGGCGTGCCAAATTTGCCGCCGAGCATCTCTACTTAACCGGCCGCTACGCCCCCGGCTACGGAGACTGCCCACTGGAACTGAACGATGAGCTTTGCTTGGCGGTAGATACCGTGCGCGGCTGCGGCCTGGCCATCACGCCCCAGCACTTACTGGCACCGCGCAAAAGCACTACCGCCATTTTAGGCATTGCCGATCACCCCGTGACCGGCACCCTGGCAGGCTGCACCACCTGCCACCTGCGGGAGAATTGCAGCTTCCGCAAACAGAGCACCACCTGCTTTGCTAAATAAGACGTTTTGGGGGAGTATCTGTGCAGATTCAAGAAGTTTTCGACCGCCGCCGCTTTGTCTTTCTGGATGGCGGCATGGGCACCCAGCTGCAGCAGCGCGGCCTGCAGCCCGGCCAAAAGCCGGAACTGGCAGCGCTGGAAATGCCGGATGTCTTAACAGCCATTCACCGTGATTATACGGCCGCCGGGGCGGACATCCTGCTGGCCAACACCTTTGGTGCCAACGCCAAAAAGCTGGCTGGCTGCGGCCGTAGTGTCGAGGAAGTCGTCTCGGCTTCCATCGCCTGCGCCCGCCGTGCCGGGCAGGAAACCAGCGCACTGGTAGCGCTGGACATCGGCCCCCTGGGCGAACTGCTGGCCCCCGCCGGTACCCTCGCTTTTGAGGATGCCTACGAAGAATTTGCCCAGGTCATCCGCGCTGGTGCTGCTGCCGGAGCCGACCTCGTCTTTCTGGAGACGATGACCGACCTGTACGAGCTGAAAGCCGCCATCCTGGCCGCCAAAGAAAACTGTAACCTGCCGGTGTTCACTTCCATGAGTTTTGAGAGCCGCGGCCGCACTTTTACCGGCTGCACGGTGGAAAGCTACGCCGTTACCGCCGCCGGTCTGGGGGCGGATGCCATCGGCATCAACTGCTCGTTAGGCCCTGCCGAGATTCTGCCCTTTGCCCAGCGCCTTTGCCGCAGTGTTCCTGCCGGGCTGCCGGTTTTCGTCAAGCCCAACGCGGGCCTGCCCAACCCGGACGGCAGCTACAATCTGGACGCCAACGGCTTTGCCGAACAAATGCGTGAATACGCCGCCACCGGCATCTCAATGGTGGGCGGCTGCTGCGGCACCACGCCGGAATACATTGCCAAATTAAAAGAGACCTTCAACCCGCTTACCCCGGCGCAGAAGATTCCCATTCGCCGCAGCTGCCTGTGTACGCCGGTGCGCTTTGTGGACGTGACCGGCATCACTGTGGTAGGTGAGCGCATCAACCCCACCGGCAAAAAGCGGCTGCAGCAGGCCCTGCGGGAAGGGGACAGTTCCTACCCCTGCGCCCAGGCAGTGGCCCAGGCCGAGGCCGGTGCCGAGGTGCTGGACGTCAACGCCGGTCTGCCCGGCATCGATGAGCCTGCCACGCTGGAGCAGCTGGTCCGCGACCTGCAGGCCGTCACCGATCTGCCCCTGCAGTTGGACTCCTCCAACCCGGACGCCCTCTCCCGTGCCCTGCGTATTTATAACGGCAAACCCATCGTCAACTCGGTCAACGGCGAACAGAGCACGCTGGATACGATCCTGCCGCTGTGCAAAAAGTACGGTGCCGCCGTCGTCGGTCTGGCGCTGGACGAGCACGGCATCCCTGCCACAGCTGCTGGCCGCTTTGCCATTGCCCAGCGCATCGTCAAGGCCGCCAACGCCGTTGGCATCCCCAACGAGGATATTTACATTGACTGCCTGACCCTTACCGCCAGCGCCCAGCAGGAGGGAGCCGTCCAGACGCTGGAAGCCCTGACCCGCTGCAAAAAGGAGCTGGGCGTGCGCACCGTGCTGGGCGTTTCCAACATCAGCTTTGGCTTGCCCTGCCGCGGCTACCTGAACACCACGTTTTTGACTATGGCCATGGTGGCCGGGCTGGACCTTGCCATCATGAACCCCAACACCCCCGAGATGATGGCCGCCGTCCGCGCCTACCGCGTGCTGACCTCCCAGGACCCGCAGAGCACCGACTACGTGGCTGCCTACGCGGATGTGCAGATCCAAACGAGCCAGGTCAGTAAGTCTGCGCCCGCCGCTGCCGATGCACAAATCAATACCGCAGGCGGGGACGCCCTGTTTGAGGCTGTACGCCGCGGCTTAAAGACAGAGGCCCGTGCCGCCGCCGATGCTGCCCTGACGATGCGTGAGCCGCTGGATGTCGTCAACACCTCGCTGATCCCGGCGCTGGACGCTGTAGGCGATGGCTTTGAGAAGGGCACCGTCTTTCTGCCGCAGCTGCTGCAGGCCGCCACAGCTGCCCAGGCCGCATTCGAGGCCATCAAGGCCAAGATTGCTGCCTCCGGCCAGGCCCAAGGCAACAAAGGCAAGATTGTCATTGCCACCGTCAAAGGCGATGTACACGACATCGGCAAAAACATCGTGCGCGTCATCCTCGAAAACTACGGTTACGATGTGCTGGATCTGGGTCGTGATGTGCCGCCGGAGCGCGTGGTGGAAGCCGTGCGCCAGACCGGTGCCAAGCTGGTCGGCCTTTCGGCCCTGATGACCACCACCGTGCCCAACATGCAGGCCACCATCGAGGCCCTGCACGCTGCCAAGCTGGATTGCAAAGTCATGGTAGGCGGCGCGGTGCTGACTCCCAGCTACGCCAAGGACATTGGTGCCGATTACTACTGCAAGGACGCCAAAGCCAGCGCCGACCTTGCCAAGCAGCTTTTGGGCTAAGGCCTTGGGACAATAAAATACCCCTTGCATTTATCCTGAAAATATTGTACAATACTAAAAGCGGACAGGGCTGAATTGCGCTGTTTCGCGTACAGATGCAGGCCCCGTGCGTGGGCAGCCTGTGAACCATGTCAGGCGGGGAACCGAGCAGCATTAAGCAGCGTTTGCACAGTGCCGCGGCAAGCCTGCATCTGTACGCCAAGCAGCGCAGCCGCGTGCTCTGCCCGCCTTTTTACTGTTTTTGCAGGGAGGTGGCTTTGATGTACCGTGCACTGTACCGCAAGTGGCGTCCGCAGCGTTTTGCGGATGTCGTCGGCCAGGCTCCGATCGTAACAGCTTTGCAAAACCAGATCGCCGCCGGGCGCATCGGCCACGCCTACCTTTTTACCGGCACCCGCGGCACGGGCAAAACCACCTGCGCAAAAATTTTTGCCAAAGCGGTCAACTGTCTGGACCATTCCAGCCCGGACCCATGCTGCCAGTGCGAAGTCTGCAAGGGCATCGACTCCGGTGCCATCATGGATATTATCGAGATGGACGCAGCCTCCAACAACGGTGTTGATGACATCCGCGATCTGCGCGACGAGGTTGCCTATCTGCCCTCGGTCTGCCGCTATAAAGTGTATATTATCGACGAGGTCCACATGCTTTCCACGCAGGCCTTCAACGCCCTGCTGAAAACCATGGAGGAGCCGCCCGAGCACGTCATCTTCATCCTGGCCACCACCGAGGTACAGAAAGTCCCGGTCACGATCTTAAGCCGCTGCCAGCGGTATGATTTTGCGCGCATTACGGCCGACGACATTGCCGGGCGTCTGCGCTATGTGGCCGAACAGGAGAAGATCGACCTTGACCCCAACGCTGCCCAGCTGATTGGCCGCCTGGCCGATGGTGCCATGCGTGACGCGCTATCTATTCTGGACACCTGCGCCGGCGTGGACAATAAGGTCGACGAGGCTTTGGTCCGCCGCATGGCCGGTGTGACCGACCGCGGGTATCTGTTCGAGATCAGCGATGCCATCGCCGCCCGGGATTCCGTTGCCGCGCTGGAAAAGATTTCCGCCCTGCGCCAGCAAAGCGTGGACATGCGCCGCCTTTGCATGGAGCTGGCGGGCCATTACCGCAACCTGATGCTCTGTGCCCTGCCGGGCGGCACCTCGCTGCTGACAGGCACCTCACCCGAAGAAGAGGCCGCCTATCTGCAGCGCAAGGATTTCCCGCAGGCAGACGCCATCCGCGCTATCAACGTCTTTGGTTCTGCGTTGGAAAAAATGAGCCGCGGCACTGACCAGCGTATTGAGCTGGAACTGGCTGTTTTCTCTTTGACGCAGCCCATGGCAACTGCCACTATGCAAGCACCGGCTGCCAGCCAGCCGGTGGCAGCCGCAGCGCCGCAGCCGTTCACTTCGGCTCCCGTGTCGGCACCTGCACCCGCTGTTGCACCGCCGGTACAGCAGCCTGCCGTCCCACCCATCCAGACGGACGACCCGCCGCTGCCGCCGGACCCGGAATTTCTGCAGCCGGAGCTGCCGCCGATTCCGCAGCCCACGCCTGCCCCCGCCGCACCTGTTGCTACACAGCCTGCAGCCCGCAAACGGGAGCCGCCCAAAGAGGCGGGCCCGCTGGAGCCGTTCGTATATTGGCCCAATGTACTGGCTGATCTGGAAGAGACCGACGCAATGCTGATCTCTTTTCTGCGCAACACCCGCGCTTACTACGATGGCCGCCGCGTGCTGTTTGAGTGCAGCGATGCTTTCCGCGATTACATCCGCAGCAACCGCGAGGTCAGCAAAAAGCTGAAAGAATCCATCTACCGTGTTTCCCACATCCGCTGCAACATCGGCCCCTATGAGGAGCTCAAAGACAACGCTTCCGATACGCCTGCTGTTTCCATCGACCAAACGCTGAAAAACATGCAGGCCCTCGGTGTTGATATTAAAATTGAAGACAAATAAGATTTGGAGGATATATCCATGAAAGCAAGACTGCCCAAAGGCTACGGCCGCCCCGATCCCAACGCCATGATGCGCCAGGTCCAGAAAATGCAGGACGAGATCCGCGCCAAGCAGGAGGAGCTGGAGGCCAAAGAGTACACCGGTACCGCCAGCGGCGAGATGGTCACCGTTACCATGACCGGCAAGCACGAGATCACCGCTGTCAAGATCAAGCCCGAGGCCGTTGACCCCGAGGATATCGAAATGCTGGAAGACCTCATTGCCGCCGCCGTCAACAGCGCTGTTGCGGCCGTTGACAAGGAGTCCGAGGAAGAAATGGCCAAGATGACCGGCGGGCTGAACATTCCCGGTCTGGGCTAAGAGGCCGTATCTATGCCGCAGAATTTAGAGCCGCTGGAAAATTTGGTGGATCAGTTTGCCCGGTTTCCCGGCATCGGCCGCAAAGGCGCCACCCGCATGGCCTACGAGGTCATGGGCATGTCTAACGAACAGGCCATGGAACTGGCCCAAGCCATTGAACATGCCAAAAAAGATCTGCACCGCTGCCGCATCTGCCAGGACTATACCGCAGGCGAGATCTGCAAGATCTGCCTTTCCCAAAAGCGCGACCGCAGCGTGATCTGCGTGGTGGAAAGCCCGCGCGACATTAAATCCATTGAGCGCACCCACGAGTACAACGGCCTGTATCACGTACTGCACGGCCTGATCTCGCCCATGGACGGCATCGGTGCCGAACAACTTTGTATCAAAGAGCTGTTGGCCCGCCTGAACGACACCGTAAAGGAGGTCATCATGGCCACCAGCCCGACGGTGGAGGGCGAAGCCACCGCCATGTACCTGGCCAAGCTCATCAAGCCGATGGGCATCAAGACCACCCGCCTGGCTTACGGTCTGCCGGTAGGTTCCAGCCTGGAATATGCCGACGAGACCACCCTGTACCGCGCCATGCAGGGCCGCGGTGAGTTGTGACAGGATGCGCTTGACTTTTTTGCATAGACGCGCTATACTTTAAATCCCGCCAGAGAGAAAAGAGGTGAGCTTCATGGCTGAGGAAAAATCCGGCAAAAAGGTGATTGCCCTGAACCGTGAGGCCCGCCACGAGTACTTTGTGGTGGAAGCCCTGGAAACAGGCATCGAGCTTGTCGGCACCGAGGTCAAAAGCCTGCGTGCCGGCGGAGCCAACCTGAAAGACTCCTGGGCCGACATTGACGACGGCGAGTTGATCGTAAAGGGCGTGCACATCAGCCCCTACGACCACGGCAACATCTTTAACAAAGATCCGCGCCGTCCCCGCCGTTTGCTGGCCCATAAAAGCGAGATCCGCCGCCTGGGGCAGCAGATCAAGCTGCAAGGTTACACGCTGGTTCCGCTTTCGCTCTACTTTAAAAAGGGGCGTGTCAAGCTGGAACTGGGCTTGTGCAAGGGTAAAAAATTGTATGACAAGCGTGCCACTGCTGCCGCACGCGATGCCAAGCGTGATATCGAGCGCGCGCTGAAATCCCGGTAAAGGCAGCATAAAGTCTGTTTCAAGCTAACCTTCCCGGTGGGGCGTTGCCCTACCGAATATGCGGGGCTGTAAAGGTTTCGACGGGGGGAGAGAGGCGTGAGCAGCGGGCCGTGGCGGTGCACCACGATAAAAGCGCCAAACTTAAATTAACTGACAACGATTATTCTGTTGCCGTCGCTGCCTAATTAGGCGCGACCGTCCTGCCTGCATCAGTACCGTGCAGGGCTAGGGCGTCGATTAGGTACTGAACATGAACGGGCTTGAGCTTGGCCGCCCGTCAGGTATTAACGAAGCTACCAAGGTGTAGTGCGTGTATGCTCGCCCGCACCAAGGAAAATCCAATAAACATACTGCGCCCGGAGATACTCTAACTAATTTCTTTTCGGACATGGGTTCGACTCCCATCAGCTCCATTGAAAGGCCCCCTTGCCGTGTCCCGGCAAGGGGGCCTTCGTTTTTATGGCTAAGTCTGCTTAATATGAGAACAGGGCGCGCGGTACCGCAGTGCCGGGAGCGACAGTCCTACTGGCTGTCGCTCAACCTGCGGGGGACAGACACTTTACCCAATTCTTTTATACTAGGTTATAAATCCGCAACGCCGTAGTCATTCAAGCAATGGTAAATGCCCTCCTTCGTGGCATCAAACCTTATCCCATATCCGCGCAGTTTTCCGCAATCCATCGCTAGATTCCGCTGCCAGTCCACTGCTTCTATCAGGTTATCTACATCCGGCAGCCGCAAAGCCTCAGCAAAGGCTAAAGCAGTCGTCACCATATCCTCTCTGTTTTCGCTGCCGTAATTGTATACGCCGCCGGGCAGGTTGGCAGCAGGCACCAGGTTTTCTACCGCCTGCCGCACGTAGGTGATGCCACGGTAGTCACGGTTAGAAAAGCTCATTTTTTCTCCATACATCGTCGCTTTTATCAGGTTCAGCGGCAGGTTGCCCCGGATGGGTAGTCCATAGCTGGGCAGGTCGTACATCCAGGTTGCACGCAGCAATACTGTGTCCGGGCAGGCATCCAACATGCGTTGCTCCATTTCCAGTTTCTGACGGCCGTAGACGTTGGCAGGGGAGAGTTCCATCGTTTCCGGCAGTGAGCCGGGCTGCTGCACGCCGGCGTAGACCTGGTCAGAGCTGAAGCCCACCAGCTTTGCTCCACGCTGCGCGGCGGCGCGCGCCAGCCAAAGCGGCAGCTTCACATTGGCGCGGTAGGCTTCCTCCGGGTGCTGCTCCGTGTAGCCAGTATCAGAGATGGCCGCCGTGTGCAGGATCACGTCCGGCTGCGCCTTAGCAATACTCTGCATCAGCTGCAGTTCGGTGCAGCTGGCCATCCAGCCCTTGGGCGGGGTCAGCACCTCATAGTTTCCCTGCAAAAAACGGCAGGCACGCGCGCCCACAAAGCCACCTGCGCCGGTAACAAAAATACGTTTCATCGTTGCGTCCCCACTTTTATACTTTTATTTTGTATTCTACCATATTTTTGAGATTTATGATATAATGGTGTCATGAAAATTTTGTTTGTGTATCTGATCATCATCAATCTACTGTCGCTGTTTCTGATGGCAGAGGATAAGCGCCGTGCCAGACGGCACCTGTGGCGCATCCCTGAGCGTACCCTGTTTGCGGCAGCCCTCGTTGGCGGCAGTGTGGGTGCGCTTTTAAGCATGTACCTGTTCCATCATAAGACCCGCCATTGGTACTTTGTGGTCGGCATGCCGCTGATTTTGGCGGCACAGCTGGCGGCAGGGTGCTGGCTGTTGGCGGGGTGAATTTGATATTTTTTCGTCAATGTGGCTTGATATATAATTAACTTTGTGAAGTATTTTGTCATTTTAGCCAACGACGAACGTATTTTGCCCACTTGCCGCAGTAATCGCGCATTTCCTTTGCAAAGCCTGTTTTGGGTGCTATAATTGTTGTGTAAATGTTGCGCAGTGGTTGTTCTGCGCTAAAATAGTGAGGTAGTTTGTATGTCCATTTTTGAGAATTTTGAAAAGAAACTGCAGGCCGAGCCGAAGTCCATCGTCTTTACCGAGGGCACCGACGCTCGCATCCTTTCCGCCGCCAGCCGTCTGCTGGCAGGCAAGACCCTGAAAGTCATTCTGTTAGGTGAGCCTGAGGCTGTTAAAAAGGCCGCCGCTGAAGACAATTTTGACATCACTGGTGCCGAGATCATCGATCCTACCGCTTATCCTGAATTTGACGCTATGGTCGCCAAGATGGTCGAGCTGCGCAAGGGCAAGATGACCGACGAGCAGTGCCGTGCCGCTCTGTCCAAGGGCAACTACTTCGGCACCATGCTGGTCAAGATGGGCAAGGCCGACTGCCTGCTGGGCGGCGCTACTTACTCCACCGCTGACACCGTCCGTCCCGCTCTGCAGCTGATCAAGTGCAAGCCCGGCATCAAGTCTGTCAGCTCCTGCTTCATCCTGACCCGCGGCGAGGAGAGCATCGCCATGGGCGACTGTGCCATCAACATCGATCCCTCCGAAGACGAAATCGTCGAGTCCACCGTCGAGACCGCTCACACCGCAGAGATTTTCGGCATCGACCCCCGTGTTGCACTGCTGTCCTACTCCACCAAGGGTTCCGGCAAGGGCGAGACCGTCGACAAGATGCGCAACGCTACCGCCCGCGTTCAGGAGGCTCACCCCGAACTGAAGGTCGACGGCGAGCTGCAGTTTGACGCTGCCGTTGCTCCCGAGGTCGGCCAGCTGAAGGCTCCCGGCTCCAAGGTCGCCGGCTATGCCAACACCTTCATCTTCCCCAACATCAACGCCGGCAATATCGGCTACAAGATTGCCCAGCGTCTGGGCGGCTTTGAGGCTTACGGCCCCATCCTGCAGGGCTTGAACGCCCCCATCAATGACCTGTCCCGTGGCTGCAATGCCGAGGAAGTCTATAAGATGGCTCTGATCACTGCTGCTCTGATCTGATTTTCCCTTACATAAAGCAAAAAGTCCCGCCGCACGAAATTGCAGGGGCTCCGTAAAACAGTTTTTTGACCTGATAACAGAAAACCCAGAACTGTTGGCTGAATCAGCTGCGCAGTTCTGGGTTTTCTGTTGTTCATAAGGGCAAGACTCGTCCCGTGGCCACAAATTTCCAATTCTTTTAAAAATTTTCTGCCCCTGTGGGGCAGCTTCTTGTTGGGGCATGCCTGCCCCAAATCCTGCCGGGAACGAGTACGGTAAATTTGAAGTTATAAGTTTCTATTCTTTTCCTTTTTTGCTATTATAAACCCTATCATTAAAATCAAATTCATAAGAAGGACAATTATGCTGCCTTCAATTTTACAACTGCCGCCAGACAGAATTGGATTCCCACTAATTACCATATTAAATAAATGTGGATAATCTTCTGCCAGAGATACACCTCCCAAAATAATTGCACCAACACCATTCCATAAAAAATGAATTACAATCGGAGCAATTAAAGAATCTGTGTATTCCAAAACCGCCGTCACAAAAAGACTCATTGTTATAACATTAAGCACTGGCAGAATTCCTGCCTCAAAAGCACCACCATGTGCAAATGTAAATAGGCCCGTAGATACAATAACTGCGGCGACTGTATTGTAGTTGCTTTTTAACATTTGATATAAATAGCCACGAACCAACATTTCTTGCATAACAGTATTGAGAAAAGCCGAAACCATCCACAACCATAGCATAGAGATTTGATTTCTACCATCTATATGTACAACTCCTATTATAGATAATATTCCAACAGAAATGCCTATCCAAACTGATCCTGTTACACATCCTAATATGATATTATAAACAGGTCTTCCAGTCAGATGTAATTGTGTTTTTCTTTTGTCTATTAGCAAAAAAATGAGTGTCAGAACAATTATGGATAAAAGCGGTATTAGTTCTGCCCAGAATCTCCAGATTACTGCACTCGCTGTATCCGGTATAGGTATAACTGATGCACATATGACCCAACCTACAAAAAAAATTAGCGTTTTTATTGATACTAATGCTATTTTTTTCATTTAATACACTCCTTGTAAAATCCCGATTTACCGGGCTACGCCAAGTATACCATATTCGCTAATGAAAGAACATCCCTAATATGGAAAAGCTTGACCGTTTTGCTGCGTACGTACCAACCTCCCTACATACGCAGCGATTTGCCCGAAATGCACCTATACAGCCGTTCCCCCTTCGGAGTACTCCTTGGCTCACGACTTTGACAAAAAGCCCCATGCCAACACCTTGACGGTGCGGGCATGGGGCTTGATGCTCTCCCAACTCAACCGGGTACTCGTAACCAACCCTGACAGGCAGTTGCCGTGTCATTTCTCGAAAACTATTTTACGAGCACCTAGCTATCGTGCGGCGGGATTTTTTATGTCTCAGTTATCAATAATGCAGCTGGTCAGCGTCCAGTTTTTCCAGCACCGGCAGCATAGCGGCGGCCTCGGCTTTGGCGGCAATGGGGTCCATCATCAGATAGTTGCCACATTCCACCGCCGAAGCACCGGGGATCTCGCCCTCGTACTCAGCCATCCAGGCAAAAGCGCTGCGGGTCAGGTCCAGGGCCTCGGCCGGGGTCAGGCCGGTCGTCAGCAGGTAAAAGCCGGTCAGGCAGCCCATCGGGCCGACATAGACCACGCCGTTGCTGTACTTGCTGTTGCGGGCATAAGTCGCAAACAGGTGTTCCAGCGTGTGGGCGGCAGCGGGGGAAAGATAACTGCCCTTATTGGGCTGCTTCATGCGGATATCCCAGGTCAAAATCTCACCGTTTGCGCCGTCCTGACGGGAAAGGTACATACCCGGCTGCAATTTGGTGTGATCCACGCAGAAACTCGCAATGCGTTCCATCATCTGCTCCTTAGTCAGACATCAGCTGGACAGTGCCGCGGATGCAGTCCATCGAGATGACCATACCGTCTTTCAGGGTGCGGGTAGCGTTGGTAGCGCCCACGATAACGGCCTTGTTCAAGGTCAGGCCAACGATAGCGGAATGGCTGTTGGCACCGGCTTCCTCGGTGATGACACCGGCGGCCTCGCGGATGAACGGCAGCTCATCGTTGGTGGTGAAAGGCACGACCAGGATCTGACCGGGCTTGAACTTCTTGGCAGCCTCGGCTGCGCTGCGGCAGACGCAGACTTCGCCCTTAGCGTTGCGGCTGCCGATACCGACACCAGCCAGCAGGCTGTCACCGACCATGTGGACCTTAATCATGTTGGTAGTACCGGAAACGCCAACCGGAACACCGGCGGTGACAACGACCAGATCGCCGTCCTGGATCAAACCAGCGCCCTTGGCATTTTCAACCGACATGCTGATCAACTCGTCGGTAGAGTGGGCATAGTCCATCAGCAAGGGGGTCACGCCGCGGTAGACGTTCAGCTGGCGGCGAGTGGTCTCATCCAGCACGCAGGCGATGATCTGGGCATCCGGGCGGAAGCGGCTCAGCAGGCGGGCGGTCTCACCGCTCTTGGAGGCGGTGATGATAGCGGTAGCTCCAATATCGTTGGCAGTGGTGCAGGCAGCGTGGCCCACAGCAGCGCTGACGGACAGGCGGCTGTTCTCACCGCGGGTGTGGTGAACCAGGGAATCAAAGTTGGAGTCGGACTCGGTAGCCTCGGCGATGGTGGCCATAGCCTTCAGGGCCTCGACGGGATACTTGCCTGCAGCGGTCTCGCCGGACAGCATGACCGCGCCGGTGCCGTCATAAATAGCGTTGGCAACGTCGGTGATCTCGGCACGGGTGGGGCGCGGGTTCACAATCATGGAATCCAGCATCTGGGTAGCGGTAATGCAGATCTTGCCGGCGCTCATGGCACGGTCGATCAGGTTCTTCTGGATGGAGGGGATCTCGGCGAAGTCGATCTCAACGCCCATATCGCCGCGGGCAACCATGATGCCGTCAGCCACAGTCAGGATCTCGTCGATGTTATCGATGCCCTCCTGGTTCTCGATCTTGGCGATGATGCGGATGTTGCTGTTGTGCTCGTCCAGCAGGTGGCGAATTTCCATGATGTCCTGGGCGTTGCGCACGAAGCTGGCAGAAATCAGATCGAAGCCCTGCTCGATGCCGAACAGAATATCGTTGCGGTCGCGGTTGCTCATGTAGGGCATGGACAGGTGCACACCGGGGACGTTGACACCCTTCTTAGTCTTGATGATGCCATCGTTCTTGACGGTGCAGACGATGTCGGTGTCGCTCACTTCGTCGATACCCAGCTCGATCAGACCGTCGTCCAGCATGATACGGCCGCCAGCGGCAACATCGCGGGGCAGCTCTTTGTAGGAGACAGAGCAGATCTCGTTGGTGCCCTCGACCTCGCGGGAAGTCAGGGTGAACTTCTGGCCGGTAACCAGCTTCTCCACGCCGTTCTTGAAGGTGCCCAGGCGGATCTCAGGGCCTTTGGTATCCAGCATGGCAGCAACTGGCAGGTCCAGCTCTTTGCTCAGGGCGCGCAGTGCGTCAAAACGTCCCTTGTGCTCCTCGTAATCACCGTGGGAAAAGTTGAAACGGGCAACGTTCATGCCGTTCTCCATCAGCTGGCGCAGAATACCCGGCTTTTCGGTAGAAGGGCCCATCGTACAGACAATTTTTGTTTTACGCATATATCATGACCTCCATTGCAGAAATCTTAAGGCAATACCGCATAATTCTAAGTGCCGATACGGCGAGCGTGGTGCGGCAGCTGCTAAGCTAAAAGCGCAGATAATACTTTGTGTATTATCGAGCATTTTGGCAACGCAGATGCCGTGCCGCACACCGAGCCGCAGCGAGGCGCTTCGGAGCGCAACCGACGCTTTGCGGCGGCTCTTGGCGCGGAGATCCGCCGGAGCGGTGCTTAAGCCGTCAGGCGGGAATTGTGCGGTGTTGCCTTAACATTAAACGAAGCCATTATACTACACATTCCCGCTTTTGTACAAGTACGCAAATCCACTTTACACATATTTTACTGTGCAAATATTGCTCACGTTTCCGCTGCGCAGGGCGGGCTTTCTGTTTACAATCCTCCCCAAATAGGGTATAATCTTAAATAGGTATATTCTACGTATTCAACGCACACAATGTTTATGATACAGACAGGAGACAAACCTATGGCAAAACGCGTTTTTTTGATTGTTCTCGATAGCTTCGGCGTCGGCGCTGAGCCGGACGCCCCACAGTTTGGCGATGCAGGCACCGACACCCTTGGCGCCATTGCCGGCCACCCCAATTTTAAGGGCGACAATCTGGCCAAGCTGGGCATGTTCAACCTGGACGGCGTGACCTGCGGCACCCCCGTGGCCGAGCCTATCGGCAGCTTTGCCCGCCTCCGTGAGGCCAGCGCCGGCAAGGATACCACCATCGGCCACTGGGAGATTGCCGGTCTGCTGAGTGCCGACCCGCTGCCCACCTTCCCGAACGGCTTCCCGAAAGACCTGCTGGACGCTTTCACTGCCAAGACCGGCTTTCAGGTGCTGTGCAACAAGCCTTATTCCGGCACTGAGGTCATCCGCGATTACGGCGAGGAGCACATGAAGACCGGTGCGCTGATCGTCTACACCTCCGCCGACAGCGTGTTCCAGATCGCCGCCAACGAGGCCATCGTCCCCGTTGAAAAGCTCTATGAAATTTGTGCCCAGGCCCGTGAGCTGCTGGTGGGCAAATACGGCGTAGGCCGCGTCATCGCCCGCCCGTTTGTGGGCGATTGCTCCGCCAACTTCACCCGCACCCCGCGTCGCCACGACTACAGCCTGGTGCCGCCGCGTGATACGATGCTGGACGCTATCCAGGCTGCCGGCAAGTCCACCATTGGTGTGGGCAAGATCCACGACATTTTTGCCGGGAAGGGCATCGGCGAGACCATCCGCACCAGCGGCAACACTGAGGGCCTGCAGGTCACGCTGGATCTGGCCGACCGCGACTTTGAGGGCCTGGCCTTCGTCAACCTCGTCGACTTCGACATGCTGTACGGTCACCGCCGCGATGTAGCCGGTTATGCTGCCGCTGCCGCCGAGTTCAACGATTGGCTGCCCCAGTTCATGGCCAAGATGCGCCCCGAGGACATCCTGATGGTCACGGCAGATCATGGCTGCGACCCCAGCTACACTAAGACCACCGACCACACCCGCGAGCATGTGCCGTTCCTGGTGTATGGCAGTGAGATCAAGCCAGGCGTGAACCTGCACACCCGCTACAGCTTTGCCACCATCGCCGATACCATCTGCAAGGCGCTGGATGTTGACTACTGCGCAGCCGGCTGCGGCGTGTACGATGAGATTTGCAAGTAAGATGGGCGTCCTTCTCTTATGGATTCTGGCCGCAGCGCTGGTCGCCTATTCACTCATGCTGGTGTTTTTAAGCAACTTCAACATGGGCAACCTGATGGTCTGGGTGCTGACGGCTGCCATCACGGCCTGCGCCATCTGGCATAAACCACTGGCGGGTTGGCTCCGCACCGGGGCCGGGTGCGTTGTAGGCATCGTGCTGGGCGTTTTGCTGGTTGTATATCTGGCCTTAATTGGCTTTGTGGCCGTCAGCGGTTACGCCAACCCGCCCACCGGGCAGGAGCAGGTCATGATCGTGCTGGGCGCGGGCCTGCGCAAGGATAAGCCCAGCATGCTGCTTCGCTACCGGCTGGATAAAGCCTATGAGTACGCGGCGGAACACCCCGACCTGCTCATCGTCACCAGCGGCGGGCAGGGCAGGGACGAATGGATTCCCGAAGGCCAGGCTATGCGGGATTACCTGATTGAAAAAGGCCTGCCCGCTGACCGCGTTTTGGCCGAAAGCAAGTCCACCTCCACCGAGGAAAACTTTGCTTTCTCGCTGGATATTTTAAAAGAGCGCGGCTTCAGCGCCGACACCCCCATCGTTTACGTTTCCAACGCATTCCACTGCTACCGCGCCGGGCGGTATGCGGCGCGGGCCGGTTTTACCACGGTCGCTGCGCTACCTGCCCACACGCCGTGGCGCAGCGTGCTGCCCTGTTACCTGCGCGAGGCCCTGGCCCTGGCGTACTACTGGGTATTTAAGACTTCCACATCCGGCCCCATGCACGCTATGGTTGGGCTGCTGGATCTGAACAAGAGATTTTTTTACAAATAAAATCAGGAGGGAACTGCCATGCAGATCCGTTATTATAAGGAATACAGCCGGTATCTTGACCGCTTTATGGAGTTCAAAGTCTACGGTCACGCCGGACGCCCCATTATCATTTTCCCGTGCCAGAGCGGCCGCTTTTATGATTGGGAAGACCGAAACATGTGCAACCTGGCCGCGCCCTGGATCGACAGCGGCAAGCTGCAGATCTTCACGGCTGACAGCATCGATCCCGAAAGCTGGGACAACCACGGCCCCGAGCGCCCGCGCATCGAGATGCAGGAGCGCTGGTACAACTATATCTGCGAGGAGCTGACCCCGCGCCTGCTGGAGATCAACCGTGAACAGGGCGGCGAGGACCACACCGGCAAGATCCTGGTGGGCGGTGCCAGCATGGGCGGCGGCCATGCCGTCAACTTCTTCCTGCGCCGTCCCGACCTGTATAATGGTACCATTGCCTTGAGCGGCCTGTATTCTTCCCGTATGTTCTTCGGCGATTACATGGATGACCTCGTCTACCGCAACTCTCCCTGCGATTACATGCGCAACTTCCCGACCGACCATCCCTACATGGAGCTGTTCAATAAAGCCGATAAGTTCATTATGTGCTGCGGCCAGGGTGCCTGGGAGGGTGACCTGCTGGCCTCCACGCTGGAACTGCAGGGCATCCTGGAAAGCAAGGGCATTCACCCCATCGTGGACATTTGGGGCTATGATGTCGCCCATGATTGGGTCTGGTGGGAGAAGCAGTGGACCTACTTCCTGCAGATGACGCTGGGCAACCCGTAACGGGGTGCGCGTGTATGGATTTTTGGCATGATTCTGCGGTGCAAAAACGCTGGCTGCTTCGGCTGACCCTGTTCATTGGGCTGCTGCTGGCCCCGGTTTTTGTGCTGGCCGTGTTTGCGCGGCCCTCGGCAGACGATTACATTTACGCGGCCCGCACCCACGCGGTGATGCAGCAGTATGGCTTTGACCTGCCGCGCCTGCTGAAAGCTGCCTGGGACACCAATGTCTATTACTTTGAGAATTGGCAGGGGCTGTATGTTTCCGGCTTTCTGCTGGCCTGGCAGCCCGCCATTTTCGGCAACGCCTGGTATGGGGTCACGCTGCTTTGCGTTCTTGTACCGTTGTTTTTCTGCCTGTACGGGGCCTGCCGCTGTGTGGTGCGCCGTTTGGACCAGGCGCAAAAGCTGCTGCCCTGGGCGCTGGCGCTGCTGGTCTGCTTTGCCTTCATCGAGGGCATGCCCGCCCCGGTGGAAGGGCTGTACTGGTTCAACGGCGCAATGAACTACCTGCCGTATTTCTCGCTGGCCGTGCTCAATGCCGGGTTGACGTTCGGGCTGTGCTTTGCGCCGCAATTGACCCATAAGCAGCGCACTTTGTACTGCGCCGCCGGGGTCGTGATTGGCTTTATCATCGGCGGTGGGCACCAGGTGGCCGGGCTTTTGAATGTGCTGGTTCTGCTGTTGGCCGTTGTGCTGTGCGCACGGCAGCGCAGGTTTTACCATCTGCCGGCATTTCTTGCTGCCGTGACAGGGCTGCTTATCAACGTAACAGCCCCCGGCACGCGGGTACGCACTACCGGGTTTGCGGGGGCAGGCTTTGTTGAGGCCGTGCTGAAAAGCTTTGTGCTGGCCGCGCTGGAATGGGTCCGCTGGCTGGATGTACCGCTGCTCTGCCTGCTGGTGCTGCTGGCGTTACCGCTGCGGTACCTTGCCCAAAGCAGCAGCCTGTCGGACCGGGTGTTCCGCCATCCGCTGGCGGGTGCGGCCGTCACCTTTATTTTAATGTGGGCCATGATTTTCCTGCCATCCTACACGATGGGCGGCATCGGTGCCGGGCGGCTGCTGAATGTGGTCTGGATGACCTTCATCCTCGGCTTGGCCATTACCGAGTTTCTGCTCTTTGGCTGGCTGGAGCGTATCCGCGGCGTCTGTCTGACGCCTGCCATCCGCCAGCTTGGCAAAGCAGGGAAGCACCTGCCGCTGGTTTGCGCTGCGATGCTGGTCTGTATGGCCTGCATCGGCAGCCATACGGTAAAAGAGGGGCAGGATAACCACTTTGCCACCACGCTGGAGGCCGCCTATGAACTAGCCGACGGCGAAGCCGCCCGCTTTACTAAAGTGCTGGACGAACGTGAAGCCATTTTGACCGATACCGACCAGCCCGACGTCGTGATCCGCCCCTTGACCGAGGAAGAGCGCCCCTGGCTGCTGTTTTACACAGACGTTGCTCCCGGCCCGGACCTGTGGGGCCTGACGCCGTACTACAGCAAAAACTCTGTGACCATCGCAGATTATAACAACTAAATACTAAACAAAACCGGGTATCCGACTTTTGCATCGGATACCCGGTTTGCTTATGTTTATAAAAATCAGGCTTTCTCCTGCACGTAGCGGATGAAAGCATCCCGCTCGGCGCTGGAACGCACAGTGACGGTGTACATCTCGTCGCCCATGTCCAGGCGCAGGGCCTCGGGGATGCGCTCGTGCATCTTCATGCGGTTGCCGTAGCGCGCCATGATCTGCTCGTTGCTGTGCTTGTAGGTGTGGCAGTCACGGCGGCCTGCGTAAACGCAGTAGTACTTGGGGCCGTCCAGTTCCAGGTTTCGCACCTCGTCATAGCAGACCATATCCGCCCAGATCTGGTAGCAATCCGCTGAGTTGGCATAGTTGATCATATCCGGCGTGTAGCCGCCCGCCGGGCGCATGTTGACTTCCAGAGCCACATAGTCGCCCTTTTTGCCCAAACCCGGCTTGTCTTCGTTCAGCTGGAAGAACTCGCAGTGGAAGAACCGGCTCTTGGCGCCAAAGGCCTTGATGGTACGGAAGCCCACGTCTTTCAGCGCGGCAGGCACGGTCTTCTGGGTCCAGTAGCTCAAATCGCCCTGCTCGCTCACGATGTCCAGCATTGGGGTGGGGAAGACGTTGGAGGTGTAGAACAGCGGCACGCAATGGCTGTCGGCCACTCCGTCAAAGCTGACGATGGTGCCGTTGATGAATTCTTCCATAATATAAGGTACAGCGTGGGGCTCAGCGTAGAAAGCCTTCAGTTCCTTCAGGTTCCGCAGCTTATAGGTTGCCTCGGCGCCGCAGCCGTTATCGGGCTTGACGATGACAGGGTAGCCCACCTCTTTGATGAAGGCCTTGGCCGCCGCCAGCGTGCTGACCATATGGTGGCGCGCCACCGGCACACCGGCTGCAATGTAGCTTTCCTTCATCTTGCTCTTGTATTTGATGCGCTCGATGAAGTCGTTCTGTGCACCGGTGGTGATGTTAAAGTCGGTTCGCATCTGGGCATCCATTTCCAGCCAATACTCGTTGTTGGATTCCAGCCAGTCGATCTTACCGTAATGGAAGGTGAAATAGGCCACAGCCCGCAGCATCTCATCGTAATTGCCCAGGTCGTTCACGCGGTAATACTCGGTCAGGCAATGCTTGAGCTGCCAGGGGATCTCGTCAAACGGTGCATCGCCGATGCCCAGCACATTGACGCCGTTGCGATGCAGGCGTTCGCAGAAATTCCAGTAGGTTTTGGGAAAATGCGGGCTGACAAACACAAAATTCATAGCGGGTATAAACTTCCTCTCCTCTATAACGCCGGGGTACATCCTGCTGCAAAATCAGACGAAACGGTTCGCCTGGGCATCGTAAATATAACCCACTTCCTGCAGACGGGCACGCAGGTCTGCTTCGTCTGCATTTTCCCGGTCGCAGAATGCAGCAAGGCTGGCATCCCGGTCACGCAGCTGGGTATTGACGTAGCTTAACAAAATGATAGGGTCCTGGGGCAGCATAATAGACTCCTTTTTTTAAGGCAGCACAGCGCAATTCCCGCCTAACGGCTTAAGCACCGTTCCAGCGGCTGCGGCACACCGTCTGCGTTGCAAAAATGCTCGATAATACACAACGTATTACCTGTGCTTTTTGCTTAGCAGCCGTTGCGCCTCGCTCGCCGTATCGGCACTTAGAATTGTGCTGTGCTGCCTTTAACTGGTAAAATAAAAGAGAAAAAGCCGGTCACGCAATGTGACCGGCATTTTTTCCGTCCAATCAGACCGCGCGGGTAACTTTACCAGAGCGCAGGCAGCGGGTGCAGGCGTAGATATACTTCGGGGAACCGTCCACGATCGCCTTCACGCGCTTGACATTGGGGTTCCAGGTACGGTTGCTCCGACGATGAGAGTGAGAAACCTTGATACCGAACGTGACACCCTTGCCACAGCAAGAACATTTGGCCATAATTGCTTGCACCTCCTTTTCAATAGCTTAAATATTATAGCGTGGATTTTTGCAAATTGCAAGGGTTTTGTGCAAAAAAGTTTGAAAAATATTATATTTTCTTATCGTTGTGCAAAATCGAAGCGAAAATCCGCCATCCATCCCGGTGCAGGGCTTGTTTTGGGGGCATTTGTACGGTATAATAAGATGAGATTTTAATGGGGTGGTGTTTGCCTTTGAACGGTCTGCTGTCAGCAACACAGATCATGATGTACATTTGCCGGGCACTGGTCGTCCTGCTTACCATCCCATTTCATGAGTCTGCCCACGCCCTGGTCAGCCATTGGCTGGGGGATGATACCGCCGTGCGGGCGGGCCGCCTTTCGCTGAACCCTATGCGCCACTTTGACCCGCTGGGTGCGCTGTGCATGCTGGTAGGCGGCGTTGGCTGGGCCAAGCCGGTCAGCATCAATCCGTACAATTATAAAAATCCGAAAGTCGGCATGGCGGTCTCTGCCGCGGCCGGTCCTATCAGCAACCTGCTGCTGGCCTGGGTGTCTATGATCTTGTACAAGATCTGCTACTACAGCGGCGCGGGGGACGCGGTGCCCTTTATTGAGATGTTCTTCTATTATATGATCACGATGAACCTGAGCCTGGCTGTGTTCAACCTGATTCCGGTGCCGCCCTTTGACGGCAGCCGCATCTTTCTTTTGTTTTTGCCGGAAAAGCTGTATTTTAAACTGATGAAGTACGAGCGCTATATCATGCTGGCCGTGCTGGCACTCACGTTCCTGGGGCTGTTGAATCGGCCGCTGTCTGCGATTGTCAATCAGCTGTGGTCTTTCCTTATTAAAGGGACAGGCTTTGTAGAGTTACTGTGGGGGTATTGATTTTTTGCCGGAAGTTCTTACTTTTAAAATAGAAGATTTTGAAGGCCCGCTTGATTTGCTGCTGTACCTGGTGGGCAAAAATAAGATGAACCTCTATGATATCAACATCATGGAACTCATCGACCAGTACACGGCCACCATCCGCAACCTGCAGGATAACCGCATGGAGGTTGCCAGCGAGTTCATTGACATGGCCGCCCATCTGGTGCAGATGAAAAGTGCCCTGCTGCTGCCCCGCAGCCCCGAGGCCGAGCGTATGAAGGCCGAACTGACCGGCCGCCTGATTGAGTACAGCGCTTGCAAGGAGGTGGCCGCCAAGCTGGGCAGCCGCGCCCGCGACCTGTACACCGCCGTGCGCCAGCCCATGCCGCTGGTGGGCGCAGCCGAGTACACCCGCCGCCACGACCCCAACCTGCTGGTCACCGCCTGGTTCAACCTGATGGGCCGCAACCTGCGCAAGCGCAAACCCACACAGGAGCGTTTTGAGCCGCTGGTCACCGCGCCGTTTGTCTCGGTATCCAGCCGCGTTTCCCACATGCTGCGTGGGCTGCTGAAAGGCACCCTGCAAAAGATGAACCAGCTTTTCAACCCGGAGGACAGCCGCAGCACCCATGTGGCCACCTTTCTGGCACTGCTGGAGCTTATCCGCGCCGGGCGCATCAAGGTAGAAGACGAGGGCCAGCTGAACCTGGACCGCACCCACCGCAGAAACAAGGAGGCTTCCGCCCATGAATGAACAACAGAAGATTGGTGCGTTGGAAGCCATGTTGTTTGCCCATGCCGACCCCGTCGAGGCCGCGCGCCTGGCCGACGCCCTGCGTGTTGAGCCGGAGGAAGCTGTGCGCCTTTTGAAAAAGCTGCAAAGAAAGCTGGACGAAGAGGAAAGCGGCATGGCGATCCTTTACTTCGACCCCGACCGCTGGCAGATGGCCACCCGCCCGTACTACGGCGAGATGGTCAAGCGCATCCTGGACACCCGCCGCAATGCACCGCTTTCGCCCGCCGCGCTGGAGGTGTTGTCAGTCATTGCCTACAACCAGCCTGTCTCCCGCAGCTTTATTGAGCAGGTCCGCGGCGTGGATTCCTCGTCCATCGTAGCCAAGCTGCTGGAAAAAGGACTGATCGAGGAAGCTGGGCGTCTGGACCTGCCCGGCAAGCCCATCGCGTTCCAGGTCACCGACAGTTTTCTACGTGTGTTCGGCCTGGGCTCGCTGGCTGACCTGCCGCCGCTGCATGGCGAAGCAGGGGACAACGAACCCTCGGAAGCTGAATCTGATCCTGCCATCGATATCGCCGAGGACGGCGAACAGCTGGAATGGAAGTGATTGCCTATGACCATTGTGCTCACCGTCCTGCTGGCGGTGCTCAAATTCGTAGGCTGGCTGCTTCTTTTTCTGTTGGCGCTGCTGGTAGCCCTGCTGATTTTGCCGGTGGAGCTGCGGTTTGCCTATCAGGCTGGTAAACCATCGCTGACCGCCTGGTACGGCCCGCTGCATTTTACGCTTTGGCCACGGGCCGCTGCCAAAGATACGGCTGCACAGCATCCCGCCGCGCCGCAGCCAGCGCCCGCAGCACAACCAAGCGCTGAACCAGCGCTGTCTAAAACGCAGCCTGCACCAGCCGCGCCCCCTGCTGCGCAATCTCCGCAAGCTTCCGTTGCGGCAAAGGCCGCTCCTACGCCAGCCCCCGCTACTGAATTTACCGGAGAGCATCCAAAATCCAGCGCTCTGCCGTTCCATATTTCGGAGCGTATCGAGACCGCCCTCAACCTGCTCACTCATGATCCTGCCGCCTTTGTCCGCTGTATGTTCGGGCACCTGCGCTGGGTCGGGCGGTTCCTGGCACGGCACATCAAAGTGCAGCACCTTACCGTATTCTGGACCGTCACCGGCGAGGATGCGGCCCAGACCGCCGGGCTTTATGGCGCTGCCATGGCCGCCGCCAACAATCTGCTGGCGTTTTTGCAGCAGGTCGTCTGCCTGCAATGCGACCATTTGCAGCTGGAGCCGGATTTCACCGGCCAACGCAGGGGAGAGCGTCATATTTCTGGCAGGCTGCACACCCACTTGTTTCTGCTTCTCTGGCTGCTGATCCGGCTTTTGTTCCGCCTGGACAAAGACCCGCAGCTGCAGCCTGCACATACCAACTGAACCAAATTGCATTTTGCTTTTATAAAAGGAGGAGTTTCCCATGGCAGAGCATCCGATCCAAGGTCTGATGGGCGTCACCATTGAAAAGATCCGCGATATGGTGGATACCAGCACCATCATCGGTGATCCCATCCACGTAGATGACACTACCACCATCATCCCGGTCTCCCGCGTTACCTTCGGTTTTGCATCGGGCGGTTCCGATGTGGCGCCCCAGTCGTCCAAGCAGATGTTCGGCGGCGGCACCGGTGCCGGTGTGTCGGTCACGCCCGTTGCGTTCCTGGTGGTTTCCGGCGGCAACGTCCGCACGGTACAACTGGTGGAAAAAGTCACCGCCGTGGATAACGCCATTGCCGCTTTGCCGGAACTGGTGGACAAAATCACCGCAATGATTAAAAAAGACAAGCCCGCTGAAACGGGCAACGCATAAGCACAAGAAATAAGGAGTAAGCATGGCAGAACAGCGCGTTCAAAAAGTGCTGGCCGATCAGGGTATCTGCTCCCGCCGTGAGGCGGAGCGCTTGATTGCCGCCGGCAAAGTAAAAGTTAACGGTCACCCGGTAGGCCTGGGTGACAAGATGGACCCCGATTACGATAAGGTCGCTATCGACGGCCAGACCGTCCGCATCGTGCGCAAGCGGCAGTATACCTATATTATGCTGCACAAACCACGCGGCTTTTTGACCACCCGGTCCGACGACCGCGGCCGCAAGACCGTTATGGACCTTGTCTCTGATGTTCCGGCCATGCTGCGCCCGGTGGGCCGCCTGGATAAGGACAGCGAGGGCCTGCTGCTGATGACCGATGACGGCGCCTTCATCAACCTGCTGACCCACCCGTCCGGCGGGGTAGGCAAGCTCTACCGCGTCACCGTCAATCCCCGCGCCACCGAGGAGCAGATCATCCAGATGTCCTCCGGCGTGGTACTGGACGACGGCGTCAAGACCCAGCCCTGCGTGATCCATGTTGTCGTGGACGAGCCGGGCCGCACCGTGCTGGAGATCACCCTGCACGAGGGCCGCAACCGTCAGATCCGCCGCATGTGCTCGGCCGTCGGCCTGCAGGTCGTCCGCCTGCGCCGTACTGCCGAAGGCCCGGTCAAGCTGGGCATGCTGCAGCCGGGCGAATACCGTGAGCTGAAAAAAAGCGAGATCAACGCCCTGCGCAACGCCGCCCAGCATAAAAGCCGCAGCTCCGAGGCCCCGACCCGCACTGCCCCCCGC
>ERZ1034915.247-NODE-247-length-37904-cov-97.168380_pt1 | contig 37904 bp, 36 predicted proteins | sample MGYA00520592_ERZ1034915 | MGnify/ENA primary metagenome ERZ1034915 (study PRJEB33766, sample SAMN09781787) | gut metagenome | biome: gut microbiome | host: Homo sapiens | place: Madagascar | study: EMG produced TPA metagenomics assembly of the PRJNA485056 data... | reverse complement strand
GGCGGTTACATCCTCTCTCTTCGGGCAAGAGAGAGGCTTGGTGAGAGATGTGGAGTCCTCCTTGGAAGGAGGAACTAGGTGGTTCGAAGTATTTCACTCCCATCCTCCCCATACGCCCCATCTTTCGCTTCAAAGATGACGCTAGGTTCATATACCTCAACCTTATGCCATGCCCCTTTAGGCACCTGGCATGCATGCACCCCATTCTTCGGATTAAGATGAATTCTCTCAATCTCTTGATAAGAGACCTTTCTTACGGTATCCTCACCATCCTGTAGATACGATATCACCTCCTCGTATATCACTTCATCCATTCTGCCACAAAGGCAGATGACACTCTCTGATGAATTGGGATGACGATGTATCGCCACTTCTGTACCAGGTAGCAGAGCATTGAGCATTCTTTGGCTTTGATCCTCGGCACTTGTACGAAGATCATAGTTCTGGCGCAAGCGAGGATTCTCCTTTGCCTTGGCAAAAAGAGAATCCAGAAATTCCTTGTTTATTTCCAATGTATTCATGATCCTTATTTCTTAAGAGAAGCAAGATACTCCTCGTGAAGATGATAATACTTCTTCTTGAAAAGTACATAAGCAAGTGACAACACAAGCAATGCGCCAACAAGATACATCCAGTGGCACGCTACATTATCAGGACACAGATAGATAAATCCCAATGAAATCACCAACTGCATAACCATATACAAGGAAGACACCTTCACGTGACCTATCTTCAACTCATTTGCCATCAACTGATAAGCATGCTTGCGATGAGCCTCACCCAGATTTTCATGCAACATAATGCGATGAACAATCGTAAGACAGCCATCCACACCATATACCAACAGGAAAATAAGCCAGGTAACATCCTGAGTCTTGATGATGACGTTGCCCAAGAGGAACAACATAATAAAGGCGATACCGATAGATCCCACATCACCGGCAAAACACTTCGCCTTACCCTTTGGTCGGAAGTTGAAGATACAGAATACCAATGATGCGAGGATGGTAGAGATAACCAAGCTCTGCTCCATATACTCCTCATTCATATTCACCAATGCCAAAGGTACTAATACCGCCAGCGAATAACCAGCCGTGATACCATTGATACCATCCATGAAGTTGATGACATTCGTTGCACCCACATATACGATGAGTGCCAGGATAACCACCCACCACATAGACCAATGCAAAATATCCAGCTGAAAGAAAGCCAGGGCAGCAGAAGTAAACTGCGCCACCAATCTTACACTGTCAGGCAGCGAGCGAATATCATCCACAAAGCTGACACCTGCAATCAATGTCAAACCAGCCAGAAACCAAGGATAAGGAAATCCGAAGAATCCACTCCATACCCAAGCCCCTATCAGGAAGATGATGCCACCACCTCTCAACACGATAGAAGAGTGTGATGAACGTTCATTCGGCTTATCAATGATATTACACTTATCCGCAATACGGAAATAGACAAGTTCTGCAATAAGAAGCAGAACGAAAATAGTGATATATGTTACCATAAGTATTTTATTAAAAGGTGGTTGGAATATCTAAAGAAGATTTGAAAGAAGGACTTTATCCTTCTTTCATCCCCTCCGCTACCCTCTTCAAGCTTTCCTCAAAGCTGACCAGCTGATAGTCGAAATCCATTTTCGACATCGATGGGTCATAATAGTAGGTAGCAAACATTTTGTTGATTGGCTGAAGCACGAAAGAGCCAAGCCATACGAACGGATTGAAGATACGGCTAATCCATACCTTATGACCAGCCTGCTTCGCAAAAAAGCGAATGATTTCTACGGTATCAGCCTGCTCCTTGTTCTGAGGATAGAAAGTACCACTCAGTCCTCTAAGCATTGCCTGCTTCACAAACTCAGCGAGATTATCGATATACAACATCGAACGCTTGTTGTGCCAGCATGGGAAGAAAGGTACTTTCGTTGCAAGCTTCGCCAATCTTGGGAAATTACCCTTCGCATTCGGACCATAAATCATACAAGGACGAAGGATGCAGACCTTGAAGTTCTCATCCTCCAACTTATGAAGCCCTATTTCTGCCTGAAGCTTAGAGTCGCCATAGAAGCCATTAGGATTCTCCTTGGTATCCTTGGTCAGCACCTCACTCTTCAACGACTGACTCTCATGGAAAACAATCTGACTTGACATGAAGATAAACTGCTTCACTCCTGCAGCTTTCGCATGTTCAGCAACAGCAATCGTCAAATCGCGATTCACCTTATAATATAAAGGTTCCATCTTAGGATCAGCGTTCACATGTGCAATACCAGCTACATGATACACCACATCATACTGAGAATAATCAGCCTTCTTCCAATTATCTCCCATTGTATCCACAGCATCTATCTCGAAATCAGATGATGTAGAAAGAATATATTTGCGCACGCTCTCACCTACATAAGAGCCAGCGCCAGTAATCAAAACTTTAATCATATCAAACTAGTTTTTTGTAAGCACTAACTCAAACACCTTTACAAAATATTTTAAACATAACAAAGGCATACATGTCCAAATTCCATTTTCAGAACAAGCACGAACGATTTCCTTATTTAATCTTATATTTGCCTGAATGCCATCTGTACTTCTACCTCCCGTTCTCATTTTCATAAAGTCAACTGGGACATACAGCGATGGTACCTTATTTACATAAAGATGTCTAATCAACAATTCATAATCTGCAGCGATATGATAGTCATATTTATAAAAGCCATACTTTTCAAAATTTCTTTTGTAAGTAAAGAAAGTCGGGTGGGCAGGCATAAAACCAAAGCGAAATCTCCATGGCTTAAAGTTCTTCGAGCTATAATATCTAACTGTTTTATTCAAATTATTCGGATTCACGAATCGCACGTCACCATAGATGGCTTCAATGCCTTTGTGAGCTTTAAAAGCATCATTTATGATCTGAAAGATATCCTCTCTATGATAGAAATCATCAGAATTGATAATGCCCACTACATCACCAGTTGACATACGAATACCTTTGTTAATGCCATCATACATTCCTTTATCTTTTTCTGATATCCATCGCATTCTACCATTAAACTTAGGCTCCCATTCCTTGATGATATCTACGGTAGCGTCTTTAGACCCGCCATCAACTACTATGTATTCATAATCTTCATACTTCTGCTTCAAAACGCTTTCTATAGTACAAGCTATTGTATTTGCACTATTGTACGTTACAGTCACTATTGAAATTTTCATTACTTAATGTTTGCTTATTAATTCTGAATAAAGTTTAGCATACTCTAAAAAACATACATCCTTGTCATAATTTGAAACCGCTCTTTGACGGCAAGCATCAATTGTCTCTTTTGTTTTGGTTAATGTCGTCATAATAGCATCTGCCATTTCTTTCACATCTCCCCTTTCTACCACAATGCCAGTCTCTGGAGTTAGCGCTTCTGGACTTCCCCCAGTTCTATAAGTTACAACAGGAGTTCCACATGCTAAAGCCTCCAAGTTAACAGTTGGAAAAGTATCTGCATAAGTTGGATTTACAAGAACATCTGCATCAGAAAACAACTTAGCCAATTCTTGCTGGTTCGAAGTTCTTGTTATGCCAACTATACCTTCTGGCAATTTCTTCACTTGTTCTTGACTCAAACCTACCAGAGTAATTTGATATTTTTCCAATGGCAACAAAGCCCTTAGCTTGAATATATCAAGTAGTCCTTTATCATTGAGCCACACATTAGAAACACCCAATACTCGATATTTATTCGAATTTGTTCTCTCGCACGGCTTAAAAGTATTCAAATCTATACCATTATGAATTATTCTTATGGGCTTCGCCCTAAAAATTGATTGTTTCAGCCAACTTGAAAGCCAATTCGAAACAGCGACAATATGGAGATTTTTATAACTCGCAATATAACGTTGCTTCAATAGAAGATTTCTTTTGGACATATCTAATCCTATCGTTTTCTTAGGATATTTATTTTTTAAGGGGCAGTGATTACATTCTGTCTTCCATTTATTACAATTAGCAATAATTGGATGAACACAATGTCCTGTAAAAGACCAGCAATCATGCAAAGTCATTACAACAGGTATTTGTGTTTTATTGAGATACCCAAACAAGACTTTATAATTAATATAGTATCCATGTAGATTATGCAACTGGATAATATCGGGTTTAATATCTTTAATGTAGTTCACCAATCTTTTAGTTGCAACTATAGAACCTAATCCATCACCATCAAAGAACAGACTCTTCGCAAAATGTAAATACTCATCTTTTACACTGCTAAATTGAAAAGTATTTAATCCTGAAGGGTTAACACGTCTGGCACCATGGGCAAGATAAACATCCCAGCCAGCACTTTTCATTAAGGCTCCAATTTGCTCTGAGATTTTACCTGTTGACCCTTGGTTACAAGTCACATTTATTATAAGAAGTTTCGGCATGGTTATGAACGTTTACAACTCAAAAAATAAAAGACATGCTTCACAGGCCAAAATGGCTCAAAATGGCGACGATTAATCACTTTCCCTCCAAAAGAGAAAAAATGTTTATGATCGCTTTGTGAAAAGACATATTTGTAATATTTACATGCTATTTCAATAGAATTAGAATTAGCATGCTCCAACCTGCCATATGGGAATGCAAAATACTCACAGGGCTTTCCTAATTTTTCCTCCATAACTTTTTTGCAGTCCCCTATTTGATATTGAAGTTCATTAATATTATCGTCATTTATACAATAATGATCCATTGTATGAGCACCAAACAGATAGCCTCGTTTCTGCAAATCTTTAATTTGATTCCACGTCATCGGAAACTTACCTGGACTCTTCGTAGTATTTACAGTAAAGTTTTCAATATAAGCTTCATCATTGTTATCAGCTGCATCGGCAAAATTTGGATTTATAAAAAACATTGCATTTACACCATATTTATCCAATTGAGGAGCTATTTGTGTATAGCAATCTCTCCAGCCATCATCAAATGAAAATGCAATTTTTGGGCGGGTCACCTTTTCACCATTCAGAATCATTCTCACTGCATCTTCAAAATTGACAAAGTCACAGTACTTGTGCATTTCAGCTAACAACTTTCCAAATTGTTCGCCATCTGAATCATTATCATGTTTCCAGTCTACCATATGCCCATTAAGAATATGAACATAAGGTGAAGGACGCTTAAATGTACCAACTACCGATAAATAACACGAACGCAACATAGTGCGAATCGTCATATACAAACTATCCATATATTACTAATTTTATTATTTTTATTTGTTTATGAGGATTCCAGTTCTCATCAATTTCCTTAAAGCAAGCTTCCCTTACTTCTTGACGTTTATTTCCCTTTTCTTCTAACCATTTACTAATAGTAGATGCCAAAGAATTAATATCATCTCGTTTAAAGAAACACCCGGTTTCTCCTTCATGAATTGCTTCAAATTCTGGCATCTGCCAGCAGAAATCATTATGAGAGATACAAGGACATCCAAACATCATTGAATGCATAGCAGTCAACCCTATGTTACCAGGTGCAACACAAAGATCTGCATTATAAATGAGTTCGGCATTAGTCTCTTCATCATAGCAAGCACCATAAAACCAGACCTGTTTATTCAATCCTAAGGACAGAGCAAGTCCTTCAAGACTATTCAGTTCAGATCCATCACCAATAAACACCAGATTACAAAAGACTCCATTTTTATTCAACAAATGTAGAGCTTTCAACACTTGGTCTAGCTTTTTCACTGGAGTTAGTCTTCCTATAAAACATAGTACATGATTATTGTTTCCAAAATGTGAGGAATACAAATTCGTGGCTTTCAAGCGATTTCTTATAAGCAACTGGCTGTCATAGTCTAGCGAATTATGTATAACATGTAGCTTTTCACCATTAAAGCCATTCTTAATCATCAAATCTCTTGCATAATTTCCATAGATAAGAGCTCCATCAGCGAGTCCAAAATAAGCTCGTTTAATCCATTTCTTTAACATCCCTTCTCTCCCATACCATCCATGATCCCAATTATATACTTTCTGTTTTCTAAACTTGGATACAATCAACAGTTTCCATGCAGATAGGCAAAATATTCCAAGATCATTGACTATGATATCAGAATCACTCAACTTTTTTACTACACCACTTTCATAATACCAATGAGAGTTACCCAAATTTCTATTAGGTAACTCTATTGCATTGCTAAACAAATTCGTGTCAAGTCTTTTAACAGTGGATTTGTCCACGCCAAATATAAAATTACAATTAAATTCCCTTTCCATTAACAAGTAAATTCGTTTTCTGTAATGGGAAGCACATATTGAAACAAGACTTACTTTTTTCATTTAAATATTTTTTGTTTATAATAAGTTTCTACTGCTTTAATTTGAATATCATTTTGTTTCATACCATTGTTTATCTTACTTAAAGTTGGTGCATCTGGATTATCAATTGTTAGTAATTCTCCATGAGAAAGCATTATATAGTGCATTCTGTTCAATTTACACATCGCATTTAGCCATATATCGTCAGCTGTAGGAGTTAATTTTAAAGCTAAACTGATATTGGTTAAATCCTTGAATAAAGTTGATGGTATAAACAAAGTGCCTCCACCAGAGCCAAAAAACAAGTTGTCAGCCTCTGAATTTGAATATTCTGATTTCCACAAATCATAAGTTGCACTAAGACTCTTACTGTCTGCTATTATATGACTACCATAAGAACAAACAACACAATGAGGATGTTGTACAAAAGCTTTTAACGATCTTTCCAAGATATCATTTGGATAATATATATCATCGTCTATCAAGAACAGCATATCATCCGGGAACTCTTTAGCCGCATAATAATACTTTTTATGCGAGCGAATATCTTCAGGTACTATACGTATTTCAAAGACATCACTAATGCGTTTCTTTAAGGAGAAAGGAATACAGTCATCAGACGGAAATTGATCCTTAGAAAGCCACAAGATAATTTTATCCGCATGAACCGTCTGTCTTAACATACACTCAACTACTAACCAGACATTATTAATTCTAGCTGGAAATGAAGTTAAAGATACGATTATTTTACCCCCCCATAATTGGATTCAACCGTATACTTTGAAGAATAAACATCTACTAAATCATTAGAAATGAAATAGTTTCTCAATTGTTCTATTTGTTTATCATTATAATTAAGTTTTCCATTATTAACCGAACTTAAAGAAGGAGCATCATTCGTCACAGGTAAAAGCTGTACATTTTTTGCAGACTTTACAACAGGAGTACCTTTAAGTCTTGCCATAGAATTCAACCAGATATCATCAGCAAGAGGACATACGTCCATGAAGACAGCAGAGTTTAACACAAAATCATGCAAACAGCCTGGAGGATATAAGACACCACCAGCACCAATCTGTAACAAATTGTCTGATTCATACGGTCTAATATCAGAAGACCATTTTAAATAGGGTAAAAGAGACCCATCATTATTATGCTTTATTCTTGAGGCATAATTTGATATTATACAATTAGGAAAACGTTTTGCTGTATCAACTAATCGTCTAATCATATCCTCATCATAATAAATATCATCATCACAAGTGATAATAGTTTTATCTGGAAAATCACGAAAGGAGTAAAAATACTTTTTATGAGAACGAAAATCTTCATCAACCAATCTAATTGAAAATAAATCATCTTCTATTTTTGTCAAAGATTTCGGAATTTGGTTTTTACTCGGAAACTGTTTAAGAGATAACCACAGAATGATTTTACTCGGTTTTACAGTCTGCCTTTTCAGACTTTCTATAACCTGCCAAACATCATTTATCCTGCCAGGAAAAGATGTCAATGAAACTATTAGACTATTATCATATAGATTAGAGGGTGCAACAGGTTTAGCTAAATAACGTGGGAGATACCAATTTGCAAGACTACGAACAGAGCGTCTTAATGGTGTCATTACCCAAAAAGGCATCCCATAATTTCTTAAGACACCATATAATTTTGTAAATAAAGACAATGCATTCATAACATTAATTTTGACGAGCGTTTTGTAATGTTTGATTCAACAATCTTTCCTTCAAAGGATGTAATTCATCTTGAAAATAAAAAACATACCTTGAAGTATTTAAATCCATATCCATCATTACTCTAACAAATCCTAAAATAAAATATACCCAAACATATAGATACAAATATCGAAAACGATTAATTTTCATTAATCTGTTAAAATAGTAAAATAGATATGCATAGAGAGGAAATTGAAATATACTAAAAAATAATAGCATTCTACTGATTAACATACTACTAGAAAAAATGTATGACACGATTATACCGAAAAAACCTACTTTATAAACATAGGGAAAGAAAACATCACGCTTATAAAAAGTCTTGAGTGAACTACTATAAGAAACAACAAGTATATTTAAAACAAAAGTAAACATATCATACACACCTATTGCACCTACAGTTACTCCTCCATGAACTTGATCCAAATAATCATCCCAACTGAAAAGCCCCCCTAAGAAATCAACTGCTCCCATAAATAATTGATTAATTCCAAGTAATTGCCCTAAAAAGGCAATGGTCAAAATCAAATATTGTAATTTCGTAAAAGGAATCCAATCTACTTTAAGTCTCCACACTATAGGAAGAGCCAGTAATATCACAGCTGAATAATGAAATGTTATTGCTAATATCACAAGTAACAAATATATGATTAAATTTCGCAAACCTTTATGAACCAAAAAAGAAGAAGCAAAAACAAAAATCGTTGTAGCAAGAGTTTGACGAATAACATTCATCCACCCACACATAAAAGTCCCTGACATAAATAACATCATACAGAGAAAAGGTAACAAAAATTTCTGTCTTCTAAAAGAAAAAAAGAAAAAAGAAAGTTGTAAAAATGCTAAAAGAGCAAAATACACTACATAATGAGCATGAGTGTTTTTAATTAAAATCGTCAAAAGCTGAAAACCAGGTTCAAATCTAAGAATTTCATACGAATCGTTTACATAAACATCAAAATAATTATGATAATCAATACCAACATAGTATCTCATACCAAAAACCAAACTAAATATTATAATAGCTAAGAATAAGAACAGAAAACTCATTCTATGACTTTTTTTCTCAACGAGGCATGATTTACGGCATAAAAAAAACATTAAAGTCATAGTTGATAAATATACTAAAACCGTTTGTATCATGTTAAGAAAAAGTTATATATTTTTTAACTATGTTTTTAACTCTAGCAGGCATTATTGAACGCAAAATGAGTATTGAGATGATCTTGATAACATTTTTAATATTGGATGCAATGTTACACCAATAAAAAGAATCAACATACTCTTTCCATAATATTTTCTGTTGATTATATGAAAATGTATTAAAATTCAGGAAGATACCTAACAACAAATCATTTGTTTTGAATCTAGATATGATTTCTCTGCTAATATATTTAGGAGAAAATTGTTCTATTAAAATTTCAGACCACTCTGAAGTTATCATCAACCAATTAAATTTGTTTGTACCTTGAACAACACCTTGATTTCCCCTTCGATAAACACATGTTATTTGATTACTATAATATATTGGTTTAAACTCTAATAGTGAACACCATAAAAATGTGTCCCACGTCTTATGCAACTTTGTTATTCTTGACTTTTTCCACAACTCTAAGCGTAACAAAACCGAAGCTGTATGGAATTTACGTCCTTCGACAAGTTCTTGCATCATTGTGATTTTTCGACTAGGAAGAGTAGAAAATAGAATTCCTTCGTTTTGGCCATCTTCTGTAATCAAATACGAATTACTGGCCACCATCGAATAATTGCTATTATTATCTAAAAAATGGGCTTGCCTTTTTATTTTCTCACAATCTACCCAATAGTCATCTCCCTCGCAAATGGCTTCATATTTACAGCTATTTCGCCATCTTGACATATAAGAGAATTTCTTATATTCTTCTTTTTTGGAATACAGATTTTCCTTCAAAAAAAGCACAGAAAAATAGCAGTTTTTATTTTCTTTATGTTGGGCAAAGAAAATGTAAGCATAATCAGTTTCTTCAGTATATGAACCAGAAGCAGCAGACATATCAAAATATTCGTTCAAATATTTTAATATTACATCCTGTTCGCCATCTGTGGATGAATCATCTACAATACAACACACAAATGGAAAATCAGTTTGCTGCATTGTAAAACCATTCATAGTTTCAACAATGTATTTAGACTGATTGTATGTCATACACCGAACAAAAACTTTAAATTCAGGATTCTCTATATTATTAATCATTTTCTTTTTATTGTTTTAATTAATATACATTTAAGTTCCAAATATTCCTCAAACTTGAAAAGTTCACTAGAAGCCCAACCAACAACTAAGCCAACAACTATCTGAATCACAAGTATCAAAGAATACTGAAAAGGGAGAAATTTAAAAAAGTAAACTGCAACAGCAATAATTAAAGCAGTCATATATGATGGAGCTATATCCTTAAGCTGCTTCCAATATGTATAACCTAAAGCCTTACCAGTATACCATGAATTAAGATACAATCCAAATACCCCCGTTACAATCGAAGCAAACAACATAAAATAAACTCCATAAAACACTCCTATAACAAGAGGTATTAAGCCAACTATTTTCTTCAAAATTTCAAGATATAAAAATATGTCACTTCTTCCTAAGACCTGAAGAATATTAAGATTAATAGCATGCAAAGGATACAACGACATTGAAATACAAATTAGAGGTAAAAATGTTGCTGCAGTATGCCATTTTGTTCCAATAAGAGTATAAATCAAAGGCTCTGCAACAGCACCAAGAGAAATCATACAGACAACAGTCACAAACATTGTAACTTTAATAATTCTCCTATACCCTAGCAGCATGCGTTCCCTGTCATCCTGAATTTCTGACAACACAGGATAGCTAACTCTCTGAACTATAGATGTTAGATTGGAAGAGAATATACTTGCATATTCATTAGCTCTAGTATAATGACCAAGAGTTGATGGAGAATAGAACCTTCCTATTACTACCTGATAAAGCTGATTCCATACATTATTTAAAATACCACTAGCTAAAAGTTTCCAACCGAACCCCCACATATACTTAAAACTATCCCTATAGAAGGTAAATTTTGGAAACCACTTATTTAGAAACCATAGGCATAGAGTATATAATAACTGTCTAGAAAGTTGCTGAGCAACCAATGCCCAAACACCAAATCCAACAAAAGCCATAACAATGCCTATCACACCACTAATTATAGCAGAAACAAAAGACGCTTTTGTTTTGGTTTTAAAATTTATTTCCTTTGTAAGAATAGTAACTTGCGTGATAGATAGTGCATTGAAAAAAAGTATCAAGCCTGTAGCTCTAACTAATGCTGTCAATTCTTCACGATGAAAGAAATCTGAAACAAACGGTGCACAGATAAAAAGGAGCACATACAACACAATGCTAATTGCCATATTGGTTATAAACATTGTATTATAATCTTCATCTGTAACGTCTTTCTTTCGTATTAAGGCATTACTAAACCCGCTATCAACGATTCCATTTAATACAGTTGTAAAGATCAAGCAAATACCTATCAATCCATATTCATCAGGAGAGAGAAGGCGTGCCAATACCAAACCAACAATGAAAGTTACTCCTTGTCCTAAAAAGGCATCAGCAGCACTCCACCCTACTCCTTTTATCGTTTTATTTTTTAATGATTCCTGTTGCATTTAAAATTGAACAAATAAAAATTCTATCTATAATAATCATTTATCTTCTCCAATAATTCTTCATTAGATAATAGGCAATCATCATAATCATCCATTGGTTGACCTACACCTTCCTTCAAATATAAATACCATTTAGCCAAACAATAATGATAGGCAGTTTCCAAATCTGGTAACCTAGAATACTTTCCAACATAGTTATTATAAGCAACCCAAGTCTCATTAATTACCGGATATAAACTTCGAGAGTTTAAATCCTGAATAATTTTAGCATAACCATTACCATTGATTACTAAGATATTATTGACTCTATCGTCGGCAGCAAGCATCAACTTTTTTATCTCATCTACCGTAAATAGGTGTTGAGGTTTACCTACCTTTGTCAACATAACCCCAAAATAAGAAGCCTCAATTGCAGCAACCTTACCAGACAAAAAACCTTTCAATTTAGCTTGTATCTGCAAATAGAAACTTTCTGCATCATCATAGACTTTTAAAACTCTTTCATCTGTTGGGGCACAAAATTGCAACCTACCATTAGAGCACAAAAAACGCTCTTTATTATCAAATAAGTCTAAAGAATCTATAAAACCGGTATTCTTTAAATAAAAGATAAACTCAATCAAAGAACTCTCATTTTTTTGTGAAGCATACCCAACAATATCCGTAAAATCAAATTCACTCCAATGTTTCTGAACGAAATCAGACTCATAATTCTGCTGCTCGCCAAATAGAGTAGAAAAGCTTGTTTCTGGTTTAAAAGGGCAATTATCAATCAAATAATAGTACAATACATTCCAAACATTACGAGACATATTTTGCTTCATCTGATAAGCAATTTCTAAGCTTTTTATATAATCTCTAAATTGCTCTGCCGAACAATTATTATGCCTTCCATCTGTAACTTGACGGATAGCATTATAAGGCCCCAACTTCAAAACTATCAAGAATTTACCTTTTAAATATCTTGTTATTTTCTTTGCATTTACCGGAAGCTTAACTCCAGAATCATAATCATAAACACCATATACAAAATCTTTAGCAGAAACATAATGACCGAGGCTATCTTCCACTACTTCTTCTGAATATTCATCACTTGCATCTCCAACAACAAGTTCTTGGTCATCCAAATCAAGCAAGAAATAATTCCATGCAGAGATTTGAAAATTATCGAATCTCAAAGACTTTGGTTTTACCCGATATACTCCAAAATTCGTGATAACATCCAAACATTCTTGTCCCTCAACAATTTCTATATCTTTTAAATCCAAATCACCTCCATCCGGGAAAAACAGGTAACTCATTACAGGAAGATGTACTACCTTTTTCAAAACATCCTTGATAACAGCAGCACCTTCCCAATTAGCATATCCAGGAACAGAACTATCTTTAAAAATTCTTTTAATCAAGAAATGCCAATTACTTTGGCTTTTTTTGAATTCATCATGTCTTGTATCTTCCCATTTGATAAGTTCTTGCAAAAAATTGAGCATTGTCGGTCGTTTCTCGGGATTATTATTTGTAGCCCTTTCTAATACCTCTTCTATCTCTACTAAATGTTGCCCTTTCACAAGAGGACAAAGTCCCAATGCTATATCCTCATCATCAGAATTATAAACGCCTTCAAATCCTTTAGTTTTACCAGAAAGAAGAATCCAAAGAGTTTTAGCTAGCGAATAAACGTCAGCTTTCTTACCATCAGCTTCCTTAGCATTTCGTTTCATCTCGGGAGCGATAGTACTCATCGGACCTATACGACTACTATTCTTGGTCAGATTGTTTGGATTATCAGGAATATCTACCAATCCGAAATCACAAAGAAAAAACCTCCCTTCATAAAATAGAATATTTTCCGGTTTAACATCACGATGCGAATAACCTCTAGTATGAAGGGCTACCAAAATCTCAGCAATCTGCTTTACACATTTTATCTTATCTTCAAATGTTTGTATATGATGATCTATTTTTTCAGCCAAAGGCATTATATACCATAATTCTTCTTCTGAATAATCAATGACAGGAACTACACCTTCTATATCCTGACAAGCCACTATAGTTTTTATTTCATCGATAAAGCGCAGACATTTCTCTCTATTATGCCTTAAAGATGTATCTAAAATCTTTAATGCAAACATTTGACCGTCGCTTTTTCTTAAAACTTTTCGAACAACACCATTTCCTCCCTGGCCTAAAGAAGACTTTTTGGGAATATTATATTTCTGCTCCAACTTAGTCTTCTTCTTACCAAGAAGCCAAGAATTTATTAATATTTGTATAGTTGTTTTAATATTCATACCATCAATTTCGCTATATCAACAAATTCAACATATTATCGCTTGTAACCCTACAGACTTACATTACAAGCATCATTATTTCAATTTTCATAATCGCTTCTATTTCCCCAAATTAATTCAAAACGATTCTCCATCATTTCTTCTTTGAAATCCTTTAGCCAATCAATGTAAGTAAACTTTGGTTTGTAACCCAATTCTTTTACGGTCTTGGAAATATCTAAATGATTAAACAAAGCATTCGGCTTATCTGGTCTGAGTATTTTCTTTGATTTTTTACCGTTTGAAAAGACTTCGATGATTCCATCAATTTGCTCAGTTAGAGTTACTTGTTTTAAACTACCGACATTATATATACCACCCTCAAGAGGAGATTCTATACATTGTTCAACCAATCTTGCTAAATCTTTAACATAAAGCATTTCCTTACTTCTATTTGGATCGCCCCAAACTTCAATATCCTCACCTTTTTCAGCTTTATCCATTAACAGACGGAAAGATTTAAATCTCTTTATTCCATCAACAAAATAATATGGATTTGGATGATAGAGATATACATTAAAGAAACGTAATATAAATCTCGAAAAGCCATAAGTATTATGATAATATTCAGTTACATCTATGGCAGCATTCTTTGCTATCGTATATATAGAATGGTCTGTAGAAGGGGGAAAACTTCGTTGTGCATCAGCAGGCATTGGATTTGCAGTATTTTGAAGATACCATAAATCAGCCGGAGTCTGTGCTGATATTATTTTACTACATCCAACTTCCTTCATATATTCCAAAACATTTAACTGTCCCATTGTAAATGAGCTTATATATAATCTTGGATTATATTTTTTTGCAGGTAAAACACCAGCAAAATTAATGACAGCAAAAACATCTTGTTTAGGGAGTTCTTTAAAGGTTAAATAATCTGATATATCAACGCTTTTATATTCAATATTATAGTGAGCAAAGAAACCATTATCAGACTTTCGATGACCAACAGCAACAATCTTATATTTACCAGTTTCGGCAAGATGCAAAGCTGTATATGCCCCAATTCCACCTGTTGCTCCAAATATTATAATTGTTTTCATATTTTTTCTAATTTAACACATTAATTCTCATCCAACTTTTAGTTTTTGAGAGAGCATCCTCCAACTCTTTTCTTGAATCAAAATTAAGAAATAAAGTTCCTATTGCGGCATTCGCTCCAGAAAAAGAGGATACTTTGTCACCTTTATTAAGTCTTATTTCTTTTTCTATAACATGTTCTTTCATAAATTTAGAATCAATATCTACAGATTGAAAGATACCCGTTTTCTCAGAATGGAGCACGAGAATGGCAAAATACCCCTTATAATTTGGCTCATGCATATCATGAATTGGCAACCCTAAAGCTTTTCGTGTTTCTGCTTCATTAATATTAATATCAGCCGCATAATTTAACATTTCTGCAAGTCTATTTCCACCACCTCTTGGAGAAACCTCCATCAAATATGCTTTACCATTTGTACAGACTCGACACTCAACATTAAAGAGCCCAGAAGTAACACCTAACAAAGAAAAAAGTCTCTGAAGTTCAGATTTAATTTCATCTTGATACTTTTGTAACATACATGATGGCCATACTTCAGCAGATGGGGTATACGGATTAACAGCATTCTCATCAAAAAACTGATCGTAAAAACCATTATATAGCAGTTTTCCATCGACAACAAAAGATTCAGAACCAACGGAATATCCTTGTTTTTCCAAGAAATCTTCAACGATAAAAATACCACTATGGGATTCTGACAGAGCAATTTCTACTGCCTGGAGTAAATGATCAGGACTATCAACTTTAGTGACTCCTTTACTACCCGCGGAATCAACAGGTTTAACTATAACCGGCCAATTAAAGTAATCTATATCATTAAGAACATCTTCAGCTTTCGTATAACCTTTTGCATTCGGACAATTAAATCCATTTTCCGATAAGAATTTGCGAAAAAGATGCTTATCTTGAAGGATACAAGCTGCCTTATATGAACATTGAAAAGGTAACCCCATCTGTTCTGCAACATAAGCTGCAGAAACTACTCCTGGATCAACTGCATGAGATAAAATACCATCAATATTTAACCTTTTAGCTTCTCTTAATACAGAATCCTTATCTATAATACTCACATTACAATATTCATCAGAATAACTGTGAGCATAATTATTAGGTAGATAATCTGCCGTAATAACATAAGCACCTAGCTTGTGCGCCTCTTCTATAATAGGAAGAAGATAGCGCAATCCGCCAAGCAACATTAACTTTTTCTGTTTCATGTAATGTTATTTTAAGATACAATTCAAAATTCTCTCAACATCCTCATTGCTCAATGCATGATGCATTGGCAAGCAGATTACACTATCTGCCATTTTATGAGCATTAGGCAAGTTTGTAGGATCTGCACTCTCCAAGCCACGGTAAGTTGAGAACTCACTAATCAATGGGTAGAAGTAACGGCGTCCCAATACATTCTGCGACTTCATCTTTGCATAAAGTTCATCACGAGTCATACCATACTTCTGTGCATCAATGAAGATTGGGAAGTAACTGTAGTTATGACGAACACCAGGCATATCATTGAAGAAGGTAATTCCTTCTACATTGCGCAAAGCCTCTCGATACCTGATAGCTACCTGATGACGAGCCTCAATAGCAGCATCCACCTGCTTCAAATTCAACAATCCGTATGCACTACGCATCTCATCCATCTTACTATTGATACCAGGACCAACAACTTCAGTTTCATTAGCAAAGCCAAAGTTCTTCAAGTAATCGATACGTTTCTTTGTCTTCTCGTCGTGCATAACCAATGCACCACCTTCGATGGTGTTATATACTTTAGTAGCATGGAAACTCAAAGTACTCATATCACCAGCATTCAAGATGCTCTCACCATTTACTTCTACGCCAAAAGCGTGAGCTGCATCATAAATAACCTTCAAGCCATATTTGTCGGCAATATCCTGGATTGCCTTGGTATCGCATGGCTTTCCATACACATGTACAGGCATAATGGCGGTAGTCTTAGGAGTGATGGCAGCCTCAATCTTGTTTGGATCGAGATTACCTGTTGCAGGGTCAATGTCAACGAATACAGGCTTGCAACCATTCCACCAAATACTGTGAGTAGTAGCTACGAAGCTATATGGTGTAGTAATAACCTCGCCAGTAACACGAAGCGCCTGCAATGCTGTAAGCAATGGCAGGGTACCATTAGTGAAAAGGCTTACATAAGGAACTTTAAGGTACTCAGCAAGAGCAGTCTCCAGTTTCTTATGGTAATCACCATTATTTGTTATCCACTTGCTGTCCCAGATTTTCTGGAGTTCAGCATGAAAATCATCCAAGTTTGGCAGTAACGGAGAGGTTACTGTTATCAATTTCTTATCCATAAGATATATGATTTTATGTCTTCTGTCTTATACTTGAAATACAGAAAGACAATTGTTTAAAATTCTAAGTTTTGCTTTAATGTGTCCTTGCTTTCATTAAGTATAGAAAGCAAATATCTTCCATAATCGTTCTTCAACATAGGTTGAGCATTTTCTCTGAGTTGGTCTGCAGAAATCCAACCCTGACGGTATGCGATACCTTCCAGGCAAGCCACCTTCAAGCCCTGACGCTTCTCCAAGACTTCGATAAAGGTTGATGCCTCAGAAAGAGAATCATGGGTACCGGTATCGAGCCAGGCAAATCCTCTTGCCATGGTCTGTACCTTCAGTCCCTTATTCTTCAAGAACTCCTGATTTACGGTGGTGATTTCCAACTCACCACGAGCAGATGGCTTGATATGCTTGGCAACTTCCACCACCTTGTTAGGATAGAAGTACAAGCCCACCACTGCATAGTTGCTCTTTGGATGCTGAGGTTTCTCCTCGATGCTGAGACAATTGCCTTGCTCATCAAACTCAGCAACACCATAACGCTCAGGATCACCAACACGATAACCAAAGACGGTAGCCTTGTTGTTCTGTTCTGCATCTACTACTGCCTGATGAAGCATCTGGTTCAATCCTGCGCCATAGAAAATGTTATCGCCTAATACGAGGCAAGCAGAATCATTACCAATGAATTTCTCACCGATAATGAAGGCTTGGGCTAAGCCATCAGGTGATGGCTGCTCAGCATACTCGAACTTGACTCCAAACTGGCTTCCATCGCCTAAGAGGCGTTTAAAACCTGGCAAGTCGCAAGGAGTTGAAATAATGAGTATCTCACGGATACCTGCCAACATCAAAACCGAGATAGGATAATATATCATCGGTTTATCAAAGATAGGAATCAGCTGCTTGCTGATTCCTTTTGTGATAGGGTACAAGCGTGTACCGCTACCACCTGCTAATACTATTCCCTTCATTTTAAGCTCTTGTTGAAAAAAACTTAGCTTGTTTTCTATGAGTTTTTTGAAAACTCTAAAGCGGACGGTTAAGGAATCGAACCTCAAACCAGGCTTTCGCCTTTGGCTATAGCTATCAAGATCTTTGAACTAAGATTTCATTCCGATCTACTTTGTTTGTACCGTCCAGTATAGCCATAGTCCACCCAAGCAAAATCATCAAAAAATTATAAATTCTCATCATATCATTCAGTTTTGTTATAAAGTTAAAGAAACATATTGTTGTCATTATAAAAGAAAAGAATGTCAACGAAACATCACCAGACAATAGGAATGAAATTATATTCAAAGAAACAGTTGATCATTTTAAATTAGTCCCTGCGGAAAATATCTCTCGTATAGACCTTTTCCTTCACATCATCTAAACAAGAATCATAGCGATTGGCGATTATCGCATGGCTCTGCGCCTTGAATGTTGCTATATCATTCACTACCTTGCTGCCAAAGAAAGTGCTACCATTTTCGAGAGTTGGCTCATAGATAATGACTTCGGCGCCCTTTGCCTTGATACGCTTCATGATGCCTTGAATGGCTGACTGGCGGAAGTTATCGCTATTTGACTTCATGGTCAGACGATAGACACCAATCACGCAGCTGTGCTCCTTGCTGGCATCATAGCTGTTGGCATCAGCATAGCTGTAATAGCCTGCCTTCTGGAGTACGGCATCAGCGATATAGTCCTTACGGGTACGGTTGCTCTCTACGATTGCCTCTATCAGATTCTCTGGAACATCGGCATAGTTTGCCAGGAGCTGCTTGGTATCCTTTGGCAGGCAATAACCACCATAGCCGAAACTTGGGTTGTTGTAATGGGTGCCGATTCGTGGGTCAAGACCTACGCCATCGATGATTGCCTTGGTATCGAGTCCCTTTACCTCTGCGTATGTATCCAACTCATTGAAGTAGCTTACTCGGAGTGCCAGATAGGTATTGGCGAAGAGCTTGACTGCCTCAGCTTCCTTCATGCCCATAAAGAGAGTATCAATGTTTTCCTTGATAGCGCCTTCCTGGAGCAGAGCGGCGAATGTCTTGGCTGCTTCCTTCAACATCTCGACATCGGTTACGGACTTGATAGCCTCGTTCTCCTCTGCAAACTCAGGGTGCTCGATAATCTTTGGATAGCCTACGATGATGCGGCTTGGGTAAAGGTTATCATAGAGTGCCTTGCTCTCACGAAGGAACTCTGGAGAGAAGAGAAGGTTGAACTTCTTCACGCCCTTCTTGGCATACTTCAAGTAGAGGTTGCGGGTGTAACCTACAGGGATGGTGCTCTTAATGACCATCACTGCTTCTGGGTTTACCTCAAGAACCAGATCAATGACTTCTTCTACATGGGTTGTATCGAAGTAGTTCTTCACTGGGTCGTAGTTGGTTGGTGCTGCAATCACTACGAAGTCTGCATCCTTATAGGCTGATTTGCCGTCAAGGGTTGCCACGAGGTTCAATGGCTTTTCAGCCAAATACTTTTCGATGTAATCGTCCTGGATTGGAGAAATCTTATTGTTGAGTTTCTCCACCTTCTCTGGGATTACATCTACTGCTGTTACATGATGGTGCTGAGATAACAGGGTTGCTATACTCAGACCTACGTAGCCGGTACCGGCTACTGCTACTTTTATATTCTTAAAATCATTCATAGTGATATTGTGTTTTTATATTCTTTTTTTTCTAAAATCATCATTCAATAGTCTTTAAGACCCTTTCGGTTCCCCTTACAGGGGACAGAAACCTTCTTTACCATTAAAGAAGGCTTTGCTCTAAAATCATCCCGTCCTTCTTTACCATTAAAGAAGGCATTTTTCGAATCCCTCCGTCTCCCTTTAGCCAAAGGGAGCTCCACATCCTAACCAAGCCTTCCCTTCTCAGAAAGGAAGGATGTAACCGCCCTCCGGTGCTCAGAACCGCTACGCTATAAGGTTGGCGGACCATCAAAGGTCTTCGCCATATTATGCGGGATGGGACCGCCTGGAGATGAATAGCGATTTACCAAAAACTTTTTATATATGCTCTCTAGAATAACAAGGGCTTCATGTTTTTAAAGAATATCTTGAACTATCTGTTTAACACTATAATTCATATCCTTTTCTGATTGCTTTCTGAGTAAATTATAGACCCATGAAGGTATCATAAAACTGGTCTTGCGATGTAAGAAAATGAAATTTTGAATCTGTTCTAAATCTGATAAGGCAACAGGTTCATTCCGTCCAGCTTTATCTAAAGCAGAATTCAATAAACTCTTGATGTTTGCTAAACTCTTCAAATTAGTTGTATTTTGCCTGTGCACATCATATAACCACTTTGCAGCTGGCAAAAGAGGGACTATACCCATTGTAACTATGTCCCACAAATTGGTATTCTGTATACCGAAAAACACTAATAACAGAAGCATTATTAACCCTATTAAGAAAACCATACAATTTGTATATAATTGCCTGATTCTATAATCATAATATACGTTAGACCTCATACACACTAAAGTAGATTTTTCTTGATTAAGAGGGTTTATCTCTAAACTATACCAATCATACAATTTATTTACATCTTCTTTCCCCAAATTTCTACTAATATCTTCAGGTTGTGGCTTTTCACCGCATAATGCCTTGTTCCAATTCAACTGGAATAAGCTACAATCAAATAGTTGCTGAATTCTTGCAGCTAAGAGTTTGTATCTAGCTATTTTAGATACCAAACAATTCTGCAAAATCAAAACAAAGACTCCATACATTGTTATCCAATGAAATATATCTTCATGAAAAACTGAAAAAAAACTATTATCCTTTGGTAAAAGAAGCTTGATAAAATTCGCACATATAACAATGATCACACAAAAACAAACTTGAACTGTATTCCAATTCTTTGCGACATTATATAAATGACGCTGTGCCGAAAGCATATCTATAAAACGCTGTTCGTTCTGTTTCTCTAAAATACTATTTGCCATAATTAGGAAATTTATCACCAAAAATTTTCTTCCATAAGGAAATCGCTGTACTAATATTCTCAAAACGATCGGTATTTCTTATTATAGCCTGAAAAGCTAAAGTCCAATCATTTTTGGCAATCGCTGCTAATTCATTTTTATCTGCTATTGACAGATTATTAAGATTTCCTTGAATATTCTTATAATCATAAACAGGCTTCTTTATGGCATTCGATAAATAAGCCAATAAAGAACTAACATCTTGTGAGATAAATCCAGAAAGAGAATGGCAAGCCACATAATCAAGAATCATCGTTTCAAACATATACGAGGATATTCTATTGCCCCATTTCAGTTTTTTCCAATATTTCATCAATCGTATCAATCCAAGTAATTGTCCATTATTGGCTTGATTTATTTTAGTAATACGTTGCTGGTCTATTCTTGGGTCTGTCTTTTTCCAGTTTCCTTTTCCGTCTGGTATAAGATAGAAATCCGAAGTTGTCATAAAGCAAGGTACTATATCAAAATTCCAAGGATAAGAAGTTAGCTGTAAAGTTGCCGCTTCTTGATTGCGATGAATGTCAGCTTTAGCATATCCTGAGATATCTGCAAGAGCACCTTTTAAATTCTCTATGACCTTTCTTGAATTTAGCATACCTTGCTCATCACAAAGATTACTCAACACTTGTATACCATTCGAAAAACTTATAGTATAACATTCGTTTTCTTCAACGGTATGATAAACACCACCAGTTCCGCTATAGCACACCATTAAATCAATGTCATCTAACGGACGTATCTTGGTATTGCGTGCAAATGAGCCATGCTTAATGCTTTTACCTCCATACAACCTTGGGATTTTCTTATTTTGTGCTAAGTTTTCAATATTACTCAACAGCCAATCTCTACTATTACGGGCTGTTTTGGTCTGCATTTCATCCAGTCCAACCTCGTCTTGAATGAATTGAGCAAAAGCTGCGTTTACTGTATATGCCATAATCAACAAATCAATTAGTATACCCTTATTCTAGTCACATACAAAACCACAATATTACCACTGGTTTAGGTTAAAACCAGGTGCAGTCACTACTGTATGACCTAACTTAATACTTTTAAGTCGATTACAAAAAGAATCGAACTTCTGTATTTCGTTTTTGTCATTGGCATATAATTGTTTCGTCAGAATGATTTTTATGTCATTTCTACGGAACAACTGTGTCAAATCCACCTGAGCATTTCTTATGCTATTACGTATCTGTTGATTGGAACCATCATCATATGTAAAGATAGTAATATGCTTTCTTTTATACTCTCCATCCATACCACTCTGCTTGATAAAGAAATCCTTGAAATAAGGAAAGTCCATACCATTGATGGAATGTCCGAAGAAAATGATGTCATCGGCTTTATCAAAGTCCTCGTACATATTGTTTGACATATAGAAGCGACTGTTGTCCTTATACATGAACGAATATTGTTCATGTATCTGATTGGCAGGATCTGTCAAAACACCAAGTATGATACTGTCATTTTCTAAAGAGCCATGAACATGAGTAATGCGTGAAGTATCTATTTTAATTCTACAAGACATGGCAATGTCACCTAAGCTTGTATAGTTGAATGTATAATATTCAAAACCACCAACTTCTGCTATCAACCGCAGTACTTGTAAAGCATAATGATTTGTTTCCAAAGTTCTTGTTTTCTGCTCTTCTTTCAAATATTTAGAAAGTGCTTTTGTCACATCGACAAAACTATTCTTGTCCTTATCTACAAGGTTTGATGTCAGATATTCTGGGCGTATAGAACGCACATAGTCATTCATTGTCTTCTCAATATCAAACCATGCTTCTTTTTCCTTAGCTTTTTTCAAAGCTCCAAGCAAATCTTGGTCCAAACCGTAGGTATTTTCCATCAGTTGCTCCCAAATCTTGCTATTTGCAAAATCAGAATACCGAGTTCGGAGGCCTAAATCTATATCGAACCCATTACCTATTATCAATAATTTTTTAGCCATAATTATTAAAACATGATAAAGTTGCATATCGCCAATAAGTGTCCCCACCATATTACAAGTAGTTACACCTATCCGTTTTTTGAAAAAAGTTATTCTTGTATGTAAGCATCTAACTCCAATGACAACACAACTCCATCCCCAGTGTTTACTGGGGATACAGAGTATTTAAAGGAATTAGACTTTTCGATTTTAACTGACAAAACACTAAAGTTCTTTACCACCTAAGAATTGGCCTAGAGCGGACATCATTCGGAGTTGCTTGGCAGACGGGGCTTTGACGCCTTTGTTTGCCATATCCAAATAGAAGTTCAGACTGGTGGATAAGGCTTTGGATAACTCTGATGGCATCAGCATGTGCCATTCCTGGCTTTCCTTATCCTCGTAAGTGGCTACCAAGTATAGCTTCTGGAGCTTGTACTGGGTCTTGCGCATCTTGCGCACCACGTAAGTGTTGGCATCGCCTTTTACAAACTCATCTACCATCTGGAGTTCCTGCTTGTTCAAACGGCTCAAGATCTCTATTGGGTTATCCAACATTTCCTGGGCTATTCGCCTAGCAGTCTCATCTTTCTTCAAGTTGGGACTTACGTATAGGTCGAGCTTGTCACATACTTTCAGCATATTGACTTTCGTTGTGCTATTGAGTAGCTGAACCAAGCGGATGCCATCAGCTGTGAAGTTCTTATTTGGAATTACTATCATAACATTATAATGTTTCTTGTCCCCATACAGCTACAAGACGGTCTTTCCAGAGTTTCAGAGGACAATGGGAATTGAGTTCTACATATAGTTTATTGACAGCATCTAGGAACTTGTCTAGACCTAACTCTACCAACGGATGGAAAGGAAGGTAAGTTGGAGCGAGATTGCGATAATCTACATTCTCGATATCCATTCCTAAGCCCATGGTTTGACCGGCATTGGCAGACATAACAAATATATTGTCGGGATGCTCGCTTTGCCATATCTGGACAAAGGTTGGGCACGGACGCTTCATTATACCAAAGAAATGCTCCTGGTCTTTGATGCTTGAAAGATGCAAAAAGTAATCACCCCAATCGGCATAAAGAGTAACGGAGTTTTCTCCGCCCAACATCAAATAGACATGGGCGTAATAGGTCTTGCCGGATGGTGTCTTGGTCTTGTAGATGATCTCGACATCGTCTTTATGATAGACGAGGGTGCGGGAGCTACCTAAAAAGAAGGTTGCTCCTGGCTTTATGGAGAAATAAGATTTCATGATTTTATATTTGGTTCCTCATTGCAGTATCGCTCTGCACTTGTCGCCACTCGAATGAGGAATATTGTTTATTCTACTTTTGATAGGATTACCTCTGGGGAGGTACCCATCAGGGTTATGGCGGAAATCTTATGACCGCCATTGGCATTTAAAGAATGACCACAATGATAGAGGCTATCATCTATAATAAGCCAGCGATCATGAGATTCGTTACTCCATTTTCTGATGTCTATATGATTATCGGGGAATGTTGGATTCTTACTATTTTCAATTGTCGCAAAATTTGCGTCTGTTGGGTCAGAAGCTAGCTCTTCATGAAGAGCATTGTTGATATGCATTTATTAACCTATGCTTGGCTTAGGGCTAAACATTACAACACACAAAAAGATTCTGCTTCCTTACCGGTTCTGCGGCGATAGTCATCACGCATACGCTTTTCCATTTGTGCTATGTATTCTGCCTTTCGCTCCCTAGAAGCCTTGAAGCGACGCATGAAATCTGCTTTTTTTTCTTCTATGTTCATAACGTAAGATCCTTATTAATTATTGTATTTTTTCGACTCCCCTGTCCCCCTCTTGCGAAGAGGGGGTCCTTACCCTATACCCAAGCCCTAAATCCCTACCATAGGGATTAGGGATGTAACCGCCCTCCGGTGCTCGGAACCGCTACGCTATAGGGTTGGCGGACCAATCAAAGGTCTCGCCAGGTTGTGCGGGATGGGACCGCCTTCCTATTATCTTGCTAAAGGTGCTGGATACTACCCCTATTTTAAAACCACCCTGTCTTGTAATAAGTCACAAAGAGAACGTAATGTCTTTAATGTATAAGGACGAATCGTCAAGTCATCACAGATTACCTTCTTATCCTTACCCAAGAAAAACATACCACAATGATCATTAAGACCTGCTTTAACAGGATATATTCTTAATCTATCATGTAAATTTGCTAAATACCTTGGAGTAAAAAGAGCATAACCCACATAATGGCTTTTGGGACATTAGGCTATGTTCTTTAAGACTTCCAAAAATTTAGGGAGTTCTGAAAGTGGGAGGATGCCCTCTTTCTCTATCTCTCCATAATTGACATCATACACTATCCTATCACTAAGAATAGATAAACAGGCATCTCCTTTGGAGGTCTTCCATTGCATTAATATATAGCCATTGGTATTTGGAAATATTGCTAATCCCTGAAGCAACGATTCGCTACAGGATGAAACAACCTTCTGAGAATAATCACATGCTTCTGATGATATGGAAGGGGAACCTGCGTAATCCCAATTCGCTGGCAAATCTCGAAGTTCAAGAATTCGCTTCTCAAGTCGTTGCCTGAACGAAAGGCTTGGCTTCTTTTTCAGCTGTTGCTTCAATAATCGCAAAGCTTCTGCCATAGCATCAGTCACACTGATGTTATTCTGCTCTGCTATCGTTGCATAGCCTTGATATAATGTATTATCGAGTACCAATGTTGCCATAATCGTAATATTCTAATTATTGGCTGCAAATATAAGGGTTTTCAGTGAAACCACCAAATTTTTAGAGGAGTTTTTGCTTCTTGCTCTAATCTCCCCCAGATTAACGTATATCACCAATACAGCGTCCCCACTATAAGGTTGGCGGGGTATCAAAGCCCTGCGCCATGTTGTGCGGGATGGGACCGCATAGGGCTATGAGATGACCGCATGAATCAGCGTTTACGTCCTTTACCAAATTAGCGGCTACACCACCTTTATTGGTTTAAAATATCCAACAACTCAGCAGGAGTATAAACGGGTAAAGAAGAATTTGAAAAATCCTTCTTGTTACGAGTTACAATACAATCTCCCTCAGCTCGCAAAGCTGTGGCATTTTTTTTTCAACCAATGCATCTAAGCTATTTTCATCTGCCGGTATCGGTTTGCCACCTTTTGCCTTTAATGTCTTCACATAAGACAAAGCATCTCTAAATTCATCGGTTTCTAATAGTCTTTGCTTAGGTTGTACCTTTTGCAAAAACAGAGAAATCGCCTTTTCTATTGCTGCAGTTACACTAATATTATGCAATTTAGCATAACTTTCCGCCCCTTTATATATATTGCTATCAATTGCTATTGTATTCATAATTATATCTCCTTTTTTGAGTGCAAATATAAGAGTTTTCTTTGAAACCACCAAATTTTTAGGGGAGATTTTGCTCTGTGGGACTATTTCTTCCTTCTGGCCTTGGCTTCCTTCATGGTAATGATTCTACCTGGATGTTCCGGGTCCCATACCGCAGCACCTCCATGCTTGAAATAGTCCCAAAGGATGATGAGAAGGGCTATGACAGAGAGAACTCCGAAAAGGATTAATATGAGTAATAACATCTTTTTTAATGTATAATTGTTAATGTATAATGTTTAATCGTGATCAAGCTCGCTGTACTTCGAGTGCTGGCTCTTGTACTCTGGTACGATCTCCTTCATCTTCTTCACAACTGCCATGTCATCGTAGGTGAAGGAGAGCTGATAGAGGTCTTCCTCGTTCTTGCGCGCCAACTCGTATGGATACTCACGAACCTTGGCTACCATAATCTTTGGATGATGGGTTGGAACGGTCGCCTCCTTGTCGTTCAGAACTTCCTCGAAGAGTTTCTCACCATCTCGGAGTCCAACGTACTTGATGTCGATGCCATCTACTCCCGAAAGGGCTATCATACGCTTTGCCAGGTCGGCGATGCGGACTGGCTTGCCCATATCGAAGACGAAGATCTCGCCTCCCTTACCCATGGTTCCAGCCTCCAATACCAACTTGCAGGCTTCAGGGATCAGCATGAAGAAACGGATGATGTCGGGATGGGTGACGGTGATCGGACCGCCCATCGCTATCTGCTTCTTGAAGATTGGGATAACGGAACCATTACTTCCCAAGACATTGCCGAATCTTGTGGTAACAAACTGGGTAACACCCTTGACCTCGCCATCCACAATCGCCTTGTTCAATGCCTGGCAGTAGATCTCGCAGATTCGCTTGCTGCAGCCCATCACGTTGGTTGGGTTCACTGCCTTATCGGTAGAGATCATCACAAACTTCTTGGTGCCGTACTTCACAGCCATATCGGCTATCACGCGCGTACCATATATATTATTCTGCACAGCCTCTGATGGGTTGTCCTCCATCATCGGTACATGCTTATAGGCTGCAGCATGGAAAACATAGTCTGGATGATACTCGGAGAAGATGCGCTCCATACGGGTGGCATTGGTGATGCTGGTTACGATGGTTTCGCAAGGAATATCAGCATAGTTCTTGTTCATGAAGAGGCGGACATCGTGCATTGGGGTCTCAGCCTCATCAACGAGAATCAGACGCTGTGGCTTATAGATGGCAATCTGCTTCACCATCTCGGAACCGATACTTCCGGCTGCTCCCGTAATCAGAATGGTGCGACCGCTGAGGAGCTTTCCGATCGCATTCATATCCACTTCGATATTGTCTCGTGAAAGAAGGTCTTCGATATCTACCTCGTGCATCATCTGATGACGGAGGTTTGACTTGCCGTCCCAGCTCTGTGCCTTCGGCATCATCATAATCTTGATGCCTTCTGCGGTAAGCTTGTCGATCATATCCTGCTTCTCCAGGAACTTCTCTGTGACCAGAGGGCTTACGAAGAGGGTCTTGACATTCAGCTTATGCATGATACCTATTAATGCTTCATCGTATGAATAGACTTCGCATCCCAACAGGAATCGACCTTTTATGTCTGTTTCTGACGTAGCAAAACCTTTCACTACATACTGCGATGGATGATCATTACGCATAGACTTTGCCAAGGAGATACCACCCTCTCTTACTCCGAGTATGAAAACCGGAGTCTTGGTGTCGGCTGAGAAACTGGAGTCGTACATATACTTCACGAGGATTCGCATCGTCCACATCTCTATCATGGAGATGAAGAGCATGACGACAATAGCCTCCGTGGTAAGCTCACAGCGGATACTGTCTGGCACCACCATGAGAAGAATGCTGTTCAGAATGAAACCGACAACGAGGGCTCCGGAAATGCGAAGCAGGTCAACGAATGACGAGTAGCGCATGATACCGGAATAGGTATGGAAGATTCGCATGCCGACTACGAAGAGCGGCAGGGAACAAATGAACGTGAGGAGATAGTTCCAGAAATGGGAAGCTATCAGCTCGCCTCCTTCTGCGATATAGGTCGCAATCATCCCAGCCACTACGATAGCGATACTATCGAGTGCCATGATGCACCAATATGGCAGTGTAGCCTTAGAAAAATACCAATTCGTCAGTTTGTTTGCAAAAAGGGATACTTTAAGCTGATACAGCATCCCTGAGAATGGCTTCTGTTCAGAACCATTCTGATCTAGTTTATCACTCATAAATAATATAAATTAATCTTTATTCTAAATATATTAATGGGTATATATCTACATTTTCTTTTTTAATGCAACAAGATCATTCTACCACTCAATCTTCTTCAACGACTTCGAGTAAATTCCTACTTATCGTAAGCGTTGCACCACTGATATACTTGATTTCGCTGCCGATAACGGCTTTCTTGCCATTATAGCTCTGTACGTATGCTTCCACACCTTTCATGCTACCTGATACCACTCTCACTTTGATACCTTTCTTCAAAGGAGCAGGGGCAGCAGTGACAGGCTCTTCATCATTCTCTACAAAATATCGATAGTTGGCAATAACCTGGTCGGGAATTTGGTATATTTTCCTTTGACCTGGCATCGTCAGCATCTTATACACATCCGAACGGAAGCGGATTTTGTCAAGTTGTCTCGGAGAAACATTGCAAAAGATGAAGGTGGAAAGAAATAGCTTTTCTTTCACTTTTCGCTTATTGGAACGTTTGTCTATATAAACTACTTTTACCTTGGGAATCCAGTAATCAAACCAAACATGATTGTGATTAAGATTGATTCGTATAGAATCAGCTATTCTCGTTTCACAATTCACTCTCACTACAGCCACATACCATCCTGCATCAGCAGGTTTTTCAAGCCCTTCATTAGGATTTTCCGGAACCTTTTTCTTAGCGTTTTCTTCACTTTTTGCCACGGCTTCGCCGTCGTCCCCTGCAATAGTGGACGTAACTTGGGATTGTATATTTGTCTCTTTCATCATGCGAATCAAGTTCGTTTTTTGATGTCGATCATCTGAATCTCTACATAAGAGACACAGAAATACCGAAAACTTTCTTTCAATCAACGACTTAGGAAATTGCGTATGATAAGAATTCTAAAAAAAATGTTGATTTTCGTAGAATGATATTAATTTTTTAACACGCATAATTTGCTAGTTTGCAACAATATTCGTATTTTTGCAGTGAGTATCTGTGTCTCTTATGTAAAGATTCAGAAAAATTGGTTCATTTTGGTTCATTTTTCAAAAACCCTCTTTTATTCTTTTTTGCGGCTTATAGAACTGCCAGTATTCTGGCATTGGCATCATCCACTTCTGAGCTTTTGATGGAGCGGAGATAGATCTGTGTGGTGGTTACGGAATGATGTCCCAATGCCTCGCTGATGACGGAGATAGAGATATGGTTGTCTCTTGCTGCCGTTGCCCAGGAATGGCGGGCGACATAGAGGGTGAGTTTGCCCTTGATACCGATCTTAGCACCTAACTTCCTGAGGTGGTAGGAGATACGGGCTTCGGCATTTCGATATAGGCGTACCGTGTCTTTCTTTTTGTCAATAGTTTTATCCTGACTCTTATTCCCATCATCAACAAGGAAGGGGAAGAGATAAGGTGAGGAGGCGGTCTGCGCCTGATACTTTTCCAATAACTCCTGCATCTCCTTCTCCCATCGGATGGTGAGGCGCTGTCTGGTCTTGCTTCGGGTGTAATGAAGATAACCGTCCTTGAGGTCGGATTTGCGGAGGTGAGCCAGGTCGATGAAAGAGATACCACGCAGATAGAAACTCATCAGGAAGGTATCTCTTGCCATCTCTTCTTTGGGAGTGAGATCCTTGACCGACTCCAGACGCTTGATCTGGCTGACAGATTCTGTGGGTATGGCTCTCTTGCGGGTTGGGGCTATACCGGTATAGGTATCCGAGAAGGGATACTGCTGCGGCGTCAGTCCCTTTGCCACGGCTTTGTTGTAGGTGGCACGGAGGATGCGGAGATAGAAGGAACTTGTGTTTCTGCATACTTTCGCCGTATGATGGAGGTATGCTTCATACGAGTGCATCACTTCTGCATCTATCTCACTCAGGGCGATGTCCTTGTTGTTTCGGTATCGTTTAAAACTGTTAAGGGTTGCCTTGTAATGCAGCGAGGTGCGGTATTGCCCGTTTTTCTGCAACAGGGCGATAAGGAGGTTCATGAACTGGAATAAAGACTCTGATGTTTTCGTGTTTCTTGGCATAATACGTATATATTTTGATGTTTACAAAAAAAGGGGACCGGCCACTGCCAGTCCCCAAGACGAGAGAGATATAAGTGTTGACTAAGTCAACAACGAGGCAAATCACTTTGCCTTATATCTTTATGTACCTAATAACATAAAATCTAAATTAATCATCCTGTGTCAAACCAGAATAACGAATACCAGAAATTTTATACTTGTTTCCCGGTTCGTCATCATTGAATGACACATAGAAAACGATGCTGTCGGCAGGAGTTCCATGAGGAGTCAGACCTTGTCCAGGCAAGACCTTACCACCCTCAACATTCACCTTACAGTCATAAAGAGAACCATCCTTATTATAAGCAGCATTAGCTGCCTCACCATTAGTAGTGAAACTGAGATTCTGAACATCAGATGTCATTCTCACCTTAAAGTTCCAGAAATTACCATTGTCATTAATCCACATCTGGTCGCTCACATTAGCTGCAGTATTGAATGTATTGACAAGGAACTTACCCATATTATATGGGTCAACAGCCGTCACATTATTATTGGCATCAACCGCATCCACAGTAACATACCACTCACCGGCGAGAGCCTGAGTAGCAGTACCACCGACTTCATCCTTCTCGCATGAAGCAAAAGTCATGCAGAGGATAGCCATACATAAATATATTAATTTCTTCATAACGATAATCTTCTAAAATTACTTATTCAAAACTACATGGAACTTCATGGATGATACATATTCTGCATCCCAGGTGTAAGATGAAGAGGCTGCGTCAAACTTACCAGAGAAGCCTACCAAGCTATCACCCCAACCACCAATAAGGCTATTGAGAAGTGTCATCGTACCATCTTCGGCAAACTTCACATCACCTTCCATATTGTAATTGCTGCCATATGCAGCTTTCTGAGAATACCAACCACCCAGCAAATCGCTTACATGATAAGTACCATCGCCATTGTTGATAATGATAACCTCGAAATTATCTCCAAATGCCTTATTACCGCTATAGTCACGATAACTGTTGGCAGCATCTGTATAGAAGACACCCTCCTTAGCATCCGCAGGATCGGTAACGATGACGGTTCGGGAAACCGAAGCACTGAATCCATCTGCATTGGTAGCAGAATAGGTCAATGTATAAATACCCGACTTGGCGGTATTCACTGTTCCAGTAACTACAAGCTGAGAAGAAATATCCTCGCCATTCAGTTCACCAGCACAACCAGGGTCAATAAAGGCAGCACCCTTATCAGCGTACATGGTTGCATCACCCTTCAGAGTGAGCACTGGATAATATGTGATGCTTGTTACACCTGCAGAACTATCATCATCGCAACTGGTGAAGGAAACTGCCGATGACAACAGCAAAAGCATGATATAAAATATATTCTTTTTCATTGCTATATTCATTTTATTAATGAAACACTGTTAGACTACTCACCCCAGAACACAGGCTTGGTATAGTCTGAATTGGTGAATGCAGGAGTGTTGCTATTACGAGAAGAAGAAGACTCTGCGTATGGGAAACGCTCCAGGAGTTTGTTGGCACCAACCTGACTGAACACATCAATAGGAGTATAGAGTGTACCTGCCTGATAACCGCTATCGGTGAAGGAACCGTCATCACCCTTGGTATAGAAATCAGAACCCTTCTTGGTCGTATCAAAAGCAGGATAATCCAAGCGGCGGAGCTCACACCATGCCTCGAAAGTATTTACACCAGCCAGGGCAATCCACTTCTGAACACCAATGCTCTTCTTGTAATTCGCCATATCGAATGGGAACTGAGCGATGTGCTCAGCTGCACCCTCTACACCAGCAGATGCAAAAGATGCCTCAATTGCCTTGTTATAATGTGCCTTAGCATTAGCCTCGTCGTTAGTACGTGCATAATACTCAGAGATGAAGAACTCGGTCTCAGCAACAGAAAGCAAACTGAGTGGAGAAGTTGCAGTCTCAATAGGACGGCACCACTTGGTAAGGCTTGTGGTACTTGGATAATTGGTACCGGAAACACCACCTACATACTTGCCATCCGCATTCTTCGCAAAGAAAGCAGCCAGACGAGGATCGGTATAAACCACATCACCATTGGCATTCTTGATCTGCATAGAACCGATGATAGCCAAATTTGCACAGACATTTTCCTGAGTAGAACCCCATGCAGAAGAGAACTCCTCTGAATAGAATGGGTTCATGGAACCACTTTCTGTTCCCCAGCAGCTGGTGTAAGCAATATCCTTGGTTGGGAAATCATTCTCATCAATCAAAGCCTTTACCTTTGGCAATACAGAAGAATCCACATTAGCCTCACGCATCAGAAGCTTCAACTTCAAAGCCTTGGCAAACTGAATCCACTGCTCTGCACTGGCATCAGGGAAGAGGAAGTTGGTGCAAACAGTGTTAGAAGCACTTGCCTTAGACAAAGCATTGTCTATTTCGGCAATGAGGCCATCATATACGGTTTTACCATCATCATACTTTGGTGAAAGATTATCTGCATCCAAAGCCTCTGTATATGGAGTCTCGCCGAAACAATCTACCAATGTCTCAAAGGCGAAGGCACGCAGAGTGGTGGCAGCAAGATAGGTTCCCCATTCTCCAGATGCCTCTGATTTCTCCAAGATGGTCTTCAGATTGACCAATGCACTCTGATAGAGCTGAGTATAAGTACCACTACAACGGGTAGCAGACTGCTGGAACTCAGAATAATCCACATAGTTGGAAGTACCATTCAACTGAGCGTAAACCTGAGAATGATATCCACCAGTGATACGCAAATAGTTACCGTATGCATTTGCAATCGCCATCTCAGCACCAGGCATAATCATGGAAGATGTGACATTTGCCTCAGATGGAGACTGTGGATTCTGGTTAATATCCAAATAGCTGTCGCAAGAGCTCATGCAGAGACCCAAAGCGAGAGCCGACATTACTATATATTTTTTCATATCGAATATCCTTTAAATTACTAATACCACAATGTGTTAGAATGTTACACTCAAGTTGGCACCGAAGGTGCGGCAAGATGGGTTTGAGTACATCTCACCAAACTGAGTGGCCAAATCACCATAACTACTCTGGCTGATAGTTGTAGTCTCTGGGTCAATGAAGGTATTGCTACTAGCTGTCCAGGTGAAGACATTGTTGCAGAATACGGTCAAAGCTACATTGCTCAACGACAACTTGCGGGTCCAGAGACGTGGCAAATTCCAGGTAAGACTGATGTTACGCAACTTCACGTATGAACGGTCGAGCAAGTAAGCCTCTCCACCATTTCCATAACCATAAGTATCGTAATACTTCTGATAGCTACCATCTGTCTGATAGATAGGAGTAGTATTCTCAACGTATGTATCACCGCTCTTTACTACAGAGTTAGGGATGATGAATGGACGACGGTCGTTATAGGTAGTGATCGTACCATTACCAGTAAACTGCATCAGGTTCTTGGTACGTGAGAACATATAACCACCCTTGCGGACATCCAAAGCTGCACTCAGGGTGAAGCCCTTGTAAGTCAAGGCAGTAGTTACACCACCCGTCCAGTCGCTATTCATGTTCTTACCGGTATCCTCTACCTGAGTACCGATAACAGGCTGACCATTTGCATCAACAATCACCTTACCATCCTCTGTATATTGTGGAAGATAAGTATAGAACTCACCCATTGGCTTGCCTTCCTCAGCATACATATAGACTGCATCATTACCAGAAGAGTAATCATAAATAGAGACACGACCACCCTCAAGAGATGCAGGCATCTCAAGTACCTTGTTCCAGTTCTTTGAGAAGTTGAAGCCCAACTCCCACTTAAAATTCTTGGTCTGTACAGGAACTGTGGTGAGCAACAACTCAACACCACGGTTGCGGACAGAACCGAAGTTTGTTACCTGATAATAGTATCCTGTAGCAGGATCCACCGGCAAGGTAAAGATCTGGTCATCTGTTGTTCTGTTATAGAAAGAAGCATCGAGACCGATTCTACCCATAAAGAACTGCAAGTTCAAACCCACTTCAATCTCGGTAGTCATCTCAGGCTTCAAAGAGTTACTACCCTTTGTATTACCCAGGAGGAATGAGTTCTTACCGTTCATAGGGAACTTAGAGATACCTAAATCATAGTAACCTCTGATACTTGCCTGACTATAAGAGGCACCTGTGAGGTATGGATCAGCATCATTACCCGTCTTACCATAAGCCACACGAGCCTTACCGAAAGTCAAGACCTTGTTTTCAGGAATCACCTTAGTGAAAATCCAGCTCAAGGTGGCACCAGGATAGAAGAAGCTATTCTTGTCGATAGGCAATGTAGAAGACCAGTCGTTACGGGCTGTCAAGTCGAGATAGAGCATATCATTCCAACCCAAGGTTACATCACCGAAGGCACCTATCAGACGGCGTTTGGTCTGATATTCACTCAAAGTTTTCTTGGTTGCACCATTGCTCAACTGCCAGAAGCCAGTCTCGAAAGTCAAGTCATCGGTTTCACCTGTCATGTGAGTATAGCTACGCTCATTCATGTTCACACCGGCGATAACAGCCAAATCGAGCTTGTCATCGAAGAACTTCTTCTTATAGTTTGCCATGAAATCATGGTTAAACTCATAAGTTCTTCCATAACGTGACCAGACATAACCACTCTGGTTCATATTACTAGGCGCATAACCCTTGTCGTCAGTAATCAGCTTATCATCAAGAGCAATCTGAGGATAACCTGTCTTGGAATCATAATCAGTATAGTCGAAACCGAAGCGATAAGTCAGGGTCAAATCCTTGATAGGGTTAATATCGGCCTGAATCTTACCATTAATCTGCTTGGCATCGGTATGATTATAGTTATTCGCCAAAGCCCAGTATGGGTTGGTGATTCCATAAGGAGTAAAGTAAGCCTCAGGAGTATTGAATGGGCTGCTCAAATCCTTCTTGTCAAGCAAAGACACATCACGTGGCAACTCATAGAGACCATCTACTACAGATGTACCCTGATAAGTACCCACTGCATCGGTTGCACTACGGGCAAAGTTGAAAGAAGAAGACAGCTTGCACCAGTCGTTAGCCTGATAAGTATTGCGGAAAGCCAGGGTATTACGCTTATAAGTATCCTTGTCACCAGGCATGATACCATTATCGCCCGTATAAGAATAAGACAGATAATAAGTCATTTCACCCGACTTGGAAACACCGCTCAAGGAAACATTGTGATTCTGTGACCAGCCTTCCTCGAAGAAATCCTTCACGTTGTTCTTCAAAGCCTTATAAGGGTGAAGCAACTGCTGATGGTTCCACTCCGGACCATACACCTGGAGAGAGCCGTCGAACGCAGGACCCCATGAACCATTCTCGATGAATGTCTGGCGACTATTCCAACCCTGTCCGAAACTGTTCTGCATATCTGGCAAGCAGGAAACCATACGAGCCTGAACGCTACCACTATAATTGATAGTATAGTTGCGAGCCTGTCCCTTGGCACCTGTCTTGGTAGTAATCAAAATGACACCATTGGCAGCACGGCTACCATAAAGAGCGGTAGCAGCGGCACCCTTCAATACGGTCATGCTCGCAATATCTTCAGGCGAGATATTAGAAATACCACCAGTTGAGATATTCTTTCCCTGACCGGAAACCATATTATTCTGCAAAGGCACACCATCAACCACGTAAAGAGGCTGGTTGCTACCATTGATAGAACCATAACCACGAATTACCACGTTGCTGACAGAACCTGGGTCTGCGCTGGTAGCGTTCACCTGAACACCAGCCACCTTACCAGAAAGGGCATCAGCCACATTGGTAGTACGTGCACCTACAATTTCATCGCTTTTTACGGTTGTTGCAGCATAACCGAGGGTTTTCTCATTACGAGTAATACCCATCGCTGTAACAACAACTTCATCAAGATTCTTGGAATCGGAAACTAAAACAATCTTCATTTTAGCAGAAGCCTTCACTTTCTGGGTTTCCATACCAAGATAGGTGATTTCGAGAACAGCATCCTTACTTGCATTAGGCAGAGTAAAGTTACCATCCACATCTGTCACTGTACCAGTCTTTGTTCCTGCGATTTTAACAGATGCGCCAATCACTGGCTCACCGTCTTCCTGAGAAACAACTTTACCTGTAACAGTAGTCTGTGCGAGAGCCATTCCTGTTGAAAGAACAAGCCCCCCCATTAACATGGTTAGTCTTTTTGTCATAATTTCTCTCTCTTAAATTTAACAACTTACAAATATCGGGTGCAAAGATACATACTTTTTATAAAATAAACAAATTTTTAGCTAACAAAATGCTATTAAAAAGCTATTTTCTTATCCCTTTTGTATATTTTCTGTATATTTCCCAACTTTTAGACAGATTTTTATGACTAAAGACAACAAAATGTTAGTTTTCAGCAATTACACCATACTTGATGAGGGCATTTTTCACACCATCCTCATCCACATGAGTCGTAATGTAATCGGCTACCTGCTTCAATTCATCACCAGCATTGCCCATTGCTACACCTACACCTGCCTTCTTGATGATAGAGATGTCGTTGCCGCCATCGCCGAACGCCATGGTTTCTTCAATGTTCAAGCCAAGATAATCAGCCATTGCCTGGAGTCCCTTTCCCTTGTCGGCTCTATGCGCAGTAATATCAGTAAAGGCAGGGTGCCATCTGCCGGAAGTGCAGTTTTCGAGCGTAGGCATCAGGAGCGCTTCCTGCTCTACGGTGCAGAAAGGTGTGACCTGCAAGATCGCCTCATCACCCAAACGATTGAGATCGGTAACAAAAACGCTGCTATCCACTCCCAATCCCTTGCAGAAGATTTCATAAACCTCGTCGGTATAATGATGAATGGCAAAACGGCTCTCGCTTACCACGATGGCAGGATAGTTGTCTCTATCAGCAGCCTCGATGATTTTCTTCACGTCAGAAGGAAGGATGGCGTGCT
>ERZ1034915.241-NODE-241-length-38284-cov-691.011248_pt1 | contig 38284 bp, 37 predicted proteins | sample MGYA00520592_ERZ1034915 | MGnify/ENA primary metagenome ERZ1034915 (study PRJEB33766, sample SAMN09781787) | gut metagenome | biome: gut microbiome | host: Homo sapiens | place: Madagascar | study: EMG produced TPA metagenomics assembly of the PRJNA485056 data... | reverse complement strand
ATGATACTGCCTATGATACTGCCTATGATACTGCCTATGATACTGCCTATGATAAAAAGTGGCAACAGAAGCCCTACGCCTTCTGTTGCCACTTTTTATTTTCATTGTCCCCAATGAATAACGGTTGGGAAAGGCTTCTTCCATTCATTATACATTAAAATAAAAAAAATCCCCCACGAGCTTCAAGACTCGTGGAGGATTTTTCTTTTATCTGGAATGATTATAAAATTTTCAATAGTAGAACAGGCATAAAGTTTGTTCTAACTTTTCTTTCACATTTTTAAAGGCTTAGGTCATCTCTTTTTTACATCTCTATCTCATGCTCAGTGGTCAAACTTTGAGTTGCGGAAATCTCATCTGTTGTTTGTTGTTTCAAAAGTTCTTTAAGCTCACGATGACGTTCTTTTTTCCTCTGATAAACGTCTTCATCAGGGAAGCGTTTAGACTTATCCTCTTCGCTTTGTGCAATCGCAGACTGTAGCCGTGAAATTTCTTGAAGTGTTGCTGCTGCAGACTTCTCAATCCCCTCGTCAATTCTATTGTTCAATCGAGTAAGAATGCCTGTAGGGCTTTCTAAAGAGACCATACAGCTATATTGTGCATGGCCTTTTATAAAGAGATGTTCCTCCATTGCCGTTTGACCTGTGACTGAAGCGGAAGGATTATGATAAATTTCAAACCCTCGGTATGTCGCAATATGTTGCATGATTTTATTTGCTTGAAGCTTATTTTCTGCAAGGCTCGTATTGATACGTCCAACCAAAGCAAGACCTACATTTGCTTTTTTATCTTCTTCTGTAAAAACTCTAGGCTGATCGTTGAAATGTAAGGTTAATTCAAAAGGTTTGTTCTGAGTGTCTCTCGCATTTTGAACATCTAATTGTTGTTTTTCATAGAGTTTCTCGGCTTGTGGGAGTTTTTCTTGGTCTTTTAAGACACGTTCTTGACTTCTGGCCTGTTCTTCATAGAAACGATTGCGAGAGCGCTCCAAGCCTTGGAGTTCCATCTCAAGTTGCATAAATTCAGCTTGAAGCGGATTATCAATGGAGAGAGCTTTAAGCTGAGTCGCCGTTGGAAGTACGGTTTCCAATTCTTCCATTTCTCTTGCCGTCGAGGTGCCATCCATGACTTGTTCTATGAATTTGATTTTGTTTTCTTGAGTTTGCCACAAGAAAGAGTCTATCGTCCCAGGCGTCACATAATGGTGAATTTGAACTTTTTCGTTTTCATTGCCTTGGCGGATAATTCGACCGTTACGCTGCGTAACATCCGACGGACGCCAAGGCACATCAAGGTGGTGTACTGCAATAAGCTTGTTTTGAACGTTGAGACCTGTTCCAGCTTTTCCTGTTGAGCCAAGTAAAATACGTATTTTTCCCTCACGCATTTCTTGCATCATGACAGCTTTTGTTTTATCTGTCGCTTCATGGATAAAACGAACTTCCTGTTCTGGAATGCCTTTTTTGACTAATTCTGCTTTTATTTCATCATAAGCAGAAAAGGAGTTGAGCGTTTCGTCACTATTTTTAGCTTGAGAATTCCTATATTTTAATGGAACAGACATATCTGAGAAGATAATTTGCGTGCCTTTTTGTTCGTCATATTTTTTATAAATATCAAATACTGTATGGACAACTTGTTGGAGCTTATGAGCATCTTCTGCAGTATAACATTTGTCATCGAGGGTACGCATGTCAAGACTTAACTTTTTATTTTCTCCCACAATGCGCAACATATTATCTTCCCAAGGTTTCACAAAACCTTTTTCAACGTTTGATGCACGTTGAATTAAGTCGTTGGTGTAGCGTTTTTGAGCTTCAGTAATCGGACTTTTATGTGTGATAATCTCTGCTTCAGGAACAGGTAAATCAAGCATATTTGCGGTTTGAACATCCCATGTTTCCTTGAACATGTTCATCAATTCTTGCATATTGCCAAATTTGACAAAGCGGCGATTGATTTTAAATGTCCCTGCGGCAGTTAATTCGAAATTATTTTCAATCATTCCAAAGGTCGATACCCACGTGTCGAAATTCAAAACACCATAACGTGCTAAGACATCAGGCTCTAGATATCTCATCATGGTATACATTTCAACCACAGAATTAGAGAGAGGGGTTCCCGTTGAGAAAATGACACGGCGATAATTGTACTGATTTTGAAGGTACTCAATTTTTTGTTGGAGATCCATTGCTTTTTGGCTTCGTGTATCAGAGATCCCTTTGACATTTTCCAATTGCGTCATTGGCGCAAGATTTTTAAAATTGTGAGCTTCATCAACCACAAGAAGGTCAATACCCAGTTCTTCAAAATTGATAAAGGAGTCGGTATCTTTCTTTTGGAGGTCTTCTAAAGATTTTTCCATCCGTTTAATACGTTGCTCAATCTTCTTCACAGTAAAGGGCTTGTCCTCCATATTTTCCATAGCTGAACGTTCTGCTTCAAGTTGAGTAAGAATATAATGTTCCTGATACTCTTTACTCATCGCAATTTTTCCAAACTGAGAGTCCGCAATAACAATAAAGTCGTATTTTCCTGTAAGAATACGACTGACAAAGCGTTTGCGATTTTCTTTTTGGAAGTCCTCAGACTGTGCAATCAAAACACGACTTTCAGGAAAAAACTGGTAAATTTCACGGCCAAATTGTTCAATCAAAGGTTTTGGGACAACAAAAAGAGGCTTTTGAGCAATACCCAATTCTTTCATTTTTCTTGCACTGGCAAGCAGTGTGAGCGTTTTACCTGCCCCCACCTCGTGGGCAAGTCCTACACGTCCTTCAATGACAGCACGCATCACCGCATTCGCTTGGTGCGGGCGAAGTTTAAACTGTTTGGCTAGGCCATTGACCGTCAAGTGCGAGCCGTCATACGTCCGCCCCACATAACGATTGAACTTCTCATTGTAAATCTGAACGATTTCCTTTTGGACATCGGGAGTTTTTAAGACCCATTCTTTAAAAGCGGCGCTTAACATTTTCCCTTTATCTTGAATCGCTTCAGTCGCAACTTCATCAAGCACACGTTTTTTACCTGTTGGGTCGTTGGGGTCTGGTTTGTAAATCTTAGGATCACGTAAATTTAAAAGTTCGGTCGCAAGTTTATCTCCGGGATAATTTTTGGAAGCCAATCCAAATTTATCTCGGAGACCGTAAGTTCCTTCCATACGTGCGGAAACTTTATAGCTATCCCCTCTTTCGTCATACTCAATCCTTATCCAATCTGGATTATAATCCGTATCGTAATATTTTTTTTGTTCAAACTGCTCAGCTAAGAAGCGTTGATAAACAGGAATTGGAATAAAACGAGCGCCCAGGCGATAATTAATATCACTTAAAGGCAAATCAAGCGGAATGACTTCTTCTAGGGCTTGTATATTTACGGACCAATCATAGCCTTCAACTTCAAAATCATGATTCGTTTTGGCAAGAGAGAGTTTTGTCTTAACATCTCCAGACAGGTACTCCTCTCTGGTCGTATACTGACCGTTTCCTTCATAGAAGATTTGATTGCCAAGTTCTTGAATAATAGCCTCCCGTGTATGGCCTTCATAAACATCGGTCATATATTCAAAGTCAAGTTTCCCTTTGTGGTTCAAACTTGCAAGGAGTGCATCCCCTGCAGAGGAAACCACGACCGATTGCGGGAGAGGTTGAAGGGTGGGTTCAAAAAATACAGGGGCTTTACTGTACTCTTTTTCGTGGGTAATAGAATTTTCTTTTTCTTGTTCAATAGACGTCAAGAAAGGATAGTAGTCATCACGACGGAGAAGTGCCGCATTTTCGGGACGACTTACTGCACCATATTTCTTCACAAAGGTATCATATTTATCATTGAGACGACGAAGCAACGTCTCATATTCTGCCTTGTACTCAGGTTCTGAAATGTCATGTAGTCGTTGAATATTAAGAACATCTTGTAAGCTGTGGCGCAAGTCAATCATCCCTTGCATCGCTTTGACATCTCGAGAGTTATAGTCTTGTGTATAGCTGTATTTTGTACTTATTGCTTCTTCTACAGTTAAAGTAAGAAGATTATCTTTCCCTTTAGAAACGGTATAGCGATAGTCTTCATGTATGGTTTGTTCATAACCCTCATTGAGCAGTTCCAAGACCTCATGAGGAATTTTAGGAGATTTTGCTTTTTCCGGAGTAAATATGAAATTTGCCCAGGAATCAAAGTAACCTGAACCAGAAAAGATCGTTTTGTAAGACGTTTTCTTATCAAAAATTTGATCTTTAACTTTTTCAAAGCGATTCAATTGTTTTTGTCTGGTTTCATTGGCATTCAATGTTATGCTAGACGTTTTTTGGTGTCGGACGACCTCTTCTCCATTGTGATAGTAAGGCACACCTTCGATGACTTCAATGGTATAGGGCTCAATGTTAAAATCTTCCGTTTGACCTGGCAACTTGATTTCTTCTAAAACTTGAAGTGTCTTATCCTTCTTTTCAAAAGGTTTTATTTCAACTTGTGTGTCCGAAAGGACTTTTCCTAATTCCATTGGAAGGTCATCCAATGAAAATTCGGGTGTAATTGAGAGCGTTCCACCATTAAAAGCTTCAATTTTGATATGGCCAAGAATATGATCAGGATGATTCTCAAAATATTTATTATAGTGAACCGTATTGCCTCTTCCATCACTGAGAGTGGTCGTTTCTAACCATTCGGGCGAAGGGTCGGGTGTACTTGTTTTTTGGAAGATAAGAATGTCACTCGATACGTCGGTTCCCGCAATAGCAGTAAATGCATTCTTCGGTAATCGTGCTGCAGTAATCAAGTTTGCTTGACGTGCGAGTTCGCGACGTACTCTATCGTCTTGTTTATCCATCGTGGCTGTAGAGGTTATCACTGCTACAAAGCCCCCTTCATGGACTAAGTCAAGGGAGCGTTTGATAAAGTAATCATGGATCACGTGATTTTTCTCATATCGTTGATCAACGATCGGAATTTGCCCAAAGGGAACGTTGGTAATCACTAAGTCTAAGGCATCGTCCACAAATTTTGTATGCTCAAAGCCCGTCACTTGTATGTTTGTCGCTTGATGCAATTGTTTTGCGATTTGTCCTGTAATTTTATCCAACTCTACACCATAAAGCTCGCTATTGTCCTGTAAAGCTTCAGGGAGTGCTGAGAAGAAGTTTCCTGTTCCCATCGAAGGGTCAAGAATTTTTCCACCTGTAAACCCTAGATTTTCAAGAGAAGCATACATTTTTTGAATAAGCTGAGGGTCTGTGTAATAGGCCGTAAGGCTTGACTCACGCATCGCAGAATATTCTGCTAAAGATACCAATTTTTTAAGTGTATTTCGCTGCTCTTCAAAGACAGGATTGGACTCATCAAAGAACTTGTTGGCAAGTCCTCCCCATCCCACGTATCGTGCAAGAATGTGTTGCTCAAAAGGAGTGGCCAAACGCTTTTCCTCATCAAGCTTTTTGATAAGCTGAATCGCTTCAATATTTGCTTCGACCTTCTCACGTGGTGTTTTAGGATAAATGTTCTCTTCAGAGAAAATAAAGTTGACCTTATCCTGGTTGTTTTGAGGCACTGCTTCCGCAATTTCCTCTTCAGTAATTGTAGAACCATCCTCTTTACTTTCAGTGTGAGAAGGCCTATCCTCAAGAGCATCAAAGAGCGAGATTTCGCTATTGTTCTTTTCTGCTTCAACTCTTCTTCTATTTTCTTCTGAGCGTAGTTCTGCCCAACGTGTAAAAGCACCTTTTCTATAAACGTTACCGTTCTTCCCAATCATAGTATTATAGCTTTCACGTAGACCATCAAGTAGTTCATCGTCTGAAAGTCGTGTCAAGTCTTCGTCTTCAGATTTTGAATTGTTCTCATTCGTATAATCTCGGTTGTTTTTTTCTTTATCGGACTTCCAAGTTTTATGTTTTTCTTGAGTAGAGTGTTCATCATCTTTTTCAGGAACAATACTGTCATAATAAGTTTGAACATCAATTTCTAAGTGGTTTGTTCTCGCAATATCCTGGTAGAGCGCTTGATTGCTTTCAAAACCATCGCCAATGTCAATCCGATTAAAAGTTGTTTTCACTTTGTAGTAGCCTATTTCAGGATTGTTTTCAAGCTGCACTTCATCATCTATCATAGCCTTTAACATCTCAAGACTTATCGCCTCGCCTTCATGGCTTTGGTTGAGAAACTTGAAATTATCATTAGCTGTAGTTTCGTTCCACTCAATTTGAATTGCGACTTGACCTTCTGTATCAGTGATTTCCTTTTGAATATCAGAGTCATCAGGTTCTTCAAAAGCTAAATCGCTATTGAGGGAGGCAATTTCTTCATTCAAAGTGGCTTGTTCTTGGATGAAATGCTCAGTTCTTTTTTCAACTTCTTCATAAAGGTTGTACACTTGTGTTGAAAGTTCTTTGGAGTAATTATTGCCTAAAGCAAAGGTACGTAACAAATTATCTTCAGGACCCATTTCATCAATAGACGTGCCTATATGATTGAGGAACGCTTTATAGCGCTTGCTATCCTCTAAAAAAGCCCCAAACTCTTCACAAATATTATATTTTGCCAGAGTCAGAGCCAATTTTTGTTGTTTGGGAGAATAACTTTCAAGAGCAGTCGCAGGGACATGTTCTTTTATATATTGCTCAATATAATCTGAAAGTTTTTCAAAATATTGCCCATAATGTTCCTCGCCAATAAAATAGTCATTGTTCGTCAATTCCGCAAGAGAATTGGTCAATAAGCGATCAGAAAGGATCGTGTCACGAATTTCTGGCACAGTATGAAGTGTTGTTTGCGTAATATCAAAAAGTGTCTCAGAAAGACGCCCTTCTTTATCGTACAGTCTCACTGCAGCCTTCTCTCCAAACTGCACACTTGATTCTGTGCTATAATTCTTCCAAAATTCAAAAGATCCCAGATATCTGGCATCAGGGGCCTGTATAAAGATTGAAAGAATATCTTGAATAGGACGCTTATGGTGATAACGATTAAAGTTTAAAAATTTTAGTTTATCTTCACGTGTAAAAGTTTGAAACGCAGAGATAAAGTGCTGTTGGGCTTGTATAAGTTCATTTCTATTCAATTTATATTTCCTCCTTTGTTACTTGGTAAGCCATGCTCTAAGAATGAAAAAGGCCAGAATGACACTTATATTTACAATGAAAGTGTATCTGGTCTTTTGTTTTGGCGACATGATTTTTTGTTTTTCAAAATAAACTTTATTCGCTTGCTTCAAGCTTCTTGCTTTTAAAGCGAGAACTGCGGCACGAATAAACTGGACAATTTTGTGAAGCTTAAAGAGAAAATGCATATAGGATGAATGAAGGAGTTCTTCTTCGGAATTTGAGATGCGAATAAAGGAACGTCGAATCGGAGAAAGTCCTCCTTTTAAATGCAATTCAATCTTCCCTTTTGTGACTTGATTGGGCAAACCATAGTGTTTTTGTAGGTTCAACACAGAAATTTTTTCTTTTCCAAGTGACGTTAAAGCAAGCAACGGGTGATCAGAGTTGAATTTATGTGTGTTCTTAAATATAACATCGGAGAGACGCTCTTTTGTCTCTAAAATAAAATAATCAAACAAGAGTAAATTAAGAATTCCTACACTCAAACTTATAGTTATTGCATCCAAATTCTCTCTTGATAAAACATTGATTAACTCAGAAAAACCATGAAATCCCCCAATAAAAAAGAGTAATACTAATTTTCTTCGATGACGAATGACAAAATAGAGGGAATTTTTAAATTCATTTTTAACATGAGATAAATTATCGTTGATCATTTTAAATACCACAATCAAAATAAGAAAACTAAGACTGAATGACAAAAGTATGGATTCAATATTTTTTATTCCTTCCACTAATTGTGACGGTGATTTAAGAAAAGGTAAAAAGAGAGAAAGGAGAGCTGCTGGGCTAAAGACTCTATAATAGGCTTGATAAAGTTCACGAATAAGAATTAAAAGGTTAAGCCAGAAGATATTGAGTTTAAATGATTTTGAACATATTGTTGTATATTCCATAACGATCCCCTTTCTATTTTTGTTTTGCAGTACCTGTCGCATAGTTGATAATAGCATTAGGGCTTGCATTATCAAGAATGACTTGTGTCGTATTATTTTCAGCACTTGTTTCATTTCCTCCAATACGTAGAGGCAAAACTTTGCCGTTTTTGTCAAATCCAACATAGTTTAATTGAATCTGTCGAGGGAGGAGTTCATCCTCTTTATAAATAGGGGTTACCGTATAATCTAACCATTTATCAGGATTCGTACGTAACCATGTGGCTAGGCGATTTTCATAAAATAACATGCTTGAAGCATTAGAATCATCCATGCCAGATAATGCTCCAGCATTCAGATAAGCTGTTTCAGGGACAAGATTACGTGCTTCATCATTCAAACCGCTAAATTGATAGCCTACAAGATGTCCACGGTTCATGAGCCACTTCCCATTAAACTTGTAATTGTGCCAGCCTACAGGGTTATAATTTAAACGAGGTTCACGTACTTTCTTTGGCATATTCTTCTTTTGTAAGAGAATATGACTTTGTACAGCTCTCCCTAAGTGATCCAGCTCCTTCATTTCGAGTTTATACTTTCCAGTCCAGGAAGGTTTTTCTTTTAGGATAAAATTATTTAAATCTTCACCTGCAGACTGTTTTTTATCATTAGAAAATATTGGAAGAGGATGTTTAAGATCATGAATAGTCTTGCTTATATTGGATTTGTTCAAAACAGGCACAATAATCAATAAAGAAAGACCAGCAACAATCAATATTTTTATAAATTCTTTAAAGTTCTTCAAAGGTTTCATCAATAAGTCATCTCCTGTTCTTGTTGGGGTATTGTGGTCGCTTTTTCTTGTTCAAGTTGAAGGGCTTGGAATTTCAACACATCATTCCAATCTTTTCCGTAAGCCTCATCAGGGCGCTCATCCACATAGTATTCGACATTTCCAACAGAAAATTCTTTTGTAAAAGCATTCTTGGCTTCAAAGTGTTCCCAAAACTCTGCACCTTTTTTATCATTATCAACACAAATATGAACAGAATGGTGAGGATTTCTTCCATCTTTACCATAACCATACGTTGCGGCCGCATAGTTCATAAATGGCTCTACTCTACTCCAGTTGGATGCTCCACTTAAAGAAATAAACATGCAGTTCGTGAGTTTTGGATGTAAACTCCAATAAGATAAGGCATCAATAGGTGCTTCAAAGAAATACAGGTCAGTGACATCCCCACTGCCTATTTTGATATTAAAGCCAAAAGGTTCTGAGTTCTTAGCAACACCTTTAAAATATGGCCGCTCTTCTCCTTCTCTAAAAGTTGTGCCTTGTACATCTGCACCAACTGGTGTGCCATTTTTATACCAAGGGAATACGATATTTCCCAATTTATCTTCTACAATATAGCGACGTTCCAGAAGAAGTTTGACCATATTTTGTGGAAGTTTTCGCTCGTTGATGAGGTAGTGTTCTGCTCGTTTTGGAAAATCTACTGTTTTGAAATACCATTGAAACGGTGGCTTCTTTTTTGGCGTGAGATCAACTTTTACTTCTGAAAAATCAAGTTCAGCGAGATAATTCACTGCTTCGACAAAAGAAAAACCTTGTTCATATTGAACAAGGTTGATGGTATTCCCACCTTTTTGACCCGCATAATAATTCGAAAATTTATTGGTGTCGGTATAAAACTGATAAGCATTATTTTTTCCTGCTCGATAACCGTTACCAACTTTTCTTACTTCTAAACCAAGAGAATTAGCGACTTGAAGTATATCCATTTTTTCTACTCGGTTTATGACTTCATTTGAAATAAGTGACATATCATTTTCCTTTTTAAAAATTTATCTGATGAGTGAGGTACTCTGTAAAAGACATTTCTTTTCCTATACTTTCACTCTTCTCTTCTTTCATAGTTTTAAATCTAAAACCTCCAATGCTTAGAAATATTTTTTAAGATTTTTTCCGACTCTTCCTCAAAATCTAACGGGTGTACACCTTCTTCTATATATAAAATTGGATTGTCATCTTTCCAATCATTTGGGTCTATGCCTTCTTCTATATATGAATTCATCTTTTCATTGTTCCATACCCAATGTTCTATGTTGAGTTGTAACATAAAGAATTGAGTATCGGTTTCTTTATACCAATTCTTTAGAGAGAGAAATTCAAACACTTCCTCCATCTTTGAAACGCGAAGAATCAATGCGCCTTGCTCAACACAGATAAGATAAGTTTTTTCTAAGTGAGTATTTATCATCCCATCAGGTGTCGTTTTTCTTAAGACATCCGGTTGGATACTAAAAGATCCTAAATACTTAAACTTATCCAAGTATTCAGGAGCTTTTGTATCACTATCATCGCTTATTATTTGATAAAACTTTTCTTGTTCCATATTTTTTCTTCCTTCTTTTTGTTTATGATTTTTTCCAAAAATAGTTAAGTGCTCTATCCACTAAAACATGCGCTTCTTCAATGGTGTCAACTTCCCCAGTCAACCCCTTGTTCGTGACAATAATCAATAAAATTGAATGTGTCATTTCTTTTCCTAAACCTTGAGATTTACAGGCTTGTCTCAAGAGTTCTTTTGTTTTATTATTCATAGATATTTTCCTTTTCTTATCCGTAATCTATTGAAAAGACATTCAAAGAAATATTTCTACATTTCTTCAAAATCATTTTCAATACTTTCTCTCAAACGTACATAAGCACGTTCATTTTTTAACTGCTCATAAGACTTTTCAAAAGCCGCATTCAAATGTCGAAACATTCTTCCAGGTTTTCTAAAAATCCCTTTAAAATATTTTTCTTGAAAAGCATACTTTTGTAAAAGTTGAGACTGTGAAAGAGCAGAACGTCTATAGTCTTGCATATCCTTTAATAAGCCGTTCCCTAAACTGCTGTACAAGGCTTTGAGTTTGTTGGTTTTAAAATCTTGATAATGACTTTCTCCATAGGTCTCTTTATAAAAAGCAACCGCTTTGTCCAGTACATCCTTCAATTCCCCAAAACGTTCAGAATGGTAAGTTTCAATATAGGTATCAATGAAGGCGTCAATCATCGGTCGAACTTCTGATAGGGCATTATTGTTATACTTCCACAAGTGACTCTGAGAAGGGAGACAGCGATAAATTTCATCGTATTTCTTTTGAAGCACACGGTCACTTCGAATCCCTTGGTACAATTGTTCTCTTTGTCCAATATATTGTCGAGAAAGTTGATCAATGGTTGTAAGCATTTCACTTTGGTCAGCTATAGCACTGGCGACTTGTGATTTAATACGACTTAAATTTTTAGGTTGTAACTTTCCCCTATATTCCCAAACTTCTTCTCCTGTTTTAGGGTCTTTGATGCGTTGGCCTTGTTTGTCTACAGGGTAATACTTCTCACGTGTCGGATGAGGTTCTACCATAGCAATATGAACATGGATATTATCTGTATTGTAATGAATAGAAGCTGTCCAAACAGCGCCTTCCATTTTCTCGTTATGAATAAGCTCTGTCATTGCATTTCGAGTTGCACGCATAACTGTAGCTTCGTCCAAATCATGCGTGACAGGGTTATAATGCCCATGCTTTTCTAACCATGAATTATCAAAGGAAATGACATGTTGCCACATTAAAGATTGATTCCTTTGTGCTTGACGAAATTGTTCCATAACCCCTTCCATTTGTTCTGGTGTGAGGAAGTCATATTTTGAATTGAAAAGTGCCGATGTCTTTTCAGGATTACTCATATAGTAGTTATACGTTTCAAAATCTTTGTGCTTCAAATCATCAAAAGCCGCGTTATATTCTGAGTAAGCTTTCGTACGTACAGCTTCACTTCTATTCATATAATTTAAATAGTTTTCAAAGCCACTCGAGTGTGGGGTCACAAATTTTGTACTGTCAATAACACCAGGACTTGCCAATTAAAAAAACTCCTTTCTCTCATTCCTCTTCCCACTCCTTTTCATAGTGTTCAAGTGTTTGAGTTGTACGTGACGCACGTTCAACTTGTAGGGCTCGTATATAGTCTTCCCATACCGTATCCAAAATTGAAAAAGGTTCTGAGCGTCGCTCTTTCACAGTCTGTGGCAATGGATAAGGGCGATTAGGTTCGTAGATCGCTCTCTCAAGGATTTCCGTGTTTTTTAACTGACTTAAAAGCCATGTTTGTTTTTCTGTTGTCCGTAAGGCAAGACGTATGGGAATGAGTTCTTTTAAGATTATTTTTGAGAAGTCTTCCATTAAATCTTGACGCTCATCAAGACTTAACTTCAACCGTTGGTTTTCATGAATGAGATGTTCTAAAACTTGTAAAGGACTCCCTTCATTCTCTTCAAAATATTTAAAGAGTTCAGGGTGTCTTTCCTTAGATAATTGAATGTTAATTTTACTTGCCATTTCTTTCCTCCATAACTTGAATGAATATTTCCATCAATGCTGCATTACGCTCCAATGCTTGGGCAAGAGATAAACGAATTTTTGTCTCTGAATCAAGCACGAGAAGCTCACCTGCCGTGGCCACTTCACGTTGAAGCATGCGTCTTAAATATTCTTCTTGACTAATCCCTTGACGCTTTGCAATAGACTGAAGAGCTACTCCAAAATTATCAGGCAAGCCTCTAATCTTTAAATCCAAAAACCTCTCCTTCCTTTTCTAAAAGATCAATTGCTTCTTGAAACAATTGATTATTTTTTTCTAGCACTTGAATCACCTCGGCAACTTCATTTTCAAAGAAATTTTTGTGTTCTTCAAGAGAGAGTGCGTTGTTCAGAAATTGTCGTAAAATATCAGTGACTAATTTTTCACGAGAGAATCCTTTTTCTTGTGCAATCATATCCAATTCTTTAACTTCTTTTGAAGTCATTCCTCTAATAACAAACATGAGCCGAAGCCTCCTTTTTGAATAACTTATTTTTTTTTACTATACAAAACCTATATTTTAATGAAAAATAGAATTTTTTTGTAAGAGCATAAGGGAAAACTGATATCACATTGTGATATAAGTCGCAGTGCGACTTGTTTTAGAGTGGGGTCACTTTTTTTCTCATGTATAGGTTTTGTATAGTTTTATAACCCCCGTTCTTATGCAGTCGTATAGTGTCTGTATAGTCTACAAAAATTAAAATTTTTTAATGTATAGTGTTTGTATAGTCTGTTTTTTAAGGATAAACAGAACTATTTCACAAAAGGTCAACAAAGGTCAAACGCTTTTTTTGGTGTCCCTACTCAGTATTTTTTTGTACAACACACGACACTTTTTTAGGCAAAGTATAACCTGTTTTTTTTCATTTCTCGCTACGAAAAACTTCAAAAATCTGGCACACTTTTGCAAAAGGTCAATAAAGGTCAAACTCTATTTTTCTTTCAATAACTTCACTTGTTCTTGAAGTTGAGCTTTGCTTTTTTCGACCGTTTGAATTTGCATTTTTACGCCTTCAATTGAGCTGTTATTCCCATTAATTTGTTGCTGGATTTCCTTTTGTTGGTCGCCAGTTTTATACTTCATCGCAAGCAATAATTCTTGATTTGCTGAATTAAAAGTCTTGATTTTTTGGTTAAATTCTTCAATCGTTTGATCTAATTCTTTAAGTTCTTGCTGGATATTTTGAAGCGCATATTCCTTATACTGCGCTTCATAATATTGTATTTTTTGTGTTTGATATTCCTCATCTTTTACAGAAACATTTTTCTGAGTGACCGCAATCGATCCAAATTTTAATTCCTGTTTCTGAGAAGAAATAAGCGTTAAGCTATTGATGATTTGCTTAAAGTTTGAAGCAATATTTGGAATAAAAAGCACATAGTAACTGTCATTAATTTTTTCTAGTTTTCCTTCCAACTTTTTATTATCTCTGCCATTAAATACTTCAACTTTTAACTCTCCATTTGGAATAACATTAGGACTGTTAATATAAAAAGATGTCACTAGAAGATTACTTTTTTTATAAAATTCTGCACGTTCAAAAACGACTTTATCTGTTGTTTGTTGGCTGGATAAAGTTCGACCAAGTGGCGTCGTAATAACAGGCTTTGTGGCTTTTGAGATAAAACCACTTGAGAGAAAAATTAAACACGTCACTAGAAACACACACAACGGAATAAAGTATCTGAGGTTATATTTATCTTGGATAAGAGCTTTCATTTACATCTCCATTTCTAAGTTATCGTGAACATTATAGGCGGTCTTTTTAACTTTCCCAAACTCTTGTATATCTTTTTTGGCAATCCGAGATAAGTCTACATTTTTCGCCATGAATTCATATTCTTCTTTCGTGTTCACATCGAAAAATGGAAGAACATTTTGAGGACTTTCTTTAAACGCTTTAGTGTTCATTTCGTCAAGTTCTTTTTTAAATTCATGAAGCATAGAATGCTTAAATCGTTCGTGATGGGGTGTCACTAAAAATTCTGAAATATAGGTGAATAATTTATCTCTAATGAGGTATTGACTCTCTTTCAATGCTTGATAATCAAAAGGCAATAACAAAGCAGGCGCTTTAATATATTTCAAAAATTGATCCGCTTGAAACACAAGGGTGTGATCAAAAGCAAGAACTAAACGATGAGAACTATATTTATCTTTTTGCAAAGGAAAAAGCGCACGATGACTTTCCAATTGTTCATTAAACGAATCGCCTTCAAAGAAGGGAATGACAAAAATATGCTTATCTTTTTGATAAACAACACCTCTAACATCATTCGATAGTTGTTCTGAATAAAAATCGTCACTAGGAAGACGATTTTTATAATACTCACGAGGAATTTTTACAATTAACATTTTGATTGCTCCTTACTTTTTTAAGTATGTCATCTTTAAATTTTGTTTAACATGATTCACTGTTTGAGCTTTTTTAAGTTTTTCATCAATGCTCCTTTCATTGACTGGTATCATTAAGCGAAATATTTTAAGGCAACTCCATTGCTTCAAAATTCGTATCAATGGGTACATCTTCACTCAAAAAAGAAGAACAATCCTTCTGTGGCATAGATTGAACTTTTTCCTGCGGCAGCTCTGCCGTTTTCTTCTTTGTCAGAAGAGTAAATTCAGAGACAATGACATTCGTATAATAGCTCACTTCCCCATCTTTTCCTATACGTCTATCTGTCTGTAAACGTCCAACAATACTCACAAGATCCCCTTGATGACAAAAAGACGCAAAGTTTTTTGCCGTATCTTTTGTGAGATAAAGTTGTATAAAATCTGACTCATATTTACCTGTTTCACGGTCTTTAAAGCGACGTTTTGAGGCTATTGTCGCTAGAGCATAAACAAAGTTATGGTCTGTTGTTTTAAGGCTCACTTCCTTTACTAAACGCCCTTCTGCGATAAGTGTATTAAGCATAAACTCTCTCTTTCTATTACTGATTTAAAATAGACATTGAGGAAATTTTACCGTCTTCAATGTCCAATGTGACTTGGTTTTTAATCGTGCTGCTTTCTTCTGAGCCAAGAGGAGTAACCGTATATTCTACTTGTACAAAATACTCTTGATCATTCTGTTCGCTCTTAAAAATTTGAGAAGAAATAATCTTTTGAGTATTGACATTTGTCGTTCCTGAAGGACTCACCTGTGTGGCTTTATAAGAAGCGAGCATCGTTAAAGCAACTTTACTTGAGGCTTCGAGCTCCATTTCATTTTGAAAATCCACTGTTGTTATTGCTTTTAACTTCTCAAGTCTTTCTTGGATAGCTTCTTCTGTAAGTTCTTGAGTAAAGTACGTTTGAATAAAAGATTGTACAAGCGCCTCTGTGCCAGAAGAAACGGCCGAGGTTTCTTTTTCCTCAACTTGAGAAGAAGCTGTACTACTTTCCTCAGAAGAAGGAAGCGGATGACTGGACGGTGTTTCAGATTTCTGAATATAGGTTTGAGGAGAGGGTTGAACCTTTTTTCCTTGAAGAAGAAAAACAACTCCCCCAATAACTAAACCTGCGACAAGTATCACTGGAATGACAATTTTTAAATTCATTTTTAACATGAGATAATCCTTTACTTTTATTATTTTCCTTGAATATAATGAAATTGTTTTGCATCACTTGCACTAAAAACACGATAGCTCGTAATTCCAAGTCCTCCGGCATTTGGCCCTGCAAAATTTGCTTCAGAGATTAAAATAGAGCCGTCAGCTTTTACATCTTCTACAATCGCCACATGCCCTACAGAGCCTGCGCCTGCTTGCCCTGCCGCAAAAACTACTATATTATGTTTCTTAGGTGTAGATGATACAGGCCAACCGCCATCATCCCATGTTTCCGCATTTCCTAGAGGGATATTGGTCGAGAGCCCTAACTGTTGTAAACGTGCCCAACAATACCATGTACATTGACCCCAAGGGAAGGGGTCACCATTAGGGGTTTGTTGCTGTTTGGGTTGGGGATTACTTACAGAATAACCTTTGGGGATGGTACTACTTGGGATGCCTGGAGAAACTGAACTTGTACCTGCCTGTGAACCTTGCGGGGCATCCGGTGTACCGCCATGCGCATCAATATATTTGTTCAATGTTTCCATAATCGTTGCACGCGTTTTACCTGCATCAATTGCCGTCCAATAAACAGGTTTGTTATGGGTTCGTGCGGCTTCATCCAGAATGGCAAGTGTATTTTCACCATATTGATCAATTTGAGTATGTCTAAAGGCAACGACAGCTCGTTCATTATTATAAGTCGCTCCATTATTGGGATTGCTGTCAAATGCGCCATAACCAAAAATATTAGCATGAGGAAACTGTTGCGCAACACCCGCTGTTCCAAATGAGCTTTCCGCTTGAGCAAATGCGACAAGGACACGTACATCTATGCCAGACACTTCTTGCATTTTAAGAAAAGCTTTACCTGTTGCACGATCATCCACTTTAAGCCCCAGACTTGAAATATAACCGTCTATTTGTTCAGCTTTTATACCGTAGCGTTGAACAAGAAAATTATGATGATAAGCATCACCACTTGACCATCCTTTTGTATATTGTATGCCTTCTACGACTTCCGCATTTGCATTATTTATTGATTTAGCCATACCAGTAAAAAGAAGGAAAAGAACCACAAAGAAACCCAGTATTCCCCAAATTCCAGTATTTGCAAGTACTATCCAAAATATTTTCTTTATTGTTTTACTCATCATTCACCACCGAATAATTAGAAACACGAACTGTCCCATTATGGTTTGTCAAAGTTAAAACAATAGAAAAATCTTTCTTTTTCTTCTTGTATACTCCCGAAATAGTATAGGTCAATAAATGATTACCGTAACTGTCTGTTGTCGCATCCATAAGTTTTTTCTGTGTAACCTTTCCTTGACCATTTTCTTCAGCCAGCTTCCTACACGCTTCATAGGCAAGTGAATATTCTGAGTTTTTTTGAAATTGCTCCAAATTAAAAGTAAAAAACGACTGCACAAAGCGGTCGCCTTCTTCTTTAATGTTTGAGGGGACATTGATTTTAGCCACTTGGTCTTGACTTTCTTTAACATAGGTCATGGGCTTTTTCTTAGAATTTCCATCTGCCGGAAGGGAAAGAAAAATAAAAATCAGAAGTCCAAACACAAGAACGCTTGAACCACTAATAACAGCGACCCATTTTAGCTTTTTACTCAATCAAGCACCTCCTTTAAATATTTTAACTTCATGCGGCGTCGCATAGAAGTACATTTCCAGACTTCGACCACCCGTTCCCGTTAAAATCATTTCACTCCCATACCCTTTTTTTACTTTAAAACCTGGCATCTCATCATAGTCACTTGGTTTAAAGTGAGTAGAAAAATATTTCTTAAGCGTTGGGATACTCGTTTCTGCTTGTCGCATCCATGCTTTGTATTGACAAAGACCAATGATACCATTCAATTTCTGAATCGCTTGTCCTTCTTCTCCGTTCATTTGTGCACCATTCGCTGGTAACATCGTTTCAATGAGCTGTGTCGCTAAAGCAAGGCCATAGTAAAATTTACGGTCTTCTCGAATGGCAATATCAAACATAGAAACGGCTTGAAGCTTATTGGGATTGAGAATATTATGGCACTCATCCACAATGATAAGAGTTCGAACAATATCCTCAAAGGATTTTTCCCCATTTTCATAGGCTGCTTTTTCTTTTCGACCACGTGTTTGTGCCATTGCGGAAAGCAACGTCATACTCATATGAAATAAGATATCAAAGTCGCCTGTATCCCCATCACTAATTCCTGAAATATCAAAAGCAATCACTTGTCGGGTTAAAATACCATCCAGTGTGGTATGACCTACAAATGCTTTACGTTTGGTACTCACAATATTCGAAATCAATTTTTCTAAGCGAGCAAGAGTTTGTGGGGCAGTTTTTATCACTTCTCCACTTTTGATATAAGCATAAAGATCATCAAAAGTAGGATACGCTTCATTGGGTAAGTCTGTAATCGCAAATTTCCGCCATATTTTCCCTTTTCCTTCAAAATATTTTTGATAAAAATCTCGTAAAATGGCACTTAAATCAAGAGCTTCATCTTTTGAAATATCAATCCAATTTTTAAAGCGATTAATGGTTTCTTTAATGTGTGCGTTGAAACAACCCCAAACATCCACTTGTCCGTTCTTATCTGTTGCTCCAAAAGGAAAGACTTGCAACATATTAATCATCCCATCTGAGCCATCTAAGGACAAATAAAGGCCATTTAACAAGTGCACCAGGTCAATAAATTCTCTGGCCTTATCAAAAATATAAACAAAGTTATCTTTCATATAATTATCTAAAGTGAGTTTTTTAAGAAGTGTAGATTTCCCACTCCCCTTAGTTCCTGAAATGAAAATATCATAAGAAAGCCGATCCTCTGTTTTCGTAAAAAGATCGAGATAAACACTACCCTGAGTTTTTGTTCGCCCATAATACAGACCTCGTGGATCATGAAGAAAAGTTTGATTATGGGCAAAGCCTAAACTCAACGACAATGCAGAACGCTCAATCCCTTTTCTTCCAACAGCCAAGTCTTCTTGAATGCGCTGAGAAACAAAACGACTGGCCCAATCAAAAAAGCCCATATTACTATAGACTTGTACGTGATGGCCTCGATTTTGATTGAGAAAGCGTTGAAGACGTTCCACTTTTTTAGACAAAGTTTCTCGGTCACCTGCAGAAACAAGAAGTCGAATCGTCACTTTTTTAATCACTTCCCCATGATTTTCCATATGGTTATTGATTTGTCTCAATTGTTGGTAAGAGGATTCAAAGCGGTCTTTGTTCGAATCAATTTTCGCTTTTCTATATTTCTTCTTCAAAACTTCCATGGAATCAGAAATATCTTTTGCATAATTTATTTTTTCATCAAAAGCGTAATCAACTGTTGTTGCATCCACATGTTCACGATGAATAAAATCAAGTAACCAACGGCGTTTTACGGAGGTCGCAAGACTTGAAACCACCATAATTGCTTCATATCGCCCTTCTACAGGAATGACCTTCGCATAATCAAAAGAAATGGAAGAGGGGGCTGTACGCTCTCTTATGTTCCCTGATTCTTTAACAATCTTCCCACCATGATTAAGCAAACTAAAAAGTGTTTCTACCCCTTCTTTATCCACTTTCTTAAGCTTTAAAAGTTTTCCTCCAGATTCCATCATATTTCTATAGTTATCTTCTAAATCTTCTTTAGAATCGCCATAGACAACGACAAAAGATTGGCGGCTTCTAAATTCTTTCTCTACAACTTGAAGCTTGCGCAGTTCCTCTTGACGATAGAGATTTTTTTGTTTATCCTCTTGAGCACTCATTTTTGACTTCAAATAATTTTGATTGTCTTTATTTTTTTCAGGAAAACCTGTATAAATCTCTTTAAAAGGTTTCAGATAGCTTTTATGGAGTGCCCAATAGGCCGCAAGAACATCGTTATATTCTTTTGCGGAAAGGCCTGAGAGATTATAACCTTGCACTGACAAGACATAAGAATACTCACTTTTATTTCCCACGCAAGCATGTATGCATCCATCCTCTTCAATCTCACGATCAAGCGGATAAGCGAGCATTTTAGATTTTTGAAAAGAAAAATATTTTTGGAAATCCTTTTGTACATTCTGCCAAGCCGATAGCTTTGTGATAGAAGATTTTTTTGAAGCTTTTTGAGTATTTTCTTTTTGGGGTTTCGTTTCTTCTTTTCGAAGTTTTTTCTTTTTATTTTTCGAAAATTGGAGAATACCCGTCTTTTTATTTTCTAATTCTTCTGATGGTGTAAAATCAAATGTTTTCATCATGCCTCCTCTCACTTAGAATCAGGATTAAATCTTTCATCAAATTCCTGAGCAATTTGTTTCACTTCATCAAAAATACCTGAACGGCGTTCTGTAATCAAGTCATCAATCTCTTTTAGATCTGCTTCTGCCTTATCTACTGCTTTTTGAAGTGTAAGCTCTCGTTCCCTTTCAATAGCTTTGAGTTCATCAAACTTAGCATTGATGAGATTAAGAACATGTTGATGACGCTCATTTTCTTTACTCAAAGCTTTTTTGCGTTCATATTCAATAGCTTCAAGCATGGTGAGAGGCTCTGCCATAATTTCTGCTTCATTAAGAGGAGGAGTCGCCTCAGGGAAGTCTTGTGCCATTTGTTGAGGCGCTGCTTCTTGACTTTTCTTTTCTGCGGCTGCTTTATCTTTTTTGACTTTAATCTCTGCTTTTACTTTATCCGTAGAACCTTCTACTTTTTCTGGTGTTTGGGTATAATCAAATTGCTTCATCATTGGTATTCTCCTTGTTTTCTAAAGTGATTCTTTTATTTTCAATAAGATTGAATGCGCCACGTTGTGTAAATAAGTAAGCATAAAAGACTTGCCACCTGCGCATGTTCGGGTTCTCTTTACTCATGAACGTAAGGGCGCCAACTGTGCCTATAATTAAAGCGCCCCAGAGATAGTAAACAAACGTATTGTGAACAATAAAAACAAGTGTCATTAAAGCAAAAACACCTGCAAAAAATACGGGAGCGAGTTGCGATTCATCCCAGTTGCCACTTTCCGTTCCATTTTTTATTCGTAGTCGTTTCGGTTCTTGTATTGTTTCTGGCATAAATTATCCTCCTAATTTTTTATTCCTCAATGGGGGAGTGAGAAAAACTTCGAATGGAGTTTTTAACTCCCTTACTTAAAGATTGACTCGCCGTGTAAGAGCCCGTAAAACTGTTAAATATGTTTCTATTTGGCGCACTGATTTTATTTGAAACAGATTGTTGCGCAAGATTTCGAATGGAACTTCCTAAACCTTGGGCCCGTGCAGGAGATTCTCCAGTTTGACCTAAATTCGGTTTTTCTTTTCCTAAATCCCCTAAATGAGGCGTTTGTCCCATAGAATGCGGTGCTTTGGTGCTCAATGTATGCTCTTCTGGTTCTGATTTTTCTGCTTCTTGATGTGACAACGCCTCTGCTGTTCTATCTTGTTCAGAAAGTTCTTGTGAAGAGGATACATCATTTCCATTATCGCCATACATGTTTTCATCATTTTCTACTAAGTTCATTAATTCTGGATCTGTTCCTTCAAGGCCTGAGGCTTCTGGCATACTTTCCTCATCAATATCTCCAATATCTTCTGAGATATTATCTGCATCAATATTTTCTGTATTGTCTAGATCCTCATGATTTTGATTCTCCATGGCAAGATCATCATTCAGATTATTGTTTGCATCAAGGTCATCATCATTATCTTGATTATTTTCATTTAAGGTGTTATCCCCAAGGCCTTTGTCATCAGAAGAGCCTTCTTCATTGTTTTTATCAAATAAACCTGACATCGTACCTGTCGCAGCACCTAAAGCACTTGCGCTACCATTCATCATACCGTTGGCCATTCCACGAGCTAAACCTCCACCACTTTGTAACAACATAGAGGTTTGAGAAAGGGTCATTAAATCTTTAAGGCCTGAATCAAGGCCTGCATGTACGCCAAAAGTAGATTGGAAAACATTTGGGCCTTCTATAACAGAAAAAGCAAGTGCAATTCCTGCAATAGCTTGAACCACAGGCCCTCCTTTTAGAGTTGAAGTCACTTCGTACCCTTTTGAGAAAAAAACTTGTAAGAAAACAACCATCACTACCGCACCAAAACCAGCGACAATTTTAGAGATGATTTCCCAATTGCGTTTCCCTTTGGTATCTGTAAGAGCGGTTGCTTGAAGAATCCCTGCATTCATGACCAAATCAATCAATATTTTAATGAGCTTATAAAGTAAGAATGCTGTAATCACAAGCACCAAAAATATATAGAAAAGAATAGTAAAGAAATTAACGTGATAACGATAGTATTGGGCATCTCCTGTAATCAAAGACATCCACCAACTTTTACCGACGCCATCATTCAATGAAACAGATGTCAATTGTCCTTTTTCATTCGTCACAAGCATATGAGAGGTGATTTGTTCGCCTCGTTTACTCATTTTCTTAGGATCCACCGTCTCATTAATATTGATGTCCTGTAAAATTTGTTTTGTAATTTTTCCACCTTCATCTTCACTTTTGATGAAATTACTTTTAAGTTTTTGATCGTTGATGCTTTCATTTTTAGGACGTATCCAATCATAATTTTTATTGATGGCATACAAATCCGTCACATTTTGATCAATAATATCATACCCTGAATTGCTCGTTGTAGAGATACTTTTTGCAAGATTGGTCGTTAAACTTGAGATTTGGCCAAAACCAAACGGCAAGAGTACAAAAATAGAAATCCCTAACAAAATATTTTTCAAAATAAGCACAACATCTTGATTTTTTGAAAATAAAATCCCAATCGTCAAGGCAATAAAAACAGCAATACCAATACCTACAAATATCGGCATATAGTTGTCAATAAAGGTTTGAATAGGACCGGGTTTTGCCTCAGAACCATAAAGATCTAAAACTTGATAGACATGATTAAACGTATTTGTAATAGAATTCACCAAATACCCTGCTTGAATAATCAGCCACCATCCAAATCCTCTGACAATACTTGTCAAGGGATCCGCAACACTTAAATCATCATGCCAATTTTGAAGATTTTTCTTTACGTCTGCCCCAACATTTCCTCCATAATTCGGAGAATTTGGATCAAATGAAGGTGGTGTTACTGGAGCTTGAACCTCTTGACCAAATGATGGCGGTGTAAATGTTTCTTCTGCTTGGACATTTCCTATAGAAAATAAGGGAATAAAAAACAAAATTATAGTTATACACCATAATATTTTCTTTTTCACACGTTTTCATCCTTTCTTTAGTTGTTCATATTTATTGATATACTCATGTTGAGTTTCCACTGAAAGCTTGTTCAATGGTTCTTTTATTAGTGTGGTTAACTGAGAAACCGTACGAATATTTGTTGCCACCCAAGCACGCATTTCTTTTCCGAAATATTGCTCGATTAAATTTTCTAAGCTTTCTCGATCAAAAAGTTCTTCAAGAAGTGGTGAAGTAACGTTCTCATTTTGCATCGTTACCGTCTCAAGAGTTTGAGAAGGTATTTCCTCAAGATTTTGAGAGTCTGTAGAAGCTTTTTGAGGATTTTCTTCTTCCCCTTCCAAAATTTCATCTTCTATTGCAACTAAATCCCGTACATATTTCATGATCACTTTTTCTGGTATAACAATATCTTCTTCCCGTACTGTACGCTCTTCTTTTCTGCCCTTAACACCTTCACGAAAATCAAAGTCATTAAGTCCCTTACCGTGGTCATCAAAATCCCCACCAGCTTCCTCAAAAAGATACTCATAGGCGCCTTTAAAATTCGTATAGTCCTTATAGAAAGTCTTATTGCCTTCTTGAATTTCTTTTTTTACAGCTTTTATTGGATGAGGACGCACATCCCGTCCCTTAAGATCTTTACGTTTCTTCGTCCGTGTTAAAATTGCTTCACTTTGGAAGATACTTCTCAATTCATGAGCATACATCAATGGGCGACCATCTTCTGTTTCTGTATAACTCTTATCCAGTGCCAAAGGGTCACCCGAACGTTGTTCAGTGATAAGTGTACTCTCCCCGAGTTCTTTAGAAAATTCATCCGCATCATCATTATCATCCGACATGATAAACATGGTATTGCCTGCAGCTTGTAAAATACTTTTACCTACCGTATCCCCATAATTATCATAAATCTGATGTTTAGATTGAGAAAACAATCGGAAAATGTTTCCAGCTTCTAGTCCGACATTCATATGTTTCTTAATGTTTTGAATAGGAAGGATATTGGGAAATTCTTCCAATATGCTTTGTAATCTAAAATCATATTTTTTCCCACGTAATGTTGCTTCTTCTGCTATCTCTTGATAGAGCTGGTTATAGAAAAGGCCAAGCATTTTAGAATAAGCGTCATTGGCATAAGGAAAGATCACAAAAAGAAGAGTGGGTTTCTTATCTTTTGGAAAGACAAGTTCTTCAAACTCAATGTCGTGTCCACTCGTTAAAGTCATCATCTCAGGAGAACTTAAAAACTCTAATTTCCCAAAGAAAATCATAGAGAAAGATTTTCTTTGTTGGGTTGTTCCTTGTAAGGCTTGCGCATAATATTTTGAAGCAAGATGACTCGCATCTAGAGCTTCAATATACCGATCCAATAATGTACGGCCATTTTCGTCTTTATCTTTTTCTCGCGTTAAAACACGAGCAAAATGGGTCAATGCCGTAACATTAATCCATTCGGGGTGTTCTTCTTGAAAAGCAATTTCTGTGATAAGCACTGTCACAGCTTTAAATATAGATTCTGCCCCTAAATTCCAAATAGGATCTTTCGCATCAGGCTCATAATAGAGATCATGACTTAATGTAGAAAGCATTCGCTGCGCTCGATTAATATCAGATTTCCAATATTTTCTTACCCCGTGTATAGGATTAAATCTTAAAGAATTGAGAGGATTAACCAAGTTAAAAGCCTTCAAATGAAACTTTTTATTCGCTAAGGGATGGAGCCAGGTACGTCGTGTAATGTCTCCTTTGATGTCATTAATGAGTCCCGAATCAGGGTGTTTAGAGCGTATCATCAAATCAAGTAAAGGATAGGTCACATACTGCGTTTTACCTGTTTGAGTACCCCCAAACGTTTTTGAATTTGTATTATCTGGGTCAATATATATTTCTTTACGATTCGGATCAATCGCAATCGGCAAGCCCGGTCGCTCATCAAATTCAATGTTCTTATCCAAAGGCACTTTCGGATATTGTGCACGAATCTCCTCAAGTGTTGTCCATTTTGCCGTTCCTTTGCTTCCCTTATTCAAATCTCTAAAAGAACGTCTTGCACTGTATAAAAGTTTCCAGGTCAAAAAGCCAACAATACTCAAGACGAAAAGAAGAAAAAGCCAGTAACTGGCTTTAAATACATGAGGAAAAAAGTTATAGAAGAAATGTTGTGAGAGAAGATATTTAAAATATCCCCAATTTTGAGTAAAGGTTTCTAGTGTTCCTCCTTTCATGGCTTGAAGAAAAAGCAACACACACGAATAAAAGAAATTGAACAATATGAAGGTAACAAGAGTAATGGCTATCCCTACTCTTCGGAGTATTTTAGGTTCTGCCATCCACTTCTTCCATTGTTTATAAACTGTATTCATGTTCTACTCCACAATTTCTTCCACAAGATGGTGTAAGGCTTGAACGTTTTCAGAAGTGGTTAAACGGAGCGCTTCTGGAGAGCCATGTATGGCTCGATAGACTTCCAATTTTTTATCCAATTTTTCTTTTTCCTTAAGTTGTTGGTAAACAACATATTTGAAAACTTCTGGCGTCACTTCTTTTTCTAATACTTTGCGTTGTGCTGATTTTATTAAACTTGAAAGATACCAACAGAGTACAAAAGTTGAAGCCAGCAGTATTCCGCCAATCACCCAAAGATTCGTCACTTTAAACTGCATGAAAATGATTAAAAGTGACGTAAAATAAAGCAATGGCAGAAGAAAAGTAATCGTCAGTACTTTCCACCCTGAAACAGCATAGAGTGTTTTTTTCCCCGCTTCAACGGCTTGTTTTGAACCATCTTTATCCAATTTTTCAGCTTCTTCAGAATGAACAGTCTTTTGTTCTTTTTCTTCATCTGTTTCTTCCTGCTCAGTTTTCTCTTGAGGCGCTTCTTCTTCGGGCACAGAAGACCTCATATTTTTTTGAAGCTCAGAAATAAATTCATCCTGTTCTTCCGTTGAAACTTCGTTATTCACTAAACTTTGACGCACAATGGCAAGTAAATTAGAAGAACTTGACGGGTCAAGCTGGAGTTCTGCTCCCCAAACTGTTGTTGGCCCTTCTAAAATTTTCATGGTCACTAAAGTTTCTGAATGAATTTTCCTTTGAAAATCAGCAATAAGCATTGATCCTTCTTGTAGAGGAACAGTTTGTTCAAAAGTTTCTGATGTAAGTTGAAATTCCATATGACCTCCTTCTTATTTTAACAATGAGAGATGTGATGTAACAGCTTGTAAGGCAATAGAACCAGAGGGCAATTGATATTTGTCTGATTGTCCAACCATATTTAAAACCAGTTTGAACAAACCTGGAATCAAAACAATCAAGACACCGATGACAAACGCCATCTTACAACGCCCATACCAAGTTTCTTTTGTACGTTCACCAGCAACCAATGAGATGACCAAAACAGCAATCGCAGAGATGACAGCTATTGCAATCCCGATAATCATTAAGAAATTAATCCCTGTTTGAATATTTTGTAAGAGTGATTCTTGTGTAACCATAATTTTTATTTCTCCGTTTCTTTATTTTTTTGTTCATTGATGCTTAAATTGCACCCACTATTTGTAAAGACTTCTAAGAAGAGTTCTTGTGTAACGCTCATGAGTGTTGCTCTATTTCTTTATTTTCACTCTCTTCCTGATGAGAAGGAGGGGAAGAGAGGGTATGTGAAGTTGCATCAAACGTTTTCGTTTGATGCTCTTCTTGTTCTTTGTCTGTGAATTTGATATTTTTATCTATTAATTTTTGAAGAATACGATTATTTGCTTTTTCCGCATAGTCTTTAAAAAACTCCGTCTGCATATCCCTCGATTGATTTTCCAAGTCAGAAAAATCATCTCCTAAGATAGTCGCAAGCTCTTTTGCCTTCTTTTTTATGTCAAGGCGTTCTTTGTGTGTATAAGCCATATTTTTTTACCTCCCATTGATTTAAAATTTTTTGATTGATTTTTGGGCTTTTTTCAGTTCAGGCTTTAATTATTGTTCTGATATTCTCCTTCAATTTTTATTGTTTTCCTTTTTTCTAATTCAAAGAGAAGAGACCGCTCTTGTATTTCAAATACTTCTAAGTCTAAATCTTTCTCTTTCTGATACTTGATAAAATCAAAAATATCAATTGCGAAAAAAATCAAACGAATAACTAAAGAGACAATTTGAGTTACTCCCCATGTCAATCCTACAGAAAAGATAAACAAGACGAGATGTGTTGGAAAAAGAGGAGCTGAAGATACATACGTTAGTAAGAAAGTTAAAAAAATCATGATGCATTCAACTGCGAAACTCAATCCTCTCCAATCTTCCATATATTCTTCGTATCTTGAGTAATCCGTCAAAATTACTTTTTTTACTTCCCAATTTTCACTGCTTACACCCCATGCTTTTTCCAGCCTCTTAATATAATTTTGAGCTTTCTTTTCTGTACAAAAACCTCTAGCTCTAAATTCCTTGGTTTTCCCATATTTATGCCCTACAAGATAAGCAATACGTCTCATAGTTAATACTCCTTTTCTCCTCCACGTAGAGGTAAAAACACAACTGAAAATGTCCAGTTGCATTGTTCCCCCCACGTGGAGGGGATATTTTTTATTGAATAATATTTACAACAGCGTTAGGCTCTTGTTGTAAGATACTTTCTTTCAGTTCTTCTGCCACTTGAAGGTTTTCTTGTTCTTCTTGCTCAATACGAGCCTTCTCAGCATTCTCAAAAGCCTGTTTGGCTTCTTGATAAGCCTCATCATAAGAAACACTTGAAACGCCTGTATATGCTCCATATTGAGCCGTGTAAGTTTGTGGCTCTTGTGAGACTTGTGGAACTTGACTTATAGGAGGGGCTGAAATTTCAACTTTGGGTTGGACTTCACTTGTTGCTTTCTCCTTTGGCTTAGGTGTTTCAACTTTTTTTGACGTCGTTGAAGTTGAACTTGATTGTTTTACTTCAGTTACTTTTCCAGGTTGTCTCACTTCTTCTTTTCGATCATATCCCCCAAGATAGCCCAGTACCAAAGCACATCCGAGAACCAAAAATAGCCCTCCCCACATGAGCAAAGAGGAGCTACTGTTTTTGTTTTTCAAAAAGAAAGCACGAAGTTTTTGGAATTTAACTTTCATGAATTCTCCTTACCATAAATTTTGTCACATTATTTATCTCCTAACACTTGAATGCTATAATTAAAATATTATTTTGAATTGAGGTAGTTTTATGTCTATTATTATTTCCAGTTTTTTTGCTATTCTTACTGGTCTCTCCCCTATTTATTTTAAATATTGGTATGAAAATAAGAAAGCTAAAGAAGACCTTGCATCCCAGAAGACTTTAGAAATAATTTATGTCCCTATTATCCGAACTTTCCAAAATTCATTAGAGCGTCAACTGTTTAAAAATATTACCAGTGAAAATTTAGATAACATCTCTTCTGAACTCCGAAAACTACTCCAGATTATTGAAAATGATCCTCAACTCTTTCAGTTCGTTAATGAATATCTCCTTTACTCACTAAAATTGACAGTTGAATTATCTTCTCGTGAAGAAATTAATTACAAACTCTTAAACAAACATTATCAAAATTTTTCGTCTAACTATTTCTTTATACTCAATCAATCCCGACAAGCATTAGGACTACCCAAAAGAGGGATTACATATAGAAAGATGTTTCAGTTGTACAAGGAAGAAACTCTTCAGAAATTTATTTTACATAAAAATATTAAAGAAATTTGTACAAATATCCTTGTAACACTGCTTATAATTAGTTTAATCTTTGTGTTTATTATTTCTCTCTTGGGACTTTGGATAAATATCATTCAGCTTCACAACCAATTGAAAAGCTGATACAAAATACCCAATATAATCATTTCTAAAATAATTATACAAATGTAGAAGTATATTTTTTGTTTCAGAAGAAAAAAATCCCCTCTTCTCAGGATTGTTATACTTAGAGCAGATAAAACTAGGGACAAAAACAATAAAAATATTATTATCTTCATTTTTTCACCATAAATTTTGTCTATATTCTTGACTGAAAAGCTGTGCACTTTTCTCGTTATAGCCTTGAATATCTTTCAACTGCCCTTTAACAATCAAACGATACTGCGCCTGTGCATCATAACACGTGATTAAAGTGATTTCTTTTTTCCCTGGTTCATCAAGAATAACGTCCCCTTTTGTTTCAGGAACAATCTGAATCTCATGAATAACATAATGATAAACTTTATCCAAATCTGTGATGTAAACACTTTGACCTTTTTGAGCTCGCATAAGTGGACTAAAAAGAAGATGCGCTCCCGAATAACCCAAAGCATCAAAAATATGATGACTGGCAAGAGTATAATTGCCTTGTCCCATCACTTGATTTTCTTTCAATGTTCCTGCCCCTGCCATTAATGCATGAGAATCAACACCTTTAAAAATAGGTAAATTAATCTGTAATTCAGGAATAGAAATATCACCAATGACAGGATAATTTTGCCTCTCCATTTGACTTTTTAATAGTTCTTTAAAACTTACAGCTTGAACTGCAGTATAATCAAATGTGGCAGTTTTTTTCTGATTCTCTTTCACATCTGAAACTGTCGTTTTTTGATAAGTGGCCGCATTAAGCCGAATGAAGTAACTCATTATAGAGCCACGTAGAACAAGCCCTCCTGCAATAAGCAAAAGCAAAATCATGAGCGATAAAAAGATAAAGTTTTTCCATTTACTCATGCGCTCAACCTTATTTCATTTTATTTTTACGGTAAAAGAATGTACCCAGTCCCGCAACAATAACTGTAAGGATTGCCGCAATTGCTGTAAGAAGAGTTTGTGTTTTCATCCCTGTTTTCGGTAAAGAGATATTAAAGATATTCTTCTTCGGTTCTTCAGGAGTTTGTTTAACTTTTCCATACCAGTTATCCGCATCCCCCACTTTCTTGCCGGAGTTCACACCAACAGCTTCCACAGATACCTTGTCACCATGAAGTTCGCCTGAGGCAAGGGGATCAAGATTTCCTTTAACTTCAATGCTTTCTTTTGGCTGAAGCACTAAAAGCTTCCCATCAAGGGTTAACTCCCCATCCTTATTCACTTTTAAGGCTTTGCCTTTATACGTGAACGTAAGGTCTTTGACACTGCTTTTGCCTTCAATGGTTTTATCCACGACTTTTATATGCGTCAATGCTTCTGTGCCGTTATTAGTGACCGGCATGAAAAGCGTTGTTTTTTCCTTTTCTTTGAGCAGCTTAGCCGTGTCTTTCGTGTCATGGTCATTTTCCCCAACATTGTTGTCTTTATCCTTATGATTGCCCTCGCCTGCTTCAGGACGTTTGGCATCAGCTTTTTCAATGTCAATGCTTGGGACTTCTTCTTGAGGTTTACCGTACCACTTGTCAGAGTCGCCCACTTCTTTGCCAGAGTCCACTCCGACACCTTCTACGGTCACTTCATCCCCGTGTAAATTGCCATCTGTAAGCTTTGGAAGAGTACCTTCCCCTGTCACAAACTCATCCGGCTGTAAGACAAGGCGTTTTCCATCTTTAGTGGTCAATTCTCCATCTTTATTCACAGAAAGCTTTTCACCTTTGAATGTCCAAACGATGTCTTTCACATCAATTTTACCTTCAATCGTTTTATCAGAAACTTTCAAATGATGGAGTGCTTCAGTACCATTGTTTGTGAAGCGGAATTTAATCGCAGTTGTCTTATCTGGCGCAACCACAAGAGCTGTGTCTTTCGTGTCACGGTCAGTTTCATCCCCGTTATTGTCTTTATCCTTATGGTTCCCTTCCCCTGAGTTAGGCAGCTTGTCATTGGCTTTTTCAATGTCAATACTTGGCACTTTTTCAGGAATAGGATTGTCATTAAAACGAAGCGTAGACAAGCTGATAGTTGGAGTTTCTGGGGTCACCTCGCCTACCGTACCCTCACCATTTGGATTAGCGTTTGTAGAGCTGTCTTTCAAGCTGTAGGTGCGAGTCGTATAAGGATTCGAAAAATCTTTATTGTAGGAAGCAGAAATGGTCAATAAATCTTTCTCTGTGTCCGTTTCCATATGGATATAGATCGGCTTCACATTTTCATAACCTTCTACCCCTTTGGTTTCTGAGACTTCATAGTCTCCATAAGGCACTACTTGAGAAGCATAACCATCATCCCCCGTCACAGGGTGCACCCCTGTCACAAGTTTAATAGGGTCTCCCTTCGTTCCTTCTAAAGGTTTAGCCGTGAACTCAATCCCATTATGGCCTGCTCCGCCTTGACCATTCGGCAAGGTTACCATTTTATCGATTGTGATTTTGGCTTTAATCAATTGTTCTTGTGAGTTTGTATTTGGTGTAATGATCGTTTGTGTGTTGGGATCTGTTTCCTTAATTTCAAACTTGTACTCTGTAGGATCGGTCACATAGCCTTCGCCTGCATTGGCTTCTCGAACGCCATATTTCCCTTGCGGAAGATTTCCCAGTGCCGCTTGAAGTTGGTCATCCGAAACATCAATCACCACATTATCGCCAAAGTCAACTTTTTCACCGCCAATGACCGCAGACGTCACTTTCTCGCCTGCCAGAAGTTTTGGCCCGGGCTTATCGGTCCATTTCACAGGGTCCCCTTTTTTATGTGGGCTTGAGCCTGTCGAATCGTCATCATAGAAATAGGCATACTGGGCTGTTTTAAGTACACCTTTACCGTGTGCTTCTGTTCCCGTTTCTTTATCTGTTTTTTGGAGTGTATGTTGTCCCACAACAACTTTATTGGTTAATTTTACGGTTGTGGTTTCTCCAGCTTTTACTGTAGTGGTTTCATCGGGACGAACAGTTTGACCTGTCATCGACCAGTCTGTCGATTTTTCATGAATGGTATACTTCGCTTCTGGAACTGCTTTTGATTTTCCTTTACCGTCTTTGTCCAATTTAATGGTGTCCACAACTTTTCCATCTTTATCCTTGACTTCGAACTCTAAGCGATCAAAATTGTAATTGCCATTCCATGGATTTTTACCAAAAGCATCGGTTGTTTTATCAATAGAGATATAGCCAAATGGTTGACGTGGAGACGTTGGCCCCATATTCCCAAATAGGGCTTGAACAATAGAACCTTGCCCTAAGTTCCCATTGGTATCTCTGAAGTTAACCGCGGTAGAAGCCCCATTATAGAGCGCCACATAGGAGTTGGCATTCAATGTTCCAGAATCCCCAACCACCGTATGATTGCCTTTGGCCGTCAAGATATTGTTTCGGATTTCGAGATTGGTTGGTTTAGAGACAATGTAACCAATTTGATTACTATCAAAAATTTGTGCTGCTTGTCCTGCATCGACGTCTGAAACTTTCATAGCAACAAGCGTATTGGCAGGTAAGTTTTGTTTGGTATTCATATCATAAAGCGTGATACTGACACCAATAGAATCTGGAATACCTGAAGCGGAACCTTGTGCGCCACCTCCTGCGCCACCAGAGCCACCCCCTTCAGAGCCTTGTCCTGTACCAGGGTTGGCAATCCCATCCATGGACACCATATAGCCCAGCGTAATGGTTCCCCCATTGTTTCTTGCGGCCACTAAAAGGCGGAAACCATCGTTAAAGACATTGCGTGGCGTTTGAGAGCTTCTGGAGTCATAGTAAGTCGCATCATTAATTCTGATAGCCATTCCAATAGGAATGTTCTTTTTAGCTTTGACATCGTATGCTGTACCTACATTTTTAATATTGACTTCTTGCCCTTTGGAGACATAGTTAAATTTGTCTCCGGCTTGGAAACCGTCTTGAAGCATGAGGCCATGACGAATGGTTTGGTAAGACAAGCCCCGCGTTCCATTAACAAGACTATCCGCATTGGAAATCGCAGTCCCTGCATAAGAGGTGTTCCCGTGCCAACCTACCGCTTGGCCGCCTGCCCCATCATGGGTATCCCCTACAATATAGTCAGGTTGTTTTCCACTGATTAAACTGTCAAACAAGGGCTGCATGGTGGAGAAGCTATTGTTAGAGGTTTGAATCACGGGGGCTTTTCCAATGGTTCCAATTTGAGTATTCCCTGAAGGCAAACTCAAAGCGTGAACCACCTGTGCTCTTAACTCAGGGTGGGTCATCACAACAACTCCTGCGCCCCCTGCCATTGCGACGATAATCGAACATCGGGTGAGCCAGCGCTTGCCTGATTTACGCATTCGAAAATGTGTCACTTTTTGATCCTGCAAGGCTTCTTTTAACCTGTGACGTTTGGTTTGTTTCTGCATGTTTTCCTCCTGTTTTTTTATTTTTAGAAACAAAAAAATATAACCTTGGCGTTATATTTTGCATAGTTTAACGTCATTTCGGACAAAGAAAAAAAGCAACACCTCTAGAATATTGCTTACTCAAATGCTTCAATTTAATTTATGATAAGCTTTTACAGCTTCTGTCAAATCCTCCATAAAGTTTTCAAAAAGCTTTTTCCTTTGTTCGGAGGTTTCTACTTCTTCACTCTCAGGGGCATAAAACTTAAAAGTCGCCGCATAACAAGCTTCCCCAAGCATGAAAAGAAATTTTGCTTTATCTGTGGGCATCTCTTCATCAATAAAACGAGCTTTGATTTCAATGCCCGCTTCACTCAATTTATTAATGAGGATGTATTCTTGTTCTGCTTCAATGCTTAATTCTGCTTCAATACTTAATAAAGAAGACTCCCCCCTAACTTCTGCCTCTAAGCTTTGCGTTTCTCCTGAAGCAGTTTGTCCTATAAGGATTACCTTTTTTAAAAGTTCTTGTGTTTTCTTTTCTTCCATGATTTCTCCCTCACTATTTATTTTAAAAACAAAAAAAGCAATCCCTTCGAATTGCTTTTCAATATTATTATCGACCACCATTCGCACTTTCAAATCCTCCTGGATGTGCATTAGCATTCTCAATCCATTTGTTTCCTTCTTCAATAGAAACGTTAGAACTTGCATTCAAGCCAGCCCCACTGTTATAAGCCGCATTCCCTGTGCTTGGTTGCGGTTGAGCCGGTGCTTGAGCGCTCCCTCCACTTGGAGCTGAAGCCACATAGCCAGAGTTATTTTGAGCGGGCACTGAGCTTGGCGCTTGTGCATAACCACTATAAGCTGCGCCACCATTCGCAGTTGGCGTTTCTGCTTGAGCTACTCCTGCATTACCAGAAGACGCCTGTGTCCCATTATTTTGTGCAACAGTTTGTGCAGAAGCTTGTGAGTCTTGTGCCTTTTGTTGGGCCGCTGCTTCTTGACTTTTCTTTTCTGCGGCTGCTTTATCTTTTTTAGCTTTAATGTCTGCTTTTACTTTATCCAAACGTTTTTGCAAGGCTGTCTTTTTCGCTTGGGTCATCTCCGCTTTTAATTGGTTGATGGCCGTTTGCGCTGTTTCGACTGTCGCATCGTTTTTGGATTTTTCTGCACTTGCAACATTTTTCTCTGCTTTATTGACCAAATCCCAATTTTGACGCACTTTTTCTACACGTGCAATAAGTGCTGGTTTATCATTTTCTTTAAGTTTCTTAATGGCATCTTGCGCTGTTTTCACATCGGCTTCCGCTTTAAAGCTTTCTGCTTTTTCTGTAGCTTCTTGTGCTGTTTTTAAGCACTTTGCATAAGCCGCTTTTTCTTCTTGTGCAATTTTATCTGCTTGAACCTGTGCATGGTGATTCACCACAACAGCTGTTCCGCCTCCTGCCAAAACAAGAGCGACAACACCGCCCAGCATCCATTGTTTTTGTTTTTTTGTGAAATTCATCATTTACTCCTCTTTTCCACAGATAATATTTGTTTTATTATTTTTTCTCTTTCAGTTTTATTTGATTTCTCAAGAATAAGGGCAATGAAATCTTGATTTTCTTCAAAAGTCGCATGCCTACGTATAAAAGATTTCGTTGAGCTTAGATATCTTGCACGATATGCCGCTTCATTCTCTGCTTTCTTTCTTCGTTCTTCTTCTGTTAGAGGACGAGCCTTCAATGCTTTTTCAAGTTCTGGATATTCTTTTACTTTCGTATTTAAAAAGGGCTGTGTGACATTTAAACGTTTAGCAACTTGAACAATACTTACATCTTGATCACGCCATTTTCGAATTTCCTTTAAATAAGGCTTTACTTTTTCTTCGTATGCTCTTGCTGGCCTTGCCATAAAACTCTCCTCTAATCTCTCTTTATTATACCAAAATAAAGAGAGATTTACTCGCCACCATTGGCTTTCCAGTTCATAAATTCTTTCATAATAGAACCTGCAAGATTGCCAGACAAATCTTCTACAATCATTTCTCGAGTGCCTTTTGAGGCAAGTAAGCTCTCTTCTACAAATTTTGCATATTCGCCTTGTTTGAAGAATTCTTCATCTAAAGCAAGCATTGGTTTTCCAAATGCTTGGCGTTCACAAACACGATGCCCATTAAATTCAAAATAGGCCACAACATTCCAAATTTCTGCGAACACTTCACGAACATCTACCTTAATTGATTTGCCTTTTAATCCTGCCATAAGTGTCCCTTTTTCAATATAACCATGTAAAGGCGCAAGATCTCTTGTGTCAATTCCCGCTTCTGCTCGATCTGAAAACAAACGATACTCAATATCCGCATCCATATTCTCTAAAATTTTTCTTAACAAATCTTTGGTTTCAACAATCATATTTTTCTTATATTTATATTAGCAGGTAACTTCCGCCACTATAAATCCTTTCTCCTGTTTTGATAACTCCATCATATCATTATTTTTCCTCGTCGTCAAGTAATAATTACACTTAAAAGAAAGTTTAAATTTAATTTGTTTTTCTTTCAAATTTAGCCTCCATGTAAATATAATTTATCTGTATTCAAGCTGATATACTTCTGTTCTATGCTTTGATTCTGCAGCATATCTTAAAGCATCTTAATGCTTTATTTGCATCACATTTTAGTCCATTAACAAGAAACGTTTATATTCAATATTAGAAAGTTCTCCAATATTAACCAACTGTTTCCAGTTTTCTTTTTCTGAAATCTCTTGTCCTTTATCTAGTCGGAAAATCCCATATTCAATTCTTGAGAAAATTAAGTCCGTAAGCTTATTTCCTAAACGAGGCATATATTGAGTTAAAGTTGTCGAAAGTTCTGAAACACTTTCTGGGAATGAGAGTCCCTTATCAGATTCAAGAAGAACTGCTACTTTTACTTCTTCATTTTCTTGTTGTGATGCTATGTAATCCACTATTTTTACAAGTTGCATTTCTTTAGTCTTATAATCAAAGGAAAAATATTCTGTCCCTTTGGATAATTTGAGATCCTCAAAGACATTATTCCAATCTTTTTGAGTCCAAAATATGCCATACGCAAGTGTATATATTTTACTTTTCCGTGTTCTTGGTTTTAAGCAAGGGCTTTGAGAGTCTTTATCAAAATACTCTATTTCTTCTGCACTCACGAGAAGGAAAAGATTTTCCTGTAATTTCATTGCAGCATATTGCATACCGACTTCTTTTTCTGGATATTTTTCTTCTAGTAGTCCTCTTTGTTTACATGTTGAGCATTCACAAGTGATTTGTTCTGTTCCATTCATTTCATCTTCTCCTGTTTATTATGGCATTTGGTCGCCCTATAGACGTGAATAAAATTAGTCGCAGAGTTTTTAGTTAACTCCAAACTCAAAGGTACCTTTACAGCATCACTGACCTTTATTGTAGCTCACCCTTACCTCGCAGGCAGGTGGTTCACTCCCCATACTTTACATCTGACATTACCCAGTTAGGTCTCACACTCCTAACTTCTCTGTGAGGGTTTCTCTTCTATACGTTTATTCAAAGACAAACGGTGTAAAATATGTGCAAAACAGGACAAGATCTCACGATCCAGACTACTTCACACTCCCTTTAGTAGCTACGCTGATAAGAGGGGCGGACATTGGCCTTTTACTCTCGTCAAGAGTCTGCCAAGCCGAGTATTCAATTGTAATAATCGTCATACGCTTCGCTTAGTCTTGTGCTACTCTTTCACGCATTGGGCGACTATATTGAGAACAGAGGAATCGAACCTCTACTTCTTCTCAGAAGGCTACCTGCTTCTCTTTTGTTCTTTAAAATGCCAAAGGCCTCAAAGAACAGGATAGTTCTGTTCGATATACTTCTTTTGAGCAAGAGAAAGATATTCCTCAATTATTGTTTCAAGCACTCAATCTCTAATTTAAAATCATAATCCGTCCAATTTTCATCTCTTTCCAAAATATTTATTATTTCCATTTTAAGCATTTTTTTATGGACGTATGATTCATATGAAGTATGTTCAAATGTAAAATCTAACCATATCATAAAATCTTTTGGATTTTGAAATGCACTTCCTGAAGCATTCCAAGTGTTTGTCTGTACTAGAGATTCTAAAATCCAATATTCAAACGCATCTGGAAGTTCAGTTGTCAGAGCTCCATTTTTAATGGAGATTATCTTTAAATTTCTTTTAATTTTCATCTTTTCTTTCAGCGTATTTTTAACTCCGAAAATTTGTTATCCCGTTGTGCAATAATTTTTCTATCTTTATCTGAGGAGATAATTTGATGGAGTTTTGTAAAGTTTTCCTTTTTTTCAAGCAACACCGCAACCTTCGTTTTCCCTTCTGAAACAATGATATAAGGGTAAAGGATTTTCCCCTTTCTGCCATCAAAAAGTTTGACCAAATCCCCATTAAAGCGTCTTAAGTGTCTAGGCATTAAAACAAAATTTTTAGAATGTATATTCATTTTTTCCTCCACAAATTTTCTCTCTTAAGCAAAAATCTTCTCAAAAAGTTGTTTGGTTTGTTCATAGTTTATCTTATGACATCTTTGTTGGTAACGAGGGTCATCTTCCAAATGAAAAATCGTTTTATTTTCTGTCTTGGCTTTTGCCATTTGACCACTTTCATAGAAGTACCCCAGAAAACTAGAATCTTTTGCCATCAATTGCTCAAAGGCTAAAGCAAAATTGCGATCATCTGCACGAGCTTCACTGCCTTTTTTCACCTTATTACCCACCTTAACCACTTGAGCATTCACAAATGATTTTCCTGTCGCAAAATCCATTTCCATTTTTTTCAAATACTCAATATGGGCTTCCTCAAGCGCTAATTTACCCATAGCATCCGCATCCACATTGGCAATTGCCAGAACCTTATCCGCAATCACTAAAGCATTGTTTGTAATCACAGAGTGATCATTGTGTGTATCAATAAGGATATAGTCATATTTTTCTTCCAGTTCTTGAAGAT
>ERZ1034915.240-NODE-240-length-38342-cov-54.554993_pt1 | contig 38342 bp, 59 predicted proteins | sample MGYA00520592_ERZ1034915 | MGnify/ENA primary metagenome ERZ1034915 (study PRJEB33766, sample SAMN09781787) | gut metagenome | biome: gut microbiome | host: Homo sapiens | place: Madagascar | study: EMG produced TPA metagenomics assembly of the PRJNA485056 data... | reverse complement strand
GTACAGGATTTTTTCCCCACGGGAGATTCGGCGGCAGTCCGGCGGCGAGAAGGCGGAGCGCAAACCGGCAACAATGCCGAAAGGCGGGGCGGATCGGCGAGGCCAGGGCGCTGCGTGAGCGCAGTGCGAAGGCTCAAAACGTTGCGGAAACGCAGCGGGAATTGAATCACATGGCATAGACCAAAAGCCTGAAAGGCAAGAGTCAGCACGCACCGGAGATCGGTGCGCGTCGGCCCTTGCCTTTTTTGTTTTCCGGTTCATGACCCGGCCCCTGTGCCGGTATTCATCCTTTCTTCCCTTCCCTTCCGGTCTCCGCGCCCTACCACGGAGGCCGGGTCATGAGCCGGAACACACGGTCCGATTCGGACACTTTTCCCCGACGCACACGGCGGCGTTCGCGCCGCAGCGGGTTTGATCCTCCTGCGGCGGCCCTGGCTGCCATGCGAGGGTCGCCGTGTGCGCCGGGTATCACAGGAGGATCAGCATGGCAAAGAAAAAGGCACCCGGCGGGACTGCCGGAAAAGGCGGCGTCAATCCGGCGCCGACGAGAGACGATCAGACGGTGCGGATCGCAGCGGAGCAGCTCACCATGGTTCCCATTGACGATCTTATCCCCTACGCGAATAACGCCAAGAAGCATGGCGCGAAACAGATCAACCAGATCCGGGCCAGCCTGCGGGAGTTCGGCTTCGTAACGCCGGTGCTCATCGATTTTGACAACAACATCATCGCAGGCCACGGCCGGGTGGAGGCCGCCAGGGCGGAGGGCATGAGCGAGGTGCCCTGCGTGCTGGTGACCAACCTGACAGAAGCCCAGCGCAAGGCCTACATCCTGGCAGACAACCGTCTGAGCGAGACGGCAGCATGGGACACGGAACTGCTGAAAATCGAGCTGGAGGGCCTGAAGGCTTTGAACTTTGACACCGGGATCGCCGGTTTTGACGCGGAGAGCCTGAAAGCCATCGAAGTGAACGCCTACACCCGGGCTGCTCCCGGAAAAGCTGCGGAGCCGGAAGGTAAGCACTTCTGGGGCGACGAGGAGGTCGAAAGCTCCGAGGAATACGAGGCGTTTACCGATAAGTTCAAGCGAAAACTGACCACGGATGACTGCTATACCCCGGAGAACATCTATGCGGCAATCAGGGATTGGGCGGTGGAGCACTACGGGCTGGGCAACGCTCAGATCCTGCGGCCTTTCTATCCCGGCGGCGATTATGAGCACGAGGACTACCCGGATGGCTGCGTGGTGATCGATAACCCGCCGTTTTCGATCCTCTCCCAGATCTGCCGGTTTTACATGGAGCATGGTATTCGGTTCTTTCTGTTCGCCCCGGCGCTGACGCTGTTTAGCATTGCGGCGGGCGAATGCAACTATCTGCCAATGTCCTGCCAGATTACCTACGAAAACGGCGCAGATGTGCGCACAAGCTTTGTGACCAACCTCGGAGACTGGAAGATCGAAACGGTGCCGGAGCTGTGGCGCATGGTGGATGATCTGAACACTCAAAACACTCGCGAGGATGCGGTTGAGCTGCCTGGCTATACATACCCCGAATGCGTGATAACTCCCATCCGGATTGCACCGACGGCAAAATACATGGCCTTGCAGGTGCCGCCGGAGGACGCCAGCTTTACCCGCGCTCTGGATGCGCAGGCTGAACATAAAAAATCTGTTTACGGAGCTTGCTTCCTCCTGTCGGAGAAGGCAGCGGCGGAGAAGGCAGCGGCGGAGAAGGCAGCGGCGAAGAAGCGTGCCCAGTTTGTCTGGGAATTGTCCGACCGCGAAAAGGCGCTTGTAAAAAGCCTTGGGAAGCACGGCGGTGCCGTATGACGGTACAGGAGGCTGAGCGGATCATCGCGCGGACCGGCAGCCCGCATCTGAAACGGGATATGCAGCGGTTTATCAGAAACCTGAGGAGAAAGGAGGGCCGGAATGGCCGGGAAAAGACAGCCAACGGATGTGGTGATCGCCAACGGGCGCAAGCATCTGAGCCGCGCCGAGGAAGCGGAGCGGCGGGCCGGTGAGGTGAAGGTCTCCCCCGCCAAGACGGCCAAGCCGCCCAAGTGGCTGCCGGAGACGCTGAAAAAGGACTTCCGGGCTATCGGCAAGCGGCTGATTGCCTCCGGGCTTTACACGGAGCTGGACGCCGACACCCTGGGCCGCTATCTGGTGGCCCAGCACCAATGGCTCATTGCCACCGGCGAGGCAGAGAAGGCGCTGGCCCAGCGGGATCAGGAGAACGCCGACGGCTGGGGCAAGATCCAGGAGCGCTATTTCAAGCAGGCCCGGAACTGTGCCAACGATATGGGCCTGACCGTCACCAGCCGCTGCCGCCTGGTGGTGCCGGATACCGGCAAGCAGGCGACGGAGGACAGCAACCCCATGCTGGAGCTGATCCGGGGAGGCATGGATCGGTATGCCTGAAATTCTGACGCTGGCACCGGGCATCGAGGTACCGACGCCGGATGACGGTGCGGAGCTGCGATACAACCAGGCCGCCGTAGAGCGTGTGGAAACCTTTTTCTCCATGCTGGTGTTCGGCCAGAATGACTGGGCTGGCAAGCCCTTTGAACTGCTTCCGTGGGAGCGCGACCTGATCCGGCAGTTCTACGGCATCGAGGTCAAGGATGATGACGGGCGTTGGGTACGGTATCGGCGCTTCCTCTATAACGAGATCCCGAAGAAAAACGGAAAGAGCGAGCTGGCAGCGGGACTGGGGCTGTACCACCTGCTGGCTGACGGCGAGCAGAAGCCAGACGTGGGCATTTTTGCCGTGGACACGGAGAACGCCGATATCATCTACCAGTGCGCAAAGTACATGGTGGAGAACTCCGTCATTGGGCAGCCTCAACATCGGCCACTGGCGTGGGCACGCCCCAGCGTGCGGGAGATCCGCACCCGCTTTGGCGGACGGATGAAGGTGTATTCCGGTGACGTGGACAACAAGCATGGCCCCAGCTTCTCCGCTATCCTCTGCGATGAGCTCCACGCATGGGCGGGTCGGGCAGGCCGGGAGCGGTGGAACGTTTTGACTACAGGCTCTGACGCCGCCCGCGCCCAGCAGACCGTCATGGTGCTGACCACGGCGGGCAACGACCCCGACCGCACGTCCATCGGCTGGGATCGCCATGAGTATTGCCGCCGCATTTTAGCGTGGCGGCGTGGTGAACCGGAGCGGCCAAGCGACACAGACGACAGTGAGTGGCTGCCCATTATGTACGGCATTTCCACTTTAACGCAGGACGATCCGGACAAAATTGCGGATCTGGATATCTACGATGAGGCGCTGTGGAAAACCTGCAACCCCAGCTACGGCGTGACTATGAAGGCCCGAAAGTTCCGGAAGGAGGCCCAGGCCGCCAAGATGAGCGAGGCGGCAGAGCGCAATTTCCGGTGGCTGCGGCTCAACCAGTGGATCAGTACCAAGGACGTGGGCTGGCTGCCCCTGACCCTCTACGATAAGACCCAGATCGGCCCATCCGCCAAAGCGGAGCGGGAGGCTTGGGTGGAGGAGCATCTGACTGGCAAGACCTGCTACGGCGGGCTGGATATGTCCCTGCGGACAGACCTCAGCGCTCTGGTGCTGGTGTTCCCGCCCCAACCGGGACTGGATCAGGGCGTGGCACTGTTTCGGGCGTGGCGACCCCTTGAGGGCGTGACAGAGGCGGAGCAGCGGGACCATGTCCCATACCGGGACTGGGAGCGGGCCGGGTTCCTTACCCTTTGCCAGGGCGACATGATCGACAACCGGGACGTGATCGCGGCCATTCTGGACGCCAAGGAGCGGTATGACCTGCGGGCGCTGGGCATTGATCAGTACCTGACGGCCACCATGACGCCGCTGCTCCAGGATGAGGGCGTGGAGATCATCGCCATCCCCCAGACTATGGCGGGCATGAGCCCGGCCATGAAGGAGCTGGAGGGCTTGATCCGGGAACACAAGATGCTCCACGTCCACAACACCTGCGCCCGGTGGTGCTTCGGCAACGTGCGGTGCGCGGTGGACGGAAATGAGAACCAGAAGCCCATGAAAAACCGGAGCATCGGACGGATCGATATCACGGTGGCGTGGATCATTGCCGTGGCGGCGTGGATGGTAAAGCGAAATCAGAAGCCGGATCTGGCGGCGGCGATGAGCCGTCCCGGTTTTAGCTTATAACGCGGTCCGATTCGGACCGGAAAGGAGACCGCATGAAAAAAGTAAAGAGCGCTCTGGCCCGGTTCGGCCCGGACGTGCTGCTGGTCTGCGGCGTGGGCACCGTGGCCGTGGGCTTCGGGATGATCTGGCTGCCGCTGGGCGTGATCGTGGCCGGCGGGGCGCTGATCGCCTTCTCCCTGCTGAGCGGTCCGGGAGGTGATGAGCAGTGAGCATGACCAACAGGCTGCGGATGGCCGTCAGCCGTCCGCAGCAGGTACGGAATGACGTGACCGTCAAGACGCTGGCGGCATCCGGCGGGCTGGCCGTGGGTGAGCTGACCGAGACTACCGCCCGGAAGCTGAGCGCGGTGGACGGGTGCATGGAGATCCTGAGCAACTCCATCAGTAAGCTGCCCAACTACATCATGGACAGCCGGACGCGGGAGCACGTAGACCACTACCTCCTGCGGCTGCTGAATGTCCGGCCCAACGAGGCCATGACGCCCAGCATCCGGCGGAAGGTGCTGGAGAACAGTCGGAACGAGGGCGGCAACGGCTATGACTGGATCATCCGGGACCCCCGGACGGGGATCATCCAGGAGCTGATCCCGGTGCCCTGGTGGCTGGTTCAGCCCTGGCGGGATGAGGCCGGGCGGGTGTGGTATACCGTGACCCATCCTGTGACCGGCACGCCCATGGTGCTGCCCAACGAGGACATCTGCCACTACAAGGCCACCACACGAGACGGCCTGACGGGCATCTCGCCCCTGCGGCGGGCCAGAGAGGTGCTGGCAGCGGCACAGGCGGCGCAGGCGTATGATCTGGCATTTTACGCCAACGGCGGCCAGCCCAGCGGCGTGCTGGAGACCGACAGCGATCTGGGCGGTTGGGCGGAGGACGTCAACGGCAAGCACATCCAGAACGCGGACGGCAGCTATCAGACCCGGAAGGATCTGCTGCGGCATGAGTGGGAGAAAGTCCATGCCGGGCCCAACAACAGCCACCGGGTGGCCATTCTGGATCTGGGGCTGAAATACACCCCCATTGCCGCCACCAACAAGGATGCCCAGTTTGTGGAAAACAAAGAGGTCTCCATCCGGGACATCGCCAGATACTTCGGCGTGCCTCTCTACAAGCTGCAAGAGGGCAAGCAGGCCTATGGCAGCAACGAGCAGAACGCCATCGAGTACGTGGTGAGCACCCTCCATCCCATCGTCAACCAGTACGCGGAAGAGCAGACGTGGAAGCTGCTGACAAACACGGAACTGCGGCAGGGCTTGGAGATCCGGATCAACATGATGGCAGAACTCAAGGGCGACACGGCCAGCCGTGGCGCCTGGTACACCAACCAGAGGAACAACGGCGTGTTTTCCGTCAACGATATCCGGGCACTGGAGGATCTCCCGGATGTGGAGGGCGGCGATGAGCGCCGGGAGAGCCTGAACTATGTCCCCCTAAAGGACTGGGCACGGCTCAGCGAACAGAGAAACGGAGGGAACGCAAATGCGGGTAACACTTAATGGCATCGTCGCAGCCGATGAAGATGTGAGAATCTACCAGTGGTTTGGCTTCGCGGCCTTTTCGCCCAAGGCGGTGCGGGACGCGGTGGCGTCCACCCCGGAGGGAGAGGAGCTGGTGCTGGAGATCAACAGCGGCGGCGGCAGCGTATTCGCCGGATCTGAGATCTACAGCGTTTTGAGATCTTCCGGCATCCACACGGTGGCAGAGGTGCAGAGCCTCGCTGCCAGCGCGGCCAGCTACATGTGCCTTGGCTGCGACGAGGTGCAGATCTCCCCGGTGGCGCAGATGATGATCCATCTGCCGTCCACCAGCACCAGAGGGGATCGTGGAGATCATTTGCGGAGCGTGCAGATGCTGGACAGCACCCGGGAGGCCATCCTCAATGCCTACGAGCTTAAGGCCGGCGGCAAGGCCGACCGTGCGGAATTTCGCCGGATGATGAGCAACGAGACGTGGCTGACGGCTCAGGAGGCCGTGGATTGCGGTCTGGCAGACGGCATCATCGGTGAGACGGCCGGGATCGCCCCGCAGAATGTGATGAATGCCATCGGCAGCGGCATCCGGGCACTGGGATGCGCCGGGATGCCGGACATCACGGAGCTGCGGGCCAGATACATGGCAGAGCAGCACCCCACGCCGGAGACGGCACCCACAGCATCAACGGGCGGTGAGCCCGATGCAGATACCGGAGACTGGCAGGCACAGGCCCGCCTGGATCTGGAAAAAATCAGATTTTAAACGGAGGTAGCAAAACATGAACAATCTCAGACGCGATCTGGTGGATCTGACCACCCAGCGCACCGCCCGTCTGGAAGCCGCGCAGGCGGCTCTGGATGCGGGCAACCAGGCGGACTACGATTCCGCCATGGCGGATGTCCGTGATTTCAACGGCCGCATCCAGAACATCCAGGATCTCATCACCGAGCAGGATCGCCAGATCATGGCAGCTCCCACTCCCACCGGCGCAGAGGCCCGCGATATGGCCGAGGAGCGCGGCCATGCCCTCATGACCGGCAAGGCCGTGACCTTCACCGCCGACGAGACCCGCCGGGCCGTGATGAACTCCATCACTCTGGCCACCGGTACTCTGGTGGAGCCCACCGGCGCCGGCAGCAACATCCGGGACCCTCTGGGCAACGTGGTCTCCTCTATCGTGGATCAGGTGTACGTCCAGAACCTGACCGGCATGGGCAGCTTCCTGGAGCCCTATGTGATCTCCGAGATCGACGCCAAGGGCGGCAAGGTTACCACCAACGCCGGCAAGGCCCGCACCACCAGCGCCGACCCCACCTTCGGCGTAGCCAAGATCAGCCCCTACGAGCTCAACGTGACCCAGTTCGTTGACCGCAATATCTCCCGACTGAGTCCCGCCGACTACTACGACAAGATCTACAACATGGCCATGCGGGCCATGCGGCGCAAGCTGGCGGCTTTGATCGTCAACGGTGACGGCCAGGCTTCCCCCGATATGTTCGGCATCAAGAACGCCAAGAACGTGGCGGGCGCCGGAATCGCGGCCAGCGTGGACGTGTCCAGCATCGACGAGAACCTGCTGGATGACCTGTTCTTCTCCTACGGCAGCGACGAGGCCATCGGCCAGAACGCCCGGCTTCTGCTGAACAAGACGGATCTGAAGGCCATCGGCAAGCTGCGGAACAGCGACAAGCAGCGGGTGTTCAAGATCAACCCCGCCACGGGCAACCCCAACGTCGGCACCATCGAGGACGGCGGCAACATCGTGCCCTACACCATCGTCAGCGACCTGACCGCCCTGTCTACCTCCACCGCTGGCAGCGCTGCCATCCAGACCATGCTGTACGGCGATCCCTCCAACTACGAGCTGGGCCTGTTTGGCGACTACACCGTGCGGGTGGATGACAGCGTGAAAGCTGTGGAGCGCATGGTCACCATCCTGGGCGACGCCATGGTGGGCGGCAACCTGATCGTAGACAAGGGCTTCGTTATCGCAAATCTGCCCAAGTCCGGCGGCTGATCGGAGGGGTGACGGATGGCGGCGTTTAGTGACCGGCAGGCCAGCATTTTGAGCTACTGCCGGATCGACGATCCCACGCCAGAGGACCTGGCCATGCTGGAGGGTTTCCATGCGGACGCCGTCAGCTACATGCGCAGTGCAGGCGTGGCGGAGCCGGAGGCCGGGTCCGCCCGCCTGCCCCAGTACAACACCTGCATTCTGGCGCTGGTGCTGGACGCTTGGGACAACCGGGGCGTTCAAACCGCCGACAAGGCGTTTGCCGACAACCCGGCTTTCCGGCGGCGGCTGAACCAGCTGAAGCTGACGGAGCCTGTGACGGTGTCCGAATCGGACACGGGAGGCTAAGCCATGGATGTGAATGCTGGAAAGCTGAATAAGCAGGTGGAGATCGTGCGGATCTCCACCTCCCCTGACGCTGACGGCTACGCAGCCACCACGGAGACGGTGATCCGGCGCCCCTGGGCACAGTTCTCCCGGGTCAGCGGCTCCGAGGCGCTGCGGCAGGGTGCGGACATGGAGGACGCCAAGGTGCGGTTCCTGATTCGCTCCGGACATACGGCCATCAGCCGGAAAGACCGGGTGCGGTACAACGGCGCGGACTACGAGATCGAGTACGTCAATGACTACGGCGACAGCGGCGAGTATACGGAGCTGATTGCCAGGCTGCTGACGGCGGGAGGCTGAGTATGAGCATCAATGAGACCATCATCAAGGCGGTGACGCCCATCGTGCCGATATGCGTTCCGGATGTGTACCGGCCGGACGCCGGGGAGATTCCGGCAGAGGTCTATTGCACGTTCAGCTATACGGAAAAGCCAGATCTTTTTTCCGACAATCTTCCTCTCGCTATTGTGTATCAGGCTCAGCTGCATCTGTATCTTCCGCTGGGGGAAAATCCCCTTGCCTTAAAACGTGGGATTCGCGGAGCGCTGCTGGCTGCCGGGTGCGCCGTGAGCAGCTTTGACAACTACACGGATCTTGACGGGCAGCACTATGTTCTTGATTTTGAGTGGTCTGACGAGGAGGTCAGCTGATGGCTACGATCCGATTTGACGGGCTGGACGCCTATGCGCGAATGCTGACCAGGATCGAAAAAGGCGCTCCCCAGATCATTGAGAAGGCCGTCCGAGCCGGGGCCAGTGTGGTTTTGGATGAGATCCAAAAGGGCATCAATACGCTGCCGCAAAAGACGGGGATCACTGTTCGGGGCCTTTCCAAGGGCCTTGGCAAGGCCCCTATTCTGAACGAGAACGGGTTTGTCAACACGCGAATCGGTTGGGATGGCTACAACGAGCGGGGCGTCCCGAATCATTTGATGGCAAACATCATGGAAATGGGAACCAGTAAGATCCAGGAAAAGCACCCGTTTGTAAAGCCGGCGGTCAGCCGGTCAAAACCGCAAGCGGAAGCCAAAATGGCGGAAGTCCTGGATGAGGAAATCGAAAAAATTATGAAATAATGGCAGCCCATTTCGGACTGCACGGGAAAGGAGCCTGACTATGGCAACAATCGGCTTGAGCAAGCCCTATTTCAGCGTGTACAGCGCCGCCGGCACTACGGTGAGCTACAGCAACGGTGCTGTGATGGGGAAGGCCACTGAGGCCAACATCGACATTGACACCACCGAGGACAACAACCTCTATGCGGACAACGCTGTCGCGGAGACGGATCGCACCTTTGCCGGCGGCACGCTGACCCTCTCCACGGACGATCTGAGCCAGGAGGTCAGCAAGGCCATTCTGGGCCTGACGGAGCAGGCCATCACCGGGATCGATGGCGTGACGGACACCTCTGTAAAAGAGCTGGTCTATGACGATACCCAGGTGACCCCGTATCTGGGCGTGGGTTTCATCATCAAGAAGAAGGTTGGCGGCGTGTTCAAGTGGCGGGGCGTGGTGCTGACCAAGGTTATGTTCTCCGTGCCGGCAGATGCTGCCACCACACAGGGCGAGTCCATCGAGTGGCAGACCCCGGAGCTGACCGCCACCATCATGCGGGATGATTCGACCACCCACATGTGGAAGCGGGAGGCAACCTTTACCACAGAGGCCCAGGCGGAGGCGTATATCAAGAATCGCCTCTCGATCACGGTGGCAGCATGAGAACGGCCAGTATTGAGATCGGCGGAAAGGCGCACCTGCTGTGCTTTTCCGCCCGGGTGGTCCGGGCCTGCACGGAGAAATACGGCGAGGTTGAGAATATTGACTCCGCCCTGTCTGCTGACGATCCTGTAAAGGCGCTGGATGAGGCGGTGTGGCTGCTGGCGACCATGATGGACGGCGGCGCGCGGTATGCCCGGCTGAATGAAATTCCCAATGCCCCGCCGCTGACAGCAGACGAGCTTCTGGATGTGCTGGATATCGGAGATTTTGCCAAGATGCGGGATAAAATCGCAGAGACCATCACAAACGGCAAGGAGACCCACGTGGAGGCTGAGCCGCCAAAAAACGCAGAAACCACTCCGGCGGCTCTCTGACCCCGGAGTGGTTTCTGTGGTATGGGATGTCCGTTGGGCTGACTTACACACAGGCGCTGGACATCCCCTTTGGTGAATTACTGGACTATATTGCCATCGATCAAGTCAAGCGTGAGGGGTTTCGGCTCCGTTATGCAATGACTGACGATGAGATCATCCCGGATGTGAGGTGAGGGCATGGCAGCAAATATTGGCCCAAAAATTGGAATTGAAGGCGAAAAGCAGTTTCGCAGTGAACTTAATTCTATCGGCCAGCAGCTTCGGACGCTGAACACGGAAATGAAGGCGGTGACCACCGCCTTTGACGCCAACGACAGCAGCCAGAAGAAGCTGGCGGCGCAGTCCGACGTGCTGACCCGGCAGCTGAGCTTGCAGGAGCAGCAGGTGACGGACATCCAGAAGGCGCTGGACTACGCCAAAGCCAACTACGCGGAGAACAGCAACGAGGTGCAGCGGTGGCAGCAGGCGCTAAACAATGCCACCGCGGACCTAAACCGCACGAAGTCCGGGATTGAGGCCATCAACGAGGAGATGAAAAACACAAGCGTTGTTTCTCAGTTTGGCGGCGCCTTAAAGTCCGGGCTTGCGGTGGCAGCCAAGGCCGCAGCGGCGGCCACCGCGGCGGCTGCCGGAGCCGTAATTGCCCTTACAAAATCCGCTGTTGAGAACTACGGAGAATATGAGCAGCTGGTGGGCGGCGTGGAAACGCTTTTCAAGGATTCTGCCGGGACGGTGCAGGAATACGCCAATAACGCTTATAAAACCGCCGGACTTTCAGCAAACGAGTATATGGAGACGGTGACCAGCTTCTCCGCCTCCCTGTTGCAGTCTATGGGCAACGACACTCAGGCGGCAGCGGAGAAGGCAGACCAGGCCATCACCGACATGAGCGACAACGCCAATAAGATGGGCACGGACATGCAGTCCATCCAGAATGCCTATCAGGGGTTCGCCAAGCAGAACTATACCATGCTGGATAACCTGAAGCTGGGCTATGGCGGCACCAAGGAGGAGATGCAGCGTCTGATCGATGACGCCAACGCGCTGAACGCCGCTCAGGGCAACTATACCAACTACACCATTGAGAGCTACGCGGATATCGTGGACGCCATCCACACGGTTCAGACGGAAATGGGAATCACCGGTACCACGGCGCTGGAGGCCAGCACCACCATTGAGGGGTCTGTCAGCGCCATGAAGGCGGCGTGGGGCAACTTCGTCACTGGCTTGGGCAGCGACAACGCCAACATCAGCGAGCTGTCGGCCCAGCTGATCGAGAGCGTGGGCACCGTGGCGGAGAACGTGCTACCGGTGGTAGAGACCGTCCTGAAAAACATTGCCCAGGCGGTGCAGGAGGACGGACCGGCCATGATCGAGAAATTTGTCTCCTACGCCATTGAGAAGCTGCCGGACATCATCGCCCTGGGCTTGCAGATGGTGGTGGCGCTGGTGAAGGGGCTGGCGCAGAACATCCCGCAGCTGGTGACCGGCGTGCTGGACATGATGGCCAACATTGTCAAGACGGTGTGGGAGGCCATTCCTGACATCATCGACGTGGGTAAAAACATCGTCATGGGGCTATGGGATGGCATCAAAGCCATGGCCTCGTGGCTCAAGGACAAGGTCAGCGGGTTCCTGGGCGGCATTGTGGACGGCGTCAAGGGCGTGCTGGGGATCCACTCCCCCTCCAAGGTTTTCGCCGGGATCGGCGAGAATATGGCACTGGGGCTGGGGCAGGGCTTCTCCAACACCATGCGCACCGTAGGGGCGGGGATCCAGAGCGCGATCCCGACGCCGACGGTGGATACCGTCTACAATGCCGCGGCCGGAATGGTCAACGGGCTGGCACTGGCCGGAGGCGGTGTCTACCGGGTGGAGATCCCGCTGTATATCAACGGCGTGGAATTCTACCGGGCGAGCATTGACGATCTGCGCACAGTGCAGAGATCGAATCCGGAGGTGTTGGATGACTAAGCAGCTGATTTTAAACGGGATCATGCTGCCGGAGAGCAGCAAGGATCGCTTTTCCTGCTGGGAGGAGGATCTGTCCGTGCAGGTGGACATGATCTCCGGCCGGCGGGTGGTGGAGACCCGAGGGAAGATCTGGAAGGCGTCCTACTCCTTCGACTACATGGGCAACGAAAAATTGAGGCAAGTGCTGGCAGTGCTGCGGAGCGGCGGGCCGTTCCTCGCATCCGTGCTGCCGGACAACAGCGACGAGATGGTCTCCAGCTATTTCCTGCTGGATTCCATCACCCAGCCCACGTTCGCCTTTTCCAAGGGCGGCGTGGGGCTGTGGCACAATCTGGCGTTCACCCTCCGGGAGGTGGAGCCCCATGATTAAGACATCCGCAGCCTATCAGGCGGCCATCGTGGGCAGCCCCCGGCGGATCGAGCTACTGGCGGTGGTAGACATCTCCGACCCGGACATGGTCTACGGCGAGGTAACCTCCAGCGGGCTGGCCCCGTGGAGCAAGCCAGAGGAGCTGCACGACAAGAGCTACGATCCTCCGGCTCGCTACGCCACGCTGGAGCGGGGGCGGTGGCTGCTGGGCGGCTCCTTTGACATCTTCCCGGAGGACTTCAAGGTGGAGGCCCCGATGGCGGTGGCCACGGAGGCTATCAGCGGAGACGACGGCGCGTTTGCCGAGCCGGTCTGGGTGCAGCAGAATTTCTCCAAGGTGGACGTAATGCAGGCGTGCAGCGTCTTTTTTTCCACGGATCCGGCGGACGGCGTGCCCGCCGACTTCACCGTGGAAATCATCACGGCCGGGCAGGTGTTCCACACCCAGACGTTCACCGGCAACACGGCCACGGAGGTGGCCGTCACCGGCTTTACCGTCCAGACGCCGGACGCCATCAAGGTCACGGCGACCAGATGGAGCCTGCCGGGACGGCGGATGCGGGTGGTGGAGATCCTGCCGGGGGCGGTGGAGCGGTGGTCTCCCCGGATGCTGGCCCGGTTCAGCGTGGTGCAGCAGGGGGACTTCTCCTGTCTGGCCCTGCCCTACGGCAGCATGAGCCTTGCCATGGACAACAAGGATCGGCGCTTTGAGCCCCGCAGCAAAAACGGTCTTTTCCAGAGCATCGAGGAGCGGCAGGGCGTGGACGCCTTCATCGGCGTCCGGACGGAGAGCGGCGCGGTGGTGCGCTGCAAGGTGGGCCGGTTCTACCAGTCCGGCAACGGCTGGAAGACCGGCGACAACAGCCTGACGATCCAATGGTCTCTGGTAGACATCATCGGATTGCTGACAGACCGCACCTTTCTGCCCCCCTCCCCGCTGCCCACCACGCTGGGCGGGTGGATCGGGGCGCTGGCGGCCCAGCTGGGCGTAAATTTCAAGGATCGCTGGCATGTAGACCCGGCCTACACGTCCCTGCCGGTGACAGTGCGCACGGCCGCGGACATCCAAGGGAAAAAGTGCGGGGACATCCTCCGGTGGGTGTGTCAGGCCACGGGCACATGGCCCCGGGCGGACGCCTCCACCGGAGATCTGACCGCTGAGCCTCTCTGGCGGGAGGGCAACAAGGTGACGCTGGACAACCTGACGGCCTACCCGACGATGAAGGCTAACGACCAGCTGGCCAGTTTGATTTTTAAGCTGGCCGACGGCAACGATACAGAGTATGTGGTCTCCGGCAACTCCACCAGCAGCGAGAAGACCGTAACCATCCAGAACCCCTTCCTGCACACCACGGCGCAGGCGCTGGCGGCGGCGCGGCTGATCCTTTCGTGCTACGGCGGAAACGTGATCGAGACCACCGGGCGGGGCGACCCTGCCGGTGAGATCGGGGACGTGGACACCATCTGGCTGGATGAGAGCCAGGCCACCACGGCGCGGCGGATGATGCAGAATTTTCAAATTCAGGGCGGCGTGCTGCAAGGGTGCCAGAGCAAGCTGTTACAGGCGGACGGCTCCTATCTCTACTCCCGCTCCGTAGTGCTGACGGAGAGCGGCAACTGGACGACCCCTGCCGGGGTGACCCACATCCGGGTGGCCATCGGTCAGGGCGGTCAGGGCGGCGGCTACGGCAAGGACGGCTATGTGTACGGTTCCGGCTGGGGGCCGGGGCAGGACGTGGCGGCGGGCTACGGAGAGGACGGCGCACCCGGCCTTGGCGGCAAGGTCTGGTATGATTCTCTGACTATCAACGCGGGACAGACCTTCGCTGTGCACATTGGCAAGGGCGGCGAGGCAGCGGTGCGGAAGGGCGACGCGGGGCTTGAGGGCGAGGAGACCACCTTCGGGGTGTACTCCTCCGCCAACGGCCAGCGATACGCCAACGGCTACACCGACATCAACAGCGGCGACAGCTACGCCCGAACCGGCGTGGCCTCCCCGGCCAAGGGCACGTCTGACGGCGCAGCGGGCGGCAAGGGCGGCGATCCGGGTTCCGGGTATTGGGAACAGAAATTCTGGCCGGACGGACGACCTCGTGGCTGGAAATTTGTTGTGACGGAGCAACCGGGGCCGGGAAAGCCCGGCAAGGCCGGGGCCAGCGGCTTTGTGCTGATCGCATGGGATAAATCGGAGGAGACGGCATGAGTTTTGACTATTCCACCCTCATCACGAACCGGGCGCGGTCTGATTCGGACACGCTGAAAACGCTGCTGAGCAAGCCCATGGCAGAGTGGACGGCAGAGGAGCGGACGGCCTTCAACGGGGCTGTGATGCGGGGCAGCTACGACTACACCGACCTCAACCGGGTGAACGCCTGTCTGGATGATCTGGTGGCCCGTCTGAGCCGGGTAGGGTGCAACGTGCCGGGGTATGAGCGGCTGAAAATCCCACGGACGGCGCATCCCTCCGGGCGGCTGCCGGAGGGGTACACGGAGCTGGAATATATCCAGAGCACGGGGACGCAGTACATTGACACGGGATTTAAGCCCAAGAATACGACGAAAATTACGGCGGATTTTCAGGTGACGACCCAGCCGACAAGCCATCTGATTATTTTCGGCTGCCGCACGGGCTACAGCTCCGCCGATCAGTTCGTTCTGGGGTTTGCCGGACACAAGTCCCCCGCCGTTTGGCGGGCGGATTTCGGCAGCGGGCAGACGAGCTTTCCGTCCACTGTGGTGTGGTCATCGAGGTTTACAGCCGTCTTTGACAGTTCCGCCTGCACCCTGAATGCGGACAGTGTGAATAATACAAATTCTACATTCACCTCAACGCATGACCTGTTCCTGCTGACTGACAACGACAACGAGACCGCAGCCGGGTACATTTCGGCAAAGCTGTATGCCTGCCGGATCTACGACAACGGGACGCTGGCCCGCAATTTCATCCCCTGTAAAAACGCGGCCGGAATGATTGGGCTGTACGACACTGTCGGCGCTGAGTTCTATCCCAACGCCGGGACGGGCAGTTTCACGGCAGGGGCGGCGGTGACATGGCCGGAGGATCCGGAAGAACCGGACACGGATCTGGATCCGTACACCTGGTACGAGAGCGATGTGCCCACGGTGCCCCTGATGGCCCGCTACCGTGCCAATGTGGCCGCCGTCCGGGGGGCGCTGACCCTGCCGGAGGGCACCCCGGGGGTGCCGGAAACCATGAGGCGGCTGACGCCTGCGGCGGCCAACAGCATTGAAGCTGTCCTGCTGGCGCTGGACGTGATTCTGAACAATCTCCCCGCTGCCGTCCGCCATTGCGGCGTGACCACCTGCGGGAGCAAAGGAGTGATTGCATGAGAGACCGGACACCCACACAGGTGCTGGCAAACGGCGCTCTGCGCTATGGCGTGTATGACGCGGAGGGCAACCTGCTGCGCTATGAGTATCTGGCGCTGGAGGACGAACCCACCGACCCCGGCACGGAGCTGAGCAAGGCCACCCTGCTTCAGGATTCTACGGAGGCGGCTTTGTTCGGCAGCGCCGCCGACCGGACGGTGGACGATGCTTTGGCGGGCATCGCCGGGCAGCTGAAGCTCATCAAGGACGATATGGCGTCCATTACCCTGACGGTGCAGGACACGGCGGGGCACCCTCTGCCGGAGGTGTTGGTGCAGGGGATCCTCAGCGAGAGCGGCGGGGCGGTGTACACCAACAGCAGCGGCGTGGCTGCCGGATACATCGAAGAGGGCAGCCAGGTCATCAAGGTCAGCGGCTACGCGGACATTGCGGACTACAGCGAGACCCTCACAGTCGTTAAGGGCACCACCATTACCAAGACTGTCAAGCTGACCGCCAGAGATTTCCTCGACGTCACCTCCAGCGGCTCTTATAAGTTTTCTGGCAACGTTGACACCGTAGATTATCAGCTGCTGTCCGGCGGCGGCGCGGGCGGTGCCGGGGCGTCCGGATGGCGTTCCAATGATGCTGCCGGAGGCGGTGGCGGCGCCGCTGGGGAGCTGAAAGAGGTCACCGGGTTCACGCCTGCCGCAAACACCTCGTACTCACTTGTCGTGGGAGCTGGAGGGAAAGCAGTTGCGGACGCTGACGGAGGGGACGGGGGCGCCACAAGCGCTTTCGGCAGCTCCATCGCCGGAGGAAAAGGCGGGAAATGCTCCCTGACCTCTCCGCAGGGCGGCACCGGCACGACTCCCGGCGGCAAGGGGGCGGCGTTTGCATCTTCCTCCACATCGTCAGCCACAAGCGGCAGCACCGGCCCTACGATCTGGGCATCCTTCACCGGCGCCGAGCAGGCAGGCGGTTCCGGGGGTGGTGGAGGAACGATTGGGTACAGAAACCTTGATGGAGGCAGCGGCGGCACCAAAAACGGCGGGACCGGCGCTAAAAACGCATCCTCGACATCCATCAACGCAGGTGCAACCCCGGGAGCCGCCGGAGCTGGCGGCTACGGCGAAGCGGAAAACGATGACGGCTGGATTAACCGGAGCGGCATCGGCGGAAACGGGTACCGGGGAACCATCCGGCTCCGGATGCACCTGAAATCCGCCGCGTAAGGAGGGCCTATGGAATATTGCATCGTAGAGGACGGCGTGATCGTCAACATCATCGTCTCCGAGGCGGATTTTGCCGCAGAGATCGGGGCGCAGCCCGGCTATGACGGCGCGGCCATCGGCGGGGCCTACAACCCGCCGGAACCGGAGCCAGAGCCGCCCACCCTTGAGGAGCGTGTGGACGCGCTGGAGGACGCCATCAACGGCAGCACAGTCAGCGCCGCCGCACTGACCTCCATGCTCTACGTTTCCCGGCTGACGCTGGCGGGGCAGACCGTAGACACGGACGACAAGCGCATCCGGGCCAGCGGCCTGTATGAGGACTGGGCGGCGGGCAAGTACGCCGTGGGAGACATCCGCAACGCGGAGGGGCAGACGTGGGAGTGCTTTCAGGCTCACGACAATGCGGTCTACCCGGACATCAAGCCCGGCGGCTCCTCATGGTTCACTTTCTGGCGGCCTCTCCACGGCAAGAGCCAGAAGACGGCACGGCCCTTCGTGCCGGTGCAGGGCGCCCACGACATGTACCGCGCCGGGGAGTGGATGATCTGGACGGACGGGGGCTATTACGAGTGCCTGTCCGACACCAATTTCAGCCCGACAGATAACCCGTCGGCATGGGCCAAGCGGGCATAAAAAAGCCGCCCGACCGGGCGGCAGAGGAAATTGACAAAGCGCGTCTATTCTGGTAGAATGAAAACTGCTCCGAAAGGAGCCAGAAGGGCGCTGTGATACACGGTAGGCGGTTAGCACTTCCCTGATGAAGGGAGGTGGTGCCAATGGTTACATATTCAGAGCTGTTTCAGCTTTGTCTGGTACTGATTGGCTTTGCCGGTCTGATTCTTCAGATTTGCAAAAGAAAATGACCGCCCCTCGCCAAAGGAAGACGGTCAAATTCTTTTGATCATTTTCTTGTAGGCTAACCGCTTATCCACGGCGCCCTTTCTGTTTTCATTATAGCAGGCTCAGCCGCTTTGTCAAGTACGACAAGGCGGCTTTTTTCTGCGCAAAACCCTTAATCTGCAACGTTAAGGAGAACAGATATGACAGAGACAGTCATTTGTGCCCTCATCACCGGGGGGCTGACGCTGCTGGGTGTCCTGATTGCCAACAGCAGGACGCAGGCGGTGACGGAAGCCAAGCTGGATGAACTGACCCGCGAGGTGCGGGAGCACAACCACTTCGCGCAGCGGGTGCCGGTGATGGAGGAGCAGATCAAGGTAATCAACCACCGGATCGAGGATCTGGAAAAACAAACGTAGGAGGTAAATTTATGGACATCGGAACATTGGGCATTGCTGGGGTGGCGGTGATTACCGTCATTTGCTACCTCATCGGACAGGCCGTGAAAGCAAGCGGTCTGGAAAACAAGTGGATCCCCATCATCGTGGGCACCTGCGGCGGCGTGCTGGGGGTTGCGGGCATGTTCCTCATGGCGGATTTCCCCGCCCAGGACTACCTCACCGCCATTGCCGTGGGCATTGTGTCCGGTCTGGCCGCCGTGGGCGTGGATCAGATCGGCAAGCAGCTGAACCAGTAATTAAACACCAAATTTTGAAAGGAGTACATACCATGAACAAGACTTTTGAGAACATCATCAACGAGGGCAAGAAGAACGGCAAGAAGCTCAGCGAGATTAACGCGGAGCTGAAGGCGGCGGGCGCCACCTTCCATCTGGACTACACCATGACCCCCGACGGCCCCCAGACCGGGTGGAGCGAGAAGGAGATGGCCGAGGGCTTCATGCCCGCCGAAAAGGAGGCCGAGACTCCCAAGCGGCTGCATGATTACATGCGCTTTTGCCCGGAAAACGCATCTAAGACCATTCGGGTGACCGTGCCCGAGGGCACCTTCGATGTGACCTGGAACGAAAACGGCAACCCCGTGAAGGCCGAGCGGGTGTGATGGAAATCATTCAGCCGAAAACCCGGGCAGCGGTGCTGAAAATTGCGGAGTGGCAGGAGGGCGTCGTAGAGATGCCATCCGGCTCCAACAAGGTAAAGTACAACACCGCTTATTACGGCAAGGCGGTGAGCGGAAAGGCCTTTGCGTGGTGTCTGGCGTTCGTGTGGTGGGTGTTCCGGGAGGCGGGGTTCAACCTCTACAAAACCGCCAGCTGCACGGCGTTCGTCAACCGCTATCGGGTGTACGCGCCCAAGCAGATTGTCACCGGTGACTTCCGACCGGGGGATATCGTGTTTTTCGACTTCACCGGGAAGCGGAAGAAGACAGAACACTGCGGCATTGTGACGGAAGTCAGCGGCGGCACCGTGACCACCATGGAGGGCAACACCGGCATGGGGAACGACGCCAACGGCGGAGCCGTTATGCGGCGGGTGAGAAGTACGGGGCTGATTACCTGCGCGATCAGACCGGGTTATCCGGATTAAATGAGAGGAGGGCCAGAAGATGGCAACATCCACGCTTTTTAGCGCTCTGCAAGTCTGGGGAACCCATGGAAAAAACAAACCGAGAGATCCGGGCGCTGTTGTCATCCATGGCCCCGGCCCGGGCGGCGCAGGCCGTCCGGCTGGTAGGCTTGCCGCCTGACGAGGAAACGGCGGTGCTGGCGGTGGATGTCCACGGCCAGAGCTGCCTACAGGCGGCGGCGCTGCTCCACGTCAGCGTGGACGGGTTGGCCAAGATCCGGCGGCGTGCCTACGCCAAGATCGCGGATGATATGCAGGGATAGAGAAAAGCCGTGTCCGATTCGGACACGGCTTTTTTCTTTGGGGCAATTTGAGGGCAGAATACAGGCAGTTTCCGGGCAGTTTGGCTGCCCGGATTTTTTGTATCATGAGGGTAGGAAAAAGGAGGTGCGCTATGGATCAGCAATTTGCAATCGCAGGATACACGGGCTCCAGCTGCCTGATGTGCGCCATCGACGGTGCGGACATCTGGCAGGTGGACTATTTTGGCAACCGTCAGCAGCTCATCGGCAAGACCTCAGCGGCCTACACGGAACTGGAGGGCACCACGCAACAGTACTATGACAAGCTGGTGGAGCTGGGCGTCATCACCCCGCCCAAGACGCAGGAGGAGCTGATGGGTGAGATGCAGTCGGCCATGAGCGACATGGCGGAGATCATCAAGGGCCTGTCGGCCCAGGTAAAGGAGCTGAAGGAGAATGGATCTCAAGCAGATCGTAGCGGCCGCGTCGAGGATGTTCCCCAGCGCCGACCTGCAAAGCGCGGTGCAGAAGGCGGAGCAGGCGATCAGCGGGACGGCTGACACGCTGGAGGGCGTCCAGAGCACAGCCAGACGGCTGGGCATTGACCCCAATATCGCAAACAGCCTGTATGCCCGCTACGGGAAGACCATGCAGGCAAAGGCCCTGTGCGGCCTTCTGGGGACCACACCGGAGGCTTTGCGCTCCGATGCTAACAAGATCCTTGGCGGCGCACAGAACGGCTCCCAGCCCCCGCAGAAGGGGAAAGCGGGCGGTTCCACCAAATTCCCCCGGCTGAAATAGCCGGTTGGAATAAAAACACGAAAGGAGCACAAACATATGGAAGATCGTAGCACTGGTATGAGCTGGATTGCAGTCCTTTTTGTCATCATCGTGATTTTCGCCATTTTCGGCGGGAATTTCGGCGGCGGCTGGGGCTGGAATCGCGGCAACAATCCCTATCCCCCGCAGGAGGGCTGCAACCGGGTGAGCAACTGCGAGATCGAGCGGCAGGGGATCGCCGACACCGCCCGGACCCAGTACCTCATCGAGCAGCAGAGCAATGACACCCGCATGGCCATCAACGCCAGCACGGAGGCCATCACCTCTCAGGCCAGCCGGATCTATGAGCAGCGCCTCCAGGAGACCATCTATGATCTCAAGATGGAGAATCAGAGCCTCAAGAACGGCATCTTCACAAAGGAGCAGACCGACGCGCTGGCCGCGAAGATCTCCGACTGCTGCTGCGGCTTCAACCGGCGCCTGGATGCCATCGAGGGCCGGATGCTGACGAAGCCGAACCTATACGGCGTGGCGTCCACCGGCGGCGGCCAGATCATCCCCGCATCCTGTGGCTGCAACGGCAGCGGCAACATCTGAGCAACTTTTTCCACAACGGAAACAATTCAGGCCCCTTCGGCCGGGTAATGGGCGGGGCCGGTGCCCCGCCCTTCAATTTTGAAAGGAGAAAAACTATGAGTTGTAAATCTGCTTTGTACACTGCTATGCAGACCCCCACGGCGGTGGCTGTTGGCGGCGTCATCCCTCTGGGCGGACTGATCCGGCGGTACGGCTGCGACATTGCCCTCAACGGCAACGCGGTCAACCTCGCCGGAACCGGCTATTATGACGTGGACGCTTCCATCACCGCCACCCTCACGGCGGCCGGAGCCGTCACCGCCACACTCTACAAGGACGGCGTGGCAGTCCCCGGCGCCACCGCCACCGAGACCGGCGCGGCCAGCGGAACGGTCAACCTCGATCTCACGGCGCTGGTGCGTCAGCCCTGCTGCGCTGCCGGTGCGGCTCTGACTCTGGTGCTGACCGGCGTGGAGGCCACCGTTGACAACGTGGCCCTGCGGATCCAGCGGATCTGACGGAGGTGCGGCATGGTGCAGCTGTTAATCGGAATGCTGCTGGGCGTCATGGCTGCCACACCCACCGGCCGCAGCATCGGCAATCAGATCGGCAACGCTGCCATTGATAAGGTCAAGGAAGCCATGAAGGCCCCGACGGCCGAAGAGGAGGATAACCATGGAGAATCTGCATGAGCAAATCAAGGCGTATATTCCCAAGCTGGAATACAGCATCCGGGAGTATATGCGGAATCCTGCCACCCCTAACGCGGCGCAGGGGATCATGGCGATGGTAGAATGCCTCAACATGCTCAAGGGTGCAGAGGGGGCGATCTGCACGGGCCGGGAGATGACTAAGGCCAACGCAGAGGCATGGGCGGCCCACATGGTCAACGAGGACGGTACCACCGGCCCGCACTGGCCCATGGAGCAGACCACGGCACTGGCGGAGAGCATGGGCCTGTCGTGGGACAAGATTTCCCCGTGGTGCTGGTGGGTCACGATGAACATGATGTACTCCGACTATGGCAGCGTGGCCATCCACTACGGTGTCAGCACGGCGGAGTTCTTCGCGGAGTTGGCTCAGGCGTTCCTATTTGACAAGGACGGCCCTGACCCCAAGGAGAAGCTGGCGGCCTACTACCACGGCATCGTCAAGGCGGGGGAGCAGGGCTGACTGTGTTCGGGACTGTGTTCACACATCCCATTATAACCGTTTCTATCCGCCTCTAACAGCCGGTTAAAAACAGCGAAAAACCGTTGAAATTGCAAGCATTACAAGCAATTCCAACGGTTTTTCATTTGGCGGAGAAGGAGGGATTCGAACCATATTCTTTCTGGCTGTTTTCAACGGCCTGCGGGTTTCTGTGTTCAGAAGTGTGTTCAGCCGGAAAATATGTGTTCAGAAGCCTTTCTCCATCTTTTCCGCAGCGGCTTTTAGCTGACCGTCCCGAACGTGGGTGTAGATGTCCATGGTGGTGGACAGCTGGGCGTGGCCAAGGAGCACCTGCGCCGTTTTGGGATCCACGCCGCTTTCCAGCAGGGCGGTGGCGTAGCCGTGACGGATCTGGTGCGGCGTGACGGTGACGCCGCTGGCGTCCCGGTAGGCATCGTACAGCGAGGTGAAGTGATCGTTTGTCAGAAGGCTGCCGTCCGGCTCCGCGAACAGGTAGCCTTTCCCCAGCTTTTTGGGGAGCAGCTTGGCCAGTGCCGGAAGCAGCGGAACGTCCCGGCATCCGGCGTCTGACTTTGGCTGTTTGATGTGGGGCGAGTTGCCTACATGATACACGGATTTTTTTATGTGCACAAGATTTTTCTTTCGGTCGATGTCGGCGCCGGTGAGGGCCAGCGCCTCACCCCGGCGGCAGCCGGTATAATAAACGAGGAAGGCGAACAGACCGAAGGGGAGGCCTGCGCTTTTTTTTATGAGTTCGATCTGCTCCGGAGGCGGCGCGTCCCGGTGGGTCTGCGTCAGGTTTCGGGGCGGCTTCACGGCGCTGGCCGGGTTGTAGCTTATGACGCCATCCACTTCGGCCTTGCGGAAGATCTGACGGATGATCTGCAACTGGGTCACCACGGTCTTCCGGGCGCGGGTGGCGGAGAAGTCCTTGATATACTGGTCGATCTCCTTCGCGGTGATCTCGCCGGGAGGCCGTCCGGCAAATTCCTTCTTGGCCCGAGCCAGCGCCGGACGGTAGCTTTTTTGGGTGTTATGTTCCAAGGTCGGTTCGATCTCCGCCCACCATGCGTCCGCGATTTTCTCAAATACGGCGGCTTTTTCCGTTTCGATGCGGTCTGCTTCCCGGTCGAAGGCCTTGACCTTCTCCCAGACCTCCTTGTCGGTTTTCCCCCGGAAGGCCTTACGCTTGCCGTTAATCCGGAGGATGGTCTCGTGGAGGCCGTCAGGACGGACGTAGTATTTTGGGTATCTTGCCATGGGTTACTCCCGCCAGAAGCCGATCTGGACGCAATGGAAGTCCAGATACAGCGCATACATGGCAACCAGACACAGGAGCACCAACAGGGCGGCGATGATCCGGTTCCGGGTACGGACGCCATCCATCATGATCTTCATGGTTTTGTCATTGTCAACCAGATGCTTTTCCAGCTCCTTCTTGTGGGCGCGGAGTGTATCATTTTTAGCGCTGAGGACTTCCTCCGACATGGTGAGCTTGTCGGTGATGCCAAAAAACTCATCTATGGAAATCCCCAGGACAGCGCAGATCGGCCCTGCGGTACTGATGGATGGCGATTTTGACGCATTTGCGAAAAAGTTATTGACTGTAGACAGCGGCACGCCCGATTGATCCGCGATGTCTTGGGCCGTCATGCGCAATGCGGCTTTTTTATCTCTGCATAGATCTTGTATCGTCAAAAAATCACCATCCTGTGTCAAATTTCCCAATATGGGCAGGTAAAGTCTCAAATCCGATCTGGCAGTATACTACCTATTTCCCCAATTTGGGCATTGCGCTGCCAAACCCATTTGGAGTACGGTTTTCTTGCGGACAGGCAGACGCCCCCTCTGCCGAAAACGCAAAGTGCCCCCGCCGCTTGTTGCAGAGGCGACGGGGGCACTTACTTATTCATCTTCGTCCGACGTCTCAGCAACAGGACGTTCCGGATTTTTGAGTTTTCTGCGGATGTACACGCCCCAGCCAATCAAAGCGGCTCCCACGAGGCACGTTGCAAATGCGATTGCCGGGTCTTTGACGCCATAGGCCGCGCCGCTTATGAGAAACAGCACGCCCCAGACGATCTTTGCCCGGAATCGGGGGCGGCGCTGGAGAGCGCTGTTTTTTGCGCCGTTGCCGATTTTGTGCTCCGTCACATGGGACAGGCCACCGGGAAGCGTGACGGTCTCCCGGACGGTGCCCTTGGCGGTTTTGGTGACGCGGTAGCGTTTGCTTCCGACGCTATACCCTATGCCGGATTTGCTAAAGTTCAGGCGAAACGGGTCTGCTTTAACGCTTTTCCGATATCTCCAGCCCATAGGTCAGTGGACGCACTTGTCGCAGGGCGTCAGACCCATGCCGGTGGCGGTGCTGTAAGGCACTTCCCAGTAGGTGCCACCGTTGCAGTGGGGATCGTTGTGGTATTTGCTGCCGGTGCGGGTGATGTAGGTAGGCTTGGAGGCTTCCGGGTGCGTCAGCACCACGGTAGCGGTGGAGCCGTCCCACGCCACCTGAAGGCCAAGAGACTCCGCCAGAGCGCGGGCGGGGATATAGTTCGTTCCGGCGAACATAAAGGGCTCCACGGTGTTGCCCTTGGCGTCCCGCAGATCCAGCACCTGACCGTCCAGAGATACCTTGATATCACGATACTCAATTTCCTGCTGTACCTTGCCGCTGGTAGCGCCCACCGTGCCGACCAGACACATGACCAGCAGCGTCGCCAAAACTCCGGCTAAAAATCCCCTTTTCATTCGCTCCACATCCAATCTGTTAAAATCAGGCCCGAGGCTTGGGCCTTGAATATATGTTTGGGAGGCATCACCATGAGCAACCAGATCACCCGCACGGTGTCCGATTCGGACCGCGACCACATGACCCTGGCGCTCTATCGCCAGTTGACGCCGGAGGAGCGTGAGCAAGTCAACGCTTACCTCGCGCAGCTATTAGCATCTCGATATACTCCCGCGCCTTCTCCCGCTCCTCGCGGGTAAGCAGGTCCCAGCACTCCGGACGCTCGTCCCCTTCGGGGGACGGGCGTTTTTCTTTGCCTAAGAGTTCCTCTTTTGTTATTTTGAAATAATCAGCCAATTTTTGCAAAATGGCATCAGTTGGGGCGTGGCCGTTTTTCCACCGAGTGTTAGCTGATTTGCCTATTCCGAGTTCAAGCAAAACAGCAGACGGTGTTTTTCCAACGGAATTACATGCCCTTATGAAATTATCATAAAACACAAAAACACCGCCCTGCACTTTGTGTAAAGTACCGAAAGTAACAAAATGGTCCCGAAAGTGTTGACAGTACTGAAAGTACCGAGTATATTATAGCCATAGAGGACATAGCCCCGAGGACAATATACCACACCGGGGCAACGCCGTCAAGGCGGGAAAGGAGCAATCATGATCGTTAACAGAGTCAAGGAGCTGCGGACGGCTGCCGGTATGACCCAGAAGGCGCTGGCGGATCAGCTGGGCGTCACCGTGCCCACGGTGAGCAAGTGGGAGCTGGGCCAGCGGACTCCGGAGCTGGAGAGAGTTTTCCGCATGACGCTGATCTTCGGTGTCCCCATTGAGGATATCGTCCAGCGGACGGAGAGCGCATGAGAAGGGAGGAGCGGGCATGGCACGAGAGCGTGAGAGCTTCCGGGATCAGCTGCAATCCTTACAGGCAAAATTCCCGGAGCAGGAGGTTCTGACCAAGGATCAGGCCTGCAAGCTGCTGGGGCTGGACTGGGACGCGCTGGTTCACAATGCCGGCTTCCCGGCCAAGAAGGTGGGGAAGCGCTACATCATCCCCATTGTACCATTGGCACGGTGGATGGTTACATGGTAGCGCGGAAAGGAGGAAAAGACAATGGAGCGGAAATACCCGAATTTGTATCAAAGGGCAAGGCTGAGTACCGGAATGAGCCAAGAACGTGCAGCGGAGCTGCTTGGGCTGTCCCCGGAAAGTCTGAAGCAGTACGAGGGCGGCAAGACAGTGCCTAAGGACGAGACGGTGGCCAAGATGGTGGAGGCGTACCGCTGCCCATGGCTGGCCTTGGAGCACGCGCAGGCCACGGACACGCTGGGCGTAATGCCGGAGGTGACGCCGAGGCCGCTGCCCATGGCAAGTATCGCCCTGCGGAACCGTCTGCAAGACGCGACGGGCCGGTTGGACGCCCTGCTTCGGATCGCGGAGGACGGCGTGATTGACGAGACGGAGCGGCCAGAGTTTGACTCCATCGTGGTGGAGCTGCGGGAGACCATGGCGGCCATCTATCAGGTGATCTATTCCGGCGCAAAAAAAGAACGCCCCGAGGCGGCAACCTCAGAGCGTTCAGCAGGAGAAATAAGTGGTGTTGGATCAACCACTGTTGAATGTATTCATTATAGCACAAGATCCACGCCACACGCAAGCCCTAATTTTTGCCGGGAAGGGGGCGCATCCCTGTGACCGGTTGGGCAATGTTTTTCATGATCGTCGGCGTGGCGACGGTGGCGGCAATCCCGCTGAAAATTGTGGATCGGATGGAAAGATGAGGGGGCAATATGGCAGAGCATGAGATCAGGTCTGGCCGTGGAGACGGATTCACGGTTCTGTATAACTCAATGGTCAAGGATGACCGTCTGCCGCTGGAAGCAAAGGGCCTGTTTGCCTATATTATGTCTCGCCCGCCGGACTGGAAGTTTACGGTTTCCGGTCTGGCGGTCAGCACCGGAACGGGCAAGGATAAGATCCGGCGCATTTTGGCGCAACTGGAGCATGTGGGCTATCTGCTGCGGGAACAGGGGCACAAGGAAAACGGCACTTTTGGCGGCAACGTCTACGTTTTACAGGACTTTGCGCCACCGTTGTCGGAAAACACCGACAACGGTGAAACCCGGCAACGGGAAAAGCCGTTGACGGCTTTCCCGACACAACCCAATAAAGATTATAACCCAGTAAAGATTAAATATAACCCCCTTATAGTCCCCCCAGAGGATCCGGCGTTCGACGCCTTCTGGGCTGCTTACCCACGGCATGTGGACAAGCAGAAGGCCCGCCGGGCGTGGGCGAAGCTGAAGCCGGACGAGGCGTTGGTGGAAACCATCCTCCGGGCGGTGAAGGCTCAGGCAGCCTGTGAGCAGTGGACGCGGGACGGCGGGGCGTACATCCCCTATCCCACCACATGGCTCAACGGCCGCCGGTGGGAGGACGAGCTGCCGGGGCGGTTCGATTCGAACCGCCCGGAGGGGTACAGCAGGGAAGCGGGGGACACGGATGGAATTTGAAAAAGCCATGGAGCTGGCCAGCCAGTACCTGACCTTCACGCCCCGGTTCATTGATCCGGCACAGCCGCAGGGACTGTGGATCTGCGACACGGTGACGGAGGTCTCCGCCATCCAGATCAACGCGGTCTGTCTGGGCACCGGCTGCGGCTGGGACGACGTGGTGCGCTGCCGTCCGTTTCTGGAGGCGTTCCCGTATCTGGTCATCGTGACGGTGAACCCCATCGCCCGGGAAAAGATGGTCTCAGAGCTGCGGCCCCGGCTGCCTGCCAGCTGCATCTACGTCGTGACGGACGCTGGGTGGCGCAACTGCAAGACGGTGCCGGAGTATGTGGCCCTGTACGGCTTCGACCACCTGCCGGACATCCTGTCCGGGGCGGTGGAGCTGCCGGCCTACGGCCTGCTGAATCTGGCGGACGTGCCCCGGCGGGACATGAGCAAGGTGCCCCGCACCCTGTCCCAGTTCCCGGTGCTGGACAGCAGCATCGGCGGGTTCTACGCCGGGGAGTTGTCGGTGTGGACGGGCAAGCGAGGCATCGGAAAGAGCACCCTGCTGAGCCAGCTGCTGCTGGAAGCCGTGGATCAGGGGCACACGGTGTGCGCCTACTCCGGGGAGCTGCCCAAAGAGCAGTTCCGGGAGTGGGCCTACCTTCAGGCGGCGGGGCCGGAGCACATCCAGTACATCACCGATAAGGCCACCGGCAAGAAGCTGGCCTCGGCGGACGCTCTGGCAGACCGGCAGATCTCCCGGTGGCTCAACGAACGGTTCTGGCTGTTCGATCTGGAGCACAACACCCGGCACGATCCGGAGACCATCCTGCGGCAGTTTGAATACGCCCACATGCGGTACCGGGCAGACGTGTTCCTTGTGGACAACATCATGTCCGTGGACTTCGACAGCTCCACGGAGCGGGATTTCAACCGGGTGCAGTCGAAATTCACCCAGATGCTGGTGACTTTCAGCAAGCGCCGGGGCGTCCACACCCATTTGGTGGTGCATCCCCGGAAGTCCACCAGCGACAACAACGCGAAAATCACTTCGGACGATGTCAGCGGCTCCGGTGACATCACAAACCGGGCCGACAACGTGTTTTTCCTTACTACCCACCAGACCAACGGCGAGGACAAGCCCCTGCTCCAGATCCTGAAGAACCGGGACTTCGGCTCTCACCGCCACCAGTGGCTGGACTTTGACAAGAAGTCCCGGAGGTTCTTTCAGGATCAGACTGGGGATCCGAAGCGGCCCTACGGCTGGGAGGGGAAGGGTGTCCAGATGGAGCTGGTGGAGGATTCCAGCGACATTGACGAGGTTTTTCCCGAGGAGGGCAAGGCGTGAAGATCGGCGATATTTTACAGCTGGAGCCCACGTTGGAGGGTACCAGCGGTCTGGGCTCCACGGGGCCGATTCCCTGCCGGGTGGTGTACATCCATCCGTTGAAGCGGTTCTACGTTGTGGAGTTCCGGAGCCGGGTTACCGGCGAGACGTGGCGGGAGTCCGTCTGGTTCCCGCTGCGGCCATTGCAGACTGATTTCTATAGGCTCCCGGTTATCGGGGGAAGAAGGGGATAGACATGAGAGCGATTGCGATTATGAACAACAAGGGCGGTGTCGGCAAAACCGTCACTGCCATCAATCTGGCCGACATCCTGGCCAACGACTACAAGCAGCGGGTCGTGCTGGTGGACTGCGACGGCCAGGCCAACCTGACCGGCTTTTTCCTGCCGGGCTTCGAGGTGGACACGCCTACCACGGGGGATGTGCTCACCGGGGACTGCGAGCAGGTGTGGGACGATAACCTGATCCCGCTGCGGAAAAATATTCAGCTGCTGCCCAGCAGCTCCGGCCTGTATGATCTGGATCTGCAAGCGGTGAAGGACGGCGTCAGCGCTCCGGAGCGGCTGCGGGACTTCGTGGCCGCCGCCCGGGAGGACGGGGACGCGGACTGGATGATCTTCGACTGCCCGCCGGGCTACACGGTGTCCAGCGTGGCGGCCCTGCTGGCTGCCGACGAGGTGATGATCCCGGTTACGGCGGACAAGTTCTCCATCGACGGCGTCCACGCGGTGGCGGCGCAGGCCGTCAACCTGACGGCCGCCCACCCGGGCCTGACGGTGCGGGCACTGATGACCCAGACCCGGACGGCCGACGTGGTGACGGAGGCGGAGAAAGCCCTGTCGGCCATGCATGTGCAGGCGTACCGCACGAAGATCCGCCGGACAGACAAGGTACCGGAGAGCACGCTGTCTCTGGCTCCGCTGCGGGTGTACAGCCCCGGCAGCAGCGCCTGCCGGGATTACCGGGCACTGGCCGGAGAGCTGATGGAGGGGGTGCAGTGATGGCCGGAAAGAATTTCGATATTTCCAAGTTCGCCGCCACGCTGAAGCCGGTGCGGTCGGAATCGGACACGATGATGGAGATTCCCATTGAGCACATCCGGGACAATCCCCGGAACTTCTACCCCGCGCCGGATTCCGCAGCGCTGCGGGCGCTGATGGACTCCATCCGGGCAAACGGCCTGCTGGAGCCGCCCACGGTGATCCCCGGCGGGGACGGCCAGACCTACCGCCTGATCTCCGGCCACAGCCGTCTGGCTGCCATTAAGGCCCTGCGGGAGACGGAAACTCCGGATCAGTGGGCAACCGTGCTTTGCCGGGTTCTGCCTGCCATGACGGAAGAGCAGGAGCAGGCGGCGGTGATTGAGGCCAACCGGCAGCGGGTCAAGTCTCCTGCTCTGCTGGCCGACGAGGCGGAGCGGCTGACCAAGGCATACATCAAGCGCCGGGAGGCCGGGGAGGATCTGCCGGGGCGCATTCGGGATCGCGTCGCGGAAGCCTTGCAGGTCAACGCCACCAAGGTGGCCAATGTAACCGCCATCAAGAACGGCCTGAAGGTGCCGGGGATCATCGAACGGTGGAAGCGGGACGAGATCCCGGAGGCTGCGGCCCTGATGATTTCCCGGATGAATATCGATGAGCAGTACCGCCTGCTGGACTGGATGATTGACAAACACCGGAGCTACACCATCAACGAGGTACGCAAGTTTGACATCTGCTACCGAAATGCCTACAAGTGCGACAAAACCGGGAAACCTTGCGAAAACATAGAGCGAATTTATGACCATGACCTGCACCACGGTGAGTGGAGCGGGGCCGGATGCTGCATGATGTGTCTGAAAAAAGACACCTGCCCGGCGGCCTGCAAGTATGTGGAGAAAAAGCCGGTGGAGCAGCCGGAAGCCCCGGCCGTGAATCCGGCGGTGGCGGATCCCCGCCTGGACTACAAGGTGATGGTTCCGACCTTCTGCCAGCGGGTGAAGGAGCTGCGGATCCAGACCGGCATGACCCGGAAGGAATTTGCCCAGAGCATTAACGAGTTTCCCGGAACGTACAGCGCATGCGAGAACAACTCCATGTGCGGATCCGAGAAGATCGCCAAACTGGCGCTGTGCTTCGGCGTCAGTACGGACTACCTCTACGGCCTGACGGATGCGTTGACACCGCCGACGCTGCCGGAGGGCCAGCTGATGATCGCCGGATGGATGCCCGGCAGCACCACCCCGGCAGAGCCGGGAGAGTTTGCAGCTTATGTGGATCTTGGTGACGGGAAGCTGCTGAAACGGTTTTTTGATTGGGACGGGCAGCGCTGGTTGATGTCAAACGGCATTGAGGCCCAGATCGTTCCGTCTTGGTGGATGCGGCTGCCGCCTGTCCCAGCGGCAGCGGAGAAGAAAGGAGCCGGAAATGGTTAAAATCGAGACCTGCGTGCAGGACAACCAGCGGATCTACTCGTCTACGATTCAGGGCAGTCTGGCGGATGTTCTCTATGACTCGGCGCTGATTATCCGGGGCATCTATGATGCGCTGGATCGAAAGAACCACGGTGACGCAGAGATGTTCCGGATGTTCGTGGCCCGCTGCGTCAACCTTGACGGCTTCTGGACGGTAGACAATACCAGTGGAGACACAGTTTTCATGGATCTGTCCGATGTCAAGAAAGGCGGTGGCTCATGACCCGATACACAGGGCGCGGGAAGCGCCGCAGCCGGGGCCTCCCGGTGCTGACTCTGGCGGCCGCAGTGGCTGCCGTGATCCTGCTGACGGTAGCGGCCAAGGGCGTGGCCCTGTGAACAACTATCGCCGTTGGACAAGTGAAGAAGAGCAGTACATCCGTGACCACTGGAAAACACAGAGTGACGCGGAGATGGCCATGGCCCTGAAGCGGATGGAAGGCGCCGTGCGTAACAGACGCCGGGAACTTCGGTGCTCCCCGCAGAAGACTTGGACGCCGGAAGAAGAACGGTATCTGGAAGACCATTGGGGCACGGTGTCCATCCCCGGCATCGCCAAGACGCTGGAGCGGACAGTATCGGCGATCAAGGTTCGGGCTGAAAGACTGGGCCTTGGCGGGGTGCTGGATTCTGGCGACTATGTGACCTTCAACCAGCTGATGCTTACGCTTACGGACAATTCCCAGTCATACAGCTACCAAATGGAGAGCTGGGTCCGCCGAAGAGGTTTCCCGATCCATACCAAACGTGTTGATAAATGCGTATGGCGGGTGGTTTACCTGGATGAGTTCTGGAAGTGGGCGGAGCAGCACAGGAGCTTCATCGACTTCTCCAAACTGGAGCCGCTGGCACTGGGCAAAGAGCCGGACTGGGTGCCGGAGCAGCGCAAAAAGGACTTTCAGGCGTTCGCCCTGCAAAGGAAAGATCCTTGGACGCCGGACGAGGACAGCCGACTGAAAATGCTGTTGAAGCAGCACAAGTACGGGTATGTGGAATTGTCTGAAATCCTACGCCGCTCAGAAGGAGCCATTGTCCGCCGGTGCAACGATCTTGGACTGAAGGAGCGTCCAGTCCGCGCGGACAATCATGGAAAGGCGAGCGTGTGGACAGACGCTGACTATCAGGCGTTGGCGGATGGCATCCGGCATGGCGACAGCTATCCCGTGATCGGCAAGGCGGTCGGCAGGTCAGAGAAGGCCGTCCGTGGCAAAGTTTACTTCACGTATCTCACCGAAGATGCTGACAAGATCCGCACCATGCTGAAGGACGGGCCGTGGGGCTTCGGCGCGCCGGAGCCGACCGTGCGGCAGGGCTTCAATCTCTCACGGACACGGACAGAGGTGCGGAAGAATCTCTCAGTTCTGGATGCGCTGCTGCGAAAGCGGATAAATGACCTCGGCTATGACCCGTACTGGCAGCGTTTCATGTGTCAGAACTGGGACGATGTCGGTGGATGCGCCGCAGGGTGTACGGACTGTGACAGCTGCACGGAGTTCCGGCGGATCAAGCCGCAGTACTGCCGTATGTGCGGCGGGGAGTTTCTGGAGCGGAAGGAACAGATCTTCTGCCCGAAATGTCGGGCCATGCGGAAGAAGCAGGCCCAGAGAAAATATGCTGTGCTCCGCGCAAGGGGCAAGCTGTAAGGGGGCGCGTTTTATGAACGGCGGGAACCGGAGAGTAGAGAATGTGTCAAAATCGAAGAACGGAGGCGGCTTATGACCGCGGCGCCGTGCCTTCACTGCCCGGATCGCCGGATCGGATGTCACGATCCGGCGGTCTGCTCCCGGTGGGCGGCCTACGAGGAGATCCATGAGGCGGAGCTGGCGGCCATGCCATCCCGCAAGGAGCGAGAGGACATGGCGGAATACATCAAAGACCGGCGGCGACGCTACATGCCGGGCCGCTGGAAAAAGGGAGACAAATCATGCTGAATCATATCGTACTGATGGGCCGTCTGACCCGTGACCCGGAGCTGCGGCATACAGGCAGCGGGCTGGCCGTGGCGTCCTTCTCTCTGGCTGTTGACCGGGACTACAAGGGTCAGTCCGGCGAGAAGGAGGCGGACTTCGTGGACATCGTGGCGTGGCGCTCCACGGCGGACTTCGTTAGCAAGTTTTTCACCAAGGGCCGCATGGCCGTGGTGGAGGGCCGCTTGCAGATCCGGGACTGGAAGGACAAGGACGGCAACAACCGGCGCTCTGCCGAGGTGGTGGCGGAGCATGTGTATTTTGGCGACAGCAAGCGGCCCGAATCGGACACAGCGTCCGCACCGCCTGCGTCAGGGGACTTCCGGGAGATCCCGGAGGATGAGGAAGGAGAACTGCCGTTTTGCGAGATCAAGAACTCGTAAATGCGCTGCGTGAGCACGCAGAATGGGCGGAGGGGAACCAGTGGGAAACGCCCATCACGCTGGGCGATGATCTGGCGGAGGCCGCTGACCGGCTGGAGAATCAAAACGCCCACGTCGCGGCGCTCCAGCAGGAAATCGAGACGCTGCGGGGGCAGAATAGACAACTGATGCTTGAACGCAACTATGTTATGTCGATAATTGCGGATGTTACCAAAGCCGGAAAGACGTGGATGTGCCAGTATTGCGCTCATTGCAAGGGCATCGTAAGCGGCATGGCTGACTGCAATGCCCAGAAACCATGTATTATGCCATATAGTCAATTTGAGCTAAAAAAGCCGGAACCGCCGAAGGAGGAAAGGTAAATGAAAAGACTGACAACTAATTGCCCTGATAACAACCTTGATGCCGCCCTGAATCTGTTTTACATCAAAGACTTCGAGACGTGGGTGCGGGGCGGAGGTGATGGCCCGGATTACCCAGACATCCGGCTCTACGATTTTATCCGCAAAGCCGCAAAGATTTTGCTGCCGGACTTGGACTTTCCAATGGATGATGATGGCGTAGACTATGCGATGGGTGAGCTTTTGCTGGACGGCCCTGATGAGCCGACAGGCCTGCTTGCCCTGCTTTATACCGCAGCATGGGCATACGCAGAACTGCGTGGCAGGCTCATGCAATACGAGGACACGGGGCTGGAACCTGCAATGTGCGCCAATTACAAGACATTTGAGGATGAGGCTATCAGTAAGGGCGTGACATTTAAGCGCATTGTCGCACTGATGGAGGCTGACAAGGCCGGTCAACTGGTGGTGCTGCCTGTGCGGCCAGTCCTCACGCAGAGCATCGGAAGTATGCTGTATATCATCGAGAAAGGAGAAATTGTTGAGGACTCGCTGTGCGAAGCGCTTGTCGGTATGGGAAGCAACGGAGAGATAAACATACTTTACACGACGCTGTCCGATCAAATATCTTTCGAGCAGGCCGATATTGGCAAGACCGTATTCATGACCCGCGAGGAGGCGGGGAAAGCATTGGAGGCGATGAAGGATGGATATTGAAAATCAAAGGGGTAAACTGCTTGCGAATCTCGCAGAATTGGATGCCGAGATCCAAACCCTAAGTGATCGCATCATAAAAGCGCGTGAGGACTTGGTGAACGTTTACACGGTGGATGATGCGGAACGGTTTAACGAGAACCATGACCTTGAGAAGGGCTTAAAGCACATTCGATTGTTTTAGGAGGGCTGACAATGGATGACTACATTAAGCGGGAAACTGCCGTAAGAGCGGTGATGGCGGCGAAATGGGTGGACGGTTCCGACGGTGCCATGGCAATGGAGATTGTTGCCTCGCCAGCAGCCGCCGACGTGGCCCCGGTGGTGCATGGAGCGTGGCAAGTAACAGACAGATTTAAGGCCTGCAGCGTATGCGGATATGCTTTTGCTCGATTATTGCCAGACAAATACTGCCCCAACTGCGGGGCTAAGATGGACGGAGGTGCTGACCATGGCTGAATATCATGTTGGATGTGGAGCGTTTGGAATTTACGCAGGAACGCTAAACAGCAAAAATAAGAATCTTTGGCAGAACAAAACAGAATGTACTGACGAAGCTCTTGGCGCCGTTCGTGATTATATGGCTCAGGAATGTCTTGGTGGTTTACACGGGAGTAAGTCCTCTGGCGGCTATGAGTGGACACTACGAGACGGACGAATTGTTGAACTGCGTGTGACGATTAAGGACGGAGGTGCTGACCATGAGGCTGATTGATGCAGAGTTGTTGGAAGAACAGTTCGGAATTTCCGATGCAGATATTTTGGCAAAAGAAGAAATCCGATACGCCCCCACCGTGGATGCCGTGGTCGTGACGCGGTGCAAGGATTGCCGGTCATACAACAAACCGAAAACGGGATGGTGTGAAGTCCATCTCGACCGTGAACATCCGGACGATTTTTGCAGCTACGGCGAGCGGAGGGAGGGATAATAATGGCTGAGTATTTTGCAGAAAGAACGTGCGATGTGTGTGGCACCAGAGTTGCAGTTAAAAAAAGTCTGTTCTTCAAGACGTATTACGACTACACGAGGATTCGCTTCCACGGAAGAAATGAGCGAGCTATCTTGTGCCAAAAATGCTATGTGGACATGGTGCTGGAATTACGCGAAAAGCTTGAGGAAAAGAACCATGCTGACGATCACAATTAAAGCTAACGCCCCAGAGCTGGTGCTATGTGAAGGAGGGTTGACAATGGCTGAATACATTAAACGGGAAACTGCCGTAAGAGCGGTGATGGCGGCGAAATGGGTGGACGGTTCCGACGGTGCCATGGCAATGGAGATTGTTGCCTCGCCACCCGCCGCCGACGTTGCACCGGTGAGGCATGGACTATGGGAAAAAGAGCCATCATCTTTTTGGAGGTGGACGCCGTCTGGTGCGGTAGCGGTCGCGCGTACTACTTACAGATGCGGTTTCTGCGGGCGGGGAACCGCCGTAAAATTTAACTACTGTCCCAACTGCGGGGCCAAGATGGACGGAGGTGCTGACCATGAGGCTGGTTGATGCAGAGTTATTGGAAGAACAGTTTGGAATTTCCGATGCAGATATTTTGGCAAAAGAAGAAATCCGATTCGCCCCCACCGTGGATGCCGTGATCGTGACGCGATGCAAGGACTGCGAACACGCCGAACGGTATGAGCGGTCAGATGGAATCGCAGGCTATTACTGCGGGCACCCGCAAAACACCTTCACCTATGGTGAGCGCTGGGATCGTATATTCAAACCAGCAAAAAAGGCAGACGATTTTTGCAGCTACGGCGAGAGAAAGGATGGCGAGAATGGCTAAGCAGTCCGCTTATTTACAGCGGCGGGACGCGGAGCTGGATGCGGTCTTTTTGGCCGGTGCTGCGATGGCAGCGCAGTTTGCCGTGGACACCCTTCAAATGACCATGCACCAGCAGGAAGGCTGGGGCTATGATCGCATCATGCGCGTCACGAATGAGTGGATGGAGACCCAGCGAGAATACAGACCTGCCTTAAACTGCAAGAACCCGGAGGCGGACGTCCGGCAGGAACACATGGATCGTGTGCTGGCGCAGATTATCAACGGGAAGGCGGAGCTGATCCCCTTTCCTGCCAGATACCCGGATCTGAAAAAAATCAAATACGGGAGGTAAGGTATGGCTGATCCGTTTGTGTGCGTCAGGCAGCGGGCGGGGCCGTTGGTCAAGGCGCTGGTGACGGACAACTACGGATATCTCCGCCGCTACGGGCCGGGGGCGGTGCAGGGCCGGTGCGGGCCGGCCCTCAGCCGCACCACCGTTGATAAGCTGGAACTCCGGCTTGCGCTTTTTGGCTATGACGGTATTTTTTACACGCTGACCTTTGACGATGACCATCTCCCGCCGGATCGGGCCGGGGTGGATCGGATCTGGGACGCATTCGCGAAGCGTCTCAGGCGGTGGCAGCGCGGACAGGTGGACTACTACGTTTACCGGGTGGAGGGTCTTCACGGTGACCACCGGCTTCACATCCACGTGTTTCTCCGGGATCAGGATTTCCCGCCGGCCGTTGTACAGTACCTCTGGCGGCCGTGGGGCAGCGCCTACGATGTGCGCTGGGACCGGACGCGGGTGCTGTCAGAGGGCGGCTACCGTGGGCTGGCGATCTATTTTACCAAGGAAGTGCCGGAGGTGGGCCGTCACCCGTGGGGCTGCTCACGGGCACTGAGTAAGTATATCCCGCCTCCGGAGGTGACCACCTGCAAAAGCGGCATGGTGCGGCTGTCCAAGGGCGCCACACCGCTGCCCATGCAGGGCCGGGATCGTCCTCAGCTGGGCGGGTGGGGGCTGTACGGCTACAGCCGGTATCTGCTCCCGGAAAAATAGCGCTTTTATTTTAATAACAAAGTTTAGTATTTCTATCTATAGATAGCGTATCCTCTTGAAACCTACGGAATATCTACGGACAACCGCAAGAAAGTGAGGGAAAAGCCTTGATTCCAGCCAGAAACGGTGATAAGATAAGCACAAAGGACGGATGGTTAACTTGCCCGATCTGCAAGCGCAACCACCGGCTGCTGAGGATCACAGACGCCACCAGGGCGAGAGGCCTGCCGGTCTACTGCCGGACGTGCCACAGCGAGGTGATCCTGGATATCGACGAAGGCCAGAGCGTCAAGCGCCAGAGCCAATGACTCCCCGGAGGGGGCGTTATTGGGTCCGGCGCTTTTGTTTTTCCCGGAGGTGATAGCCCGTGGCACAGAAGCCGCTGAGACCGTGTTTATACCCGGGCTGCTATCGGCTGGTGCCCGGCGGGTACTGCGCAGAGCACCAGCCAAAGCCCAAGGAGCGGAGCCAGGAGGCGCAGGCCTGGCGCTGGATGTACCAGACACAGGACTGGAAGACGCTGCGCAGTGAGCAGCTCCTTCGGGAGCCGTGGTGCCGTGAGTGTGCTCAGCACGGCATCCGGACAAGGGCCACGGACGTGGACCACATCCGGGCCCACAAGGGCGACTGGGCTGTGTTTACGGATCCCAGTAACCTCCAGAGCCTGTGCCACCGTTGCCACAGCCGTAAGACTGCGGCGGAAATGAGCAAAAACAGGCCGCTTCGGCGGCGCTGATCGCGGCGGGAATCGGCGGACGCTTGGGCGCACGAAGGCCCAGGCCCGCGCCTGCGGGGTTCCTTGCACCCTCCCCCCCGGGCGTTTGAAGTTTTCGCCGCGGCCGGGAAT
>ERZ1034915.239-NODE-239-length-38389-cov-47.657562_pt1 | contig 38389 bp, 25 predicted proteins | sample MGYA00520592_ERZ1034915 | MGnify/ENA primary metagenome ERZ1034915 (study PRJEB33766, sample SAMN09781787) | gut metagenome | biome: gut microbiome | host: Homo sapiens | place: Madagascar | study: EMG produced TPA metagenomics assembly of the PRJNA485056 data... | reverse complement strand
TAGCCATACAACTGAGCCATCTCCTTCAAGCCCTTGAGAGCCTTGATCTGCATAGAAACCTCTTCACGAAGACGGATTACATCGTCAATCATCTCACGGTCACCCATGTTAGCGAGGTCGTTCTGCTTCTCCTTAATAAGGAAATCGATACCATAGAGAGCTACACGGCGGTAGTCACCTACGATACGTCCACGACCGTATGTATCAGGCAGACCAGTGAGGATATGGTTATGGCGCACGAGTTTCATCTCTGGAGTGTAAGCATCAAACACGCCGTCGTTGTGAGTTTTGCAATACTTGTGGAAAATCTCATGAAGCTTCTCTGATGGCTGGTAGCCGTATGTAGTACAAGCCTGCTCTGCCATCTTGATACCGCCGTAAGGCATGAAGGCACGCTTCAAAGGCTTATCGGTCTGCAGACCAACTACCTTCTCCAACTCCTTAGTACCCTCGCCAATATAGGCAGCACCGTAAGCTGTCAATCCAGAAACCACCTCGGTCTCCATATCGAGCACACCACCCTTGGCACGCTCCTCTTTCTGGAGTTCCTTCAACATACCCCAAAGGGTGTTGGTAGCCTGAGTAGGTTCTGCCAGGAACGACTCATCGCCGTCGTAGCTAGTGTAGTTGTTCTGAACGAAGTCACGAAGATTCACTTCACTCTGCCACTGGTTTCCCTTGAAACCTCTCCATTCTGTTTTCATCATTTTCGTTTATCCTTTATTTTATAAGTTAATAAATATATATATAATTGTACACACTGTCATTCTTCTAAACCAGTCAATTTCCACCTTATTATATATAGGCAAATCCCACCTTATTATATATAGGCAAATTCCACCTTATTATATATAGTGGGGATAAAAAAAGCCCGAACACGTTTGTGCCCGGGTTTTTATACACCTTATCCGCAAGGTGTCTGTACGTTGATGTTACCGATGAGTCCATTCCCACCAGCATTATCTTTCTTGGCCTGATAGCCTATATTTATCGTCTTTGACTTGATCATTCCTGTTTGAATTTGATTTCGAGTGCAAAGATACGATAATTAAATGAGAAAAGAGAAGAAAACCCAAAGATTTTCTTCCCTTTCTCTTAAAATCCCTATTATTGAGTATTCAACCAGCGCAAATCAAGATATTTGTGCCATACCAATATTACATATTCTGCAATTTCTTGAGATATTCAGAAGGTATCTCCCCATATTCAGCCTTGAAACACCGGCGGAAATAAGCCACGCTGTTCATACCTACCATAAAGGAGATTTCACTGATGCTATACTTGCCCTCCAGAAGCAAATGCTCGGCATACTGCATCTTATACTTGCGGATATATTCGTTAGTAGATATACCCGTGAGCGCCTTCATCTTGCGATAGAGCGTACTGGTACTTACCGCCAAGTTACTGGCTATCAGGTTAACATCCACATCACCACTGATATTCTCTTCTATCAGCTTATTCAACTTGTCAAAGAATTCCTGATCTATCTTATTGAGCGATTCCCTCAACTGCTCTTTCTTCTGTGCCAAATTGGTTTCCTTCGATTCCTGTATCAGCATCTTGTCACGCCGACGCTGCTGCAAGAGGTTTAGGATTCGGCTACGCAAGAGCGAATGCGTGAAAGGTTTGGTGATATACGAATCGGCACCCGAGTCATAGCCCTTCTCCTTGGCTTCGAAAGAATCCTTTGCCGTAAGAAGAATGATAGGAATATGACTGGTACGCACATCCTTCTTCAAGGCTTTGCACATGTCATTGCCATCCATATTCGGCATCATGACATCTGAAATGATCACATCAGGAACCTTATCCAAAGCCAATGCCAATCCTTCGCGACCGTCACCAGCCTTCAACACATCAAACTCATCGATAAAGGAATCTGCCACATAGTCGAGAATCTCCCTATTGTCCTCTACCACGAGGAGCAACGGCTTGCCATTCTCCACATTAAACACATTTTCCTCCGAATTGAGGACATCAGATGCAGCATCGTTACCCTGCGATTTAGCTGAAGCATTCTCCTCACCTCGCAAAGCTTCCGGATAAATCTCATTTTCATCCAGAGTAACGATGAAACTGGTACCCTGATCCAGATTGCTTTCAGCCTTCACCTCACCATGATGCAGGGTCACCAACTTCTTGACCAGTGAGAGGCCGATGCCTGTACCGGAAGCCTGATGGGTTCCATTCTCCTGATAATAGCGGTCGAAGATATGCGGCAACGCCTTTGCAGAGATGCCATGGCCCGTATCACTCACCGTGATATCCACCAGATGACGTTCCCCGCTGCGGCGACGCTCCACACTGATATCAATATTACCCTGATCGGTATATTTGATGGCATTCGATACCAGATTATCCACGATAATGGCGATAACCTCCTTGTCGATATACATCATGATCGGATTCTCTGGAGCCACAAACTTAATGGCTACGTCAGGCTTCTGTGCCAATTCCTCGTACTTCAGAGAAACCTCATGCACAGCATCCACCACATTTGCCTTCACCACACGAAGCTGACGGTTGTCGGTCTCCGTCTTTCTGAATTCCAATATCTGCGTAATCAGTTCGTTCAATCTCACTGCACTCTGATGTATCACCGCCAGCTTATGCTTCACAGCCTTCGTGATATCCGATGAATGCGAAATATCATCGAGCGGACCGAGAATCAGCGTAAGCGGAGTGCGGAGTTCATGAGTGATATTGGTAAAGAAGCGCAGGCGCTCCTCGTTGAGTTTCTGTTCCTTCTCATGGTTCACCTTTTCTGCTTTCAACTCGAATTTCAAGCGGAGATGACGCTGATATATTCTCAATGCCAGATACACGATCGCCAAAACGAATAAGGTATAGCACAACTTTGCCCACCATGAAAGCCAGAACGGAGGACGAACGGTGATGGTAAACTCTGCAATCTTAGAAGACCATGGCTGGTTATGAAAGCGAGCTCGTACCTGCAACTGATAGGTTCCTGGTGGAATATCGCGTAAAGTAATCGTTCCATACTGAGCAGTAATCCAATCATTCTGTAAACCAGAGAGCATATAGCTATACTCCACATTGTTCTCCATGGCAAAGTTCTGCACGGTAAAATTTACCGCAAAGGTATTTTCGTCGTACGCCAACGAGATATGGTTGCGTATGGCAAGATTGATAACGCTATCAGCCTGCTCTATTCCACGAATCAGCCGCAACGAAGTTATAATCGCTTTAGGAGCCTGATTGACAGACAAGACTTTTTTGGGCAGGAAACAGCATAAACCCTGAGCCGAACCAAAATAGATAATACCCTGCTCAGAACGAGCCACACTGCCATCGTTGAAATTGGCCTTAACGACATTATCTTTCTCATTGAAATTGATAAACCTTCCAGCTTGTCCTGCCTTTAAACAACTGATACCACGATTAGTGCTCATCCAGATGTTATGCATCTCATCTTCTATAATGGCACGCACATGGATATTGCTCATTCCCTGTTTCTGGTCATAAATCACGTGTCTATCCTGATGCTTTACATCAAAGCAGATGGCTCCCTCGTTGGTGGCAGCCCAGATACGACCTTTGGAATCACGCATCAGATGATTCACCGCGTTGGAAGGAATATATTCCTTTTCACCCATAGTTGAATAAAACGACTTGATCCGCTTCATTTGAGGCGAAAACACCTCAATACCATTGCCGAAATAGCCCACCCAGACTCTATGCAGGGCATCCATACAGATGGCACGTACCATATCATTGCCAAGATGATAAGTATTTACCACCTTCATCTGCTTGATATCAACCACATAGATGCCATGAGCGGTACCTATCCACATCTGCTGCTTGTCATCTTCGTAGAAACATCTGACATCTTCATGCGCATTTGGCAAAACCTTGCGGAATCCCCCACCTGCCATTTTTACGGTAGCTCCCTGATAGAAAGATCCAAACCACAAATTACCATAGCTATCTCGAGTTGCAGCAGTCACGATACTGCCACCTTCATGTTCATAGGTAGCCAATCGGTTTCTTTCTGGCGAGAAGACATTCAGTCCTTTACCATCAGTACCTACCCATAGCTGCCCATTCTTATCGAAAACCAATCCCATCACAGATTTCTCCGTGAGTCGTTCCAACTGGTTAGGAACACCAGCCCGAATGGTACTGAATGGCGCAACAGATTGAGTCAGGAAATTGATGCCGCTACCATAAAGTCCAGCCCATACATTATTATATTTGTCTAGCAACAGGCTTCGAACACTATTACCCGTAAGATTAAAATCTCCAAAACCCTCGCTGATGAAAGAACATGGAATCTGAGAACTTGCAGTAAATGATTTGTTGGCAACATCCAATACGGCTATACCCATCTGCTCGGTTGCTACAAGCATATTACCATCTGGCAACTCACAGAAATCATAAATACGATGATTCTTGACGGTTTGATCAGCCACATGCAAAAAGCGCTGACTCAGTGGGTCGTAGATATCAATTCCCACATTGGTACCGATCCATATCGTTCCTTTTTGGTCGCGATACAGACAGTTTACCTCATTACCGGAAATAGAGAAGATGTCCTGGTCATTGTGCTTAAAATTCCTAGCTGTTCGATGTTGGGTATCGATGATGGACAATCCGCTCTTGACATGTCCCACCAGCAGATTGCCATTTCCCAAATCGAGCACACACCACAATTGATTATCAGGCAAACCTTTCACTCTATCTTTATCAAAATGCACAAACTTGCTGGTTGCGGGATCAAACAGTTCTACACCTTTCCAATAGGTGGTAATCCATAGTTTACCATTGGCAGAGTGTGTGATATCCGTAATATCATTCGTTGCGATGCTGGAAGGATTCCTGGAGTCATGCTTATAGCTATGCCATTCTTCTGTTTGATAGTTAAAGGAATTGAGACCATCATTCTTGGTTCCTACCCAGACAACAGGTTCCTTGGCATCATCAATCACACAGTTCAACTCACTGCTGGAGATGCCCTGCCTGTCTCTTTGCTTGTAATAGGTAAAGAAGCTATTGCCATCAAACCGATTCAATCCTTCTTCGGTAGCAAACCAAAGAAAGCCATATTTATCCTGCGCTATGCTTACAACATAATTGCACGATAAGCCCTGCTCCAAGTCTAAAGGTCTGACCTGATATTTCTGAGCCAAGGCAACAATATGACCCATCAAACAGATGAAAACCACAAAAAGTGTCTTTTTTATTTCTATCATATTTATCGAAGCTATATGGTTTTTAATTTTCAATTTGCTGCAAAATTAACAAAAAACTCTTTAAATCAGGCAAGAAACAAGCTAAAAAACACCAAAAACAGCGGCACAAATCTTTCAGTGCACGATTTATACTCCCTATTTGAATGAATTTTCACCATCCGTTCCTAATAATCGCAGTACATTTGCAACCGAATAAACAATACGAAAGTTGCTCAACTAACGCAAGGTTTCTCAACTAACGCATAATAAACAAAACAACAAAATAAAGAACTAAAAAGAATGTCTTATGGCAAATCAACCATTTAATCTAAAGAATGCCCTTCTATGGGCTGCGATTGCTTTGGGTGGATTCACATTCCAGGCATGCAGTAGTGATGATGATTATCCTACAGTGGATGGTCAGAATCCAACGATTTCATTAACATCAGACCTGATTCATGCAGAACCAGGACGTACCTTCAACATCACAGGTAAGATTAGCGATGCCGACGGTATCAAGTCTATCCGACTCAAGAACGAGGGAATGCTCCTCGACAAGACCATCAATCTGCTCGACATCTACAAAGATTCCCTGCTCCATGAGTATAATCTCGACTATGCTTATACTCCAGCAGACGACTGGACCGACAACTCCAGCTTCCCATTGGAAGTGACCGTTGAAGACGTGGTGGGAAAAGTATCAACAGCCAACATCACCATCAAGGGTGACGGCGACTTCACCTTCCCAGTATTTACAGTAGCACCATCTAATAAGGTGAACGTGATGAAGGAAGACCCAACACTCCTGCTCAATGTTGCCGTATCCGACAACAAGTCGTTGAAGAAGTTGGTCATTGATATTCCTGGCATCAACAAGCACGACGAGGTAACACTCTCTGGTACCGAGTATGAATACAGCGAGGAATACACATTCCCATCAGAAGATGCCGATTACGAGATGAGCATCAAGGTGTATGACGGTATGGACAACATGACCGAGCAGAAGAGCACCATCATCGTCAGCGACTTGGTTGACTTTGAGAAGATGTATCTTGCAGATGTCAACTCAGCAGCAGAACTGACAAGTGATGTTTACGGTGTACCAATGCTGATTGATCACGTAGGCGAATTCCAGTATCGTGCCCGCTACTACAACCAAAAGCCTGGCACAGGCATACGCTTCATCCCACAGAAGACCGATTTCGTTCCTCTCTGCTTCGGCGTTGACGAGAAGACTGGTCTGCTCACCCGCAAGGCTAGCGATGCAAAGCCTATCATCTTGGAAAAGGTGGGTTACTACGAAATCAACTTCAACATCATCACAGGTGAATACAAGGTAGAGGAATATACTCCTACAACCAAGAAGATGACTCTCAACGGTTCTACCACAGTTGACTTCAACGACGGTTCTGGCGAACAGCCTGCACAGATCTGTCTGGCAGGTAAGGGTTACTTGCCAGAGGGAGCCGGCGAATGGACAACCAATCAGAACGCAGGTGCATTCATCCTGAATCAGGACGAGAACAACCCATATCGCCTCTATCGCGAAATGAACCTCAAGGCAGGTGATGAAATTGAATTCACCATCAGCCAGACTCACTGGTGGGGTTGGTGGCCAGAGCCATTCTGGCGCTTCGACGGTTCGGATGAGAACGAGGCCAACAAGCTCAACGGCGGTGACAACATGAAGAAGGTAAAGGTTCCTGCTACAGGAAAGTATCTCTTCGAGTTCGACTACGCTCTCTTGCGTTCTCGCATCATCCCTATCAAATAGTATAACACGTGTGAAAGAACAGTCATCTAGAATATTAGAAACATAGTAATATGAACAAGAAATATATCATAGCAGCCATGGCAACCAGTTTTGCCCTCAATATGAACGCTCAGAGCGTGAAAGTGACGGGTAATGTCGTGGACAGCAACAACGAACCAGTTATTGGAGCATACATCAAGGTGAAAGGTAGCAGCAAAGGTGCTGTTACCGACCTGGATGGTCATTATACCATCGATGCCGACAAGAACGCTACCCTCGTTATCTCATACGTAGGTATGGCAAACCAGGAAGTGAAGGTTGGCAACCGTTCACAGATCAACTTTGTACTGAAGGACGATGCCAACGACTTGAACGAGGTGGTTGTCATCGGTTACGGTCAGGTAAAGAAGGGCGACCTCACCAGTTCTATCTCAGCCATCAAGGGCGATAAGCTGGAAAAGCTCTCTACCGGTAACGTGATGAACGCCCTCCAGGGTCAAGTGAACGGTGTACAGATCAGTGGTGCCGGTGGTCCGGGCGCTTCTCCTCGTGTCATCATCCGTGGTGTCACCACCGTGAATGGTTCAGACCCTCTCTACGTTGTAGATGGTATGCCTGTAGGTAACAACATCAACTTCCTCAACCAGAACGACATCGAGAGTATGCAGGTATTGAAGGATGCCTCTGCATCTGCCATCTATGGTACCCGTGCTTCGAATGGTGTGATTTTGATTACCACCAAGAAAGGCAAGAAGGGTGATGCCAAATTCAATGTAACAGCCACCGTAGGTCTCCAGACGCTGAAGAAGCAGAATATGGCAGACTCACAGGAGTACAAGCAGGTTTACGACACCCGTTATACCAACGATGGCAACGTATCTCCTTTCAAGGGAAGTGCTGACACCTATACCGACTGGTGGAAAGAATGTATCAACGATGTTGCCGTACAGCAGAACTACGACCTTTCTTTCTCTGGCGGTAACGACAAGATGATCTACTCAGGAAGCATCGGTTACTACAAGCAGGACTCTCAGTACAAGGTAGGTCAGTGGCAGAAACTCTCTGCACGTTTCTCTACCGAATACAATTTCAATAAGATTGTCAAGGCAGGTGTTGACTTCACTCCTCGCTACGAGCAGTGGGATGACACACCAGACCTGATGAGTGCCATCATGGCGATGGACCCAACAACTCCGGTAATGCGTGCTGAGAGTGAATGGACCAGCAATCCATACAGCAACTATGAGCGTTCTCACAACAACCAGGAGTATAACCCTGTAGCAACGATGGCTCGTATGGACTCTGGTGCCAGCGAATATGGATTGCTCGCAACTCCATACGTAAGCCTCACCCCTATCAAGGGACTGACCATCAAATCTGCATTCGGCTTGAACGCCCGCTTCCGCAGAACAGATTCGTTCAACGTAAACTTCTTCATCGACAACCTGGAGCAGAACCCAAACAACAACGCTACCCGAAAGATGGAGAACTGGGTGGACTGGAACTGGACCAACACAGTGAACTACATGACAACCCTCAACAAGAAGCACAATATCAACTTGATGGGTGGTTACACCATGGAGCGCTTCCAGGACTATTGGGCTAAAGCCTACTCCGAGAACATTCCAAATAACGATGAGTCTCTGCGCTACCCTAGCTCAGGAACCAAGAACCCTTCGGCTACGGGTACCGACAGCTTCACTTCGCTGGTATCTTACCTGGGACGTGTAATGTACAACTACGCAGAGAAGTACTACCTCACAGCATCTATCCGTGTGGATGGTTCTTCCAAGTTCTCCAAGGACAACAAGTGGGCTACCTTCCCATCTGTATCTGGAGCTTATCGCCTTACCGGCGAGGAGTTCATGAAGAACCAGAAGGTATTCGACGACATCAAGATCCGTGCTGGTTGGGGTAAGGTTGGTAACCAGAATATCGACAACTCGGCATACCTCAGCTCTATCGGTACAACAACCTATGTATTCGGTGGAACTCCAAACCGCATCATCGGTTCTACTGTGAGCGGTATCGGAAACACTAACCTGAAGTGGGAAACCGTGGAGGACTGGAACGTGGGTCTTGACCTCGCTCTTCTCCAGAGCCGCCTGAAGATTACAGCGGATTACTTCGAGAAGACATCTCACGATATGCTGATGAAGAAAGACAACCTCCTCATCCTCGGTTACCCAATGTGGAACGGACAGATGTGGGAGAACGTAGGTAAGATGAAGGCTACAGGTTGGGAACTTGGTATCAACTGGAACGACCAGATCCAAGACTTCACCTACGGCATAGGTCTGAACCTTTCTCAGGTAAAGAACAAGGCAGTGAAATTGAATGGCGATTACATCTGGACAGGTGGATTCAGCGGCGACTACATCGTTCGCAATGCCGAGGGTGAATCTCTCAGCCAGTTCTGGGGTTACAAGACAGCAGGTATCTTCCAGAACGAGACAGAGGTGAAGTCATACACCAACGAGCATGGCGAGTCATTGCAGCCAAATGCCAAGCCAGGTGACCTCCGCTTCGTGGATTTGAATAATGATGGCGTCATCGACAGCAACGATAAGACTCATATCGGTAATCCATTCCCAGACCTCATGGTAGGTTTGAACCTGAATGCAGCATACAAGGGCTTCGACCTCGTAGCCAACTTCTACGGAACCATCGGCAACGACATCTTCAACAAGAACATCGGTCGCTATGCAGGAACCGATGGTCAGAATGTATATGCCGGCACTTACGACAAGACCTGGAGAACCGACAACACTGGTGCAGAATTCCCTCGCCTCTCTGTCAATGATTCCAACATGAACTACAAGCGAGTAAGCGACTTCTTCGTAGAGGATGGTTCTTACTTCCGCTGCAAGTTGCTCCAGATTGGCTACACATTGCCTAAGCAGTGGTTCAACAACAAGCTGAACTTGCGTTTGTCATTCTCAGCTCAGAACCTCTTTACCATCACCAACTACTCTGGTGCAGATCCAGAAGCAGCATCAATGGGTAGCAGTGTTACAGAGGCTGGTATCGACTACACAGGTTATCCTAACCCACGTACCTTCCTCTTTGGTTTGAACATGAGCTTCTAATCGCAGGGAATATACATTATTATAATATATGTAATCATTAAAATAAGAAACAAGATTATGAAAAGATATATCATAGGTTTGACCTTGGCTTCTGCCTTGACCATGGGCTTGACATCTTGCTCCGACTTCCTTGAGGAGCCTATCCGCGGTCAGCAAGACATGGAGAACTACTTCACTACCGAGGAAGAGTGCGAAAAGCAGATTACCGGTTGCTATAACTTCATCGCATGCGATGACTGGTGGCAGATTTACAAATTCTACAACCTCTGCAACATCACCACCGATGATTGCTGGATGGGTAACACCACACAGGACCCGGGTGAATATGGAGTAGCAGCCATGTTTACCGGCAACACCATCGACTTGGGTAATGCCGTACAGAACTTCTGGCAGTATCGCTACAAGGGTATCACCCAGTGCAACATTGCCATCGAAAAGATTGCACAGCTGAAATTCAACGACGAGAAGTATCAGAAGCGCCTGATTGCCGAGGCTAAGTTCCTCCGCGGTTTCTACTACTTCGAACTGGTGAAGAACTTTGGCGGTGTGCCACTGGTAATGTCACTCAAGATGCCTTCAGAGGTTCAGGGTATCACCCGAGCTACCACAGCTGAAACCTACGCTCAGATTGAGCAGGACTTCAAGGATGCCCTCGCCGATCTTCCAAAGAAGGCAGAGTTATCAACCAGCGATATCGGTCGTGCTACCAGCGGTGCAGCCAAGGGTATGTTGGCAAAGGCATATCTCTACCAGGGCAAGTATGCAGAAGCTGAGCCTATCCTGCAGGAACTCACCTGCCGTGGCTCTCATGCCAGCGGAACACCGGAATATGAACTGATGGATGACTTCAGCCAGGTTTGGAACATCGACTACAACAATGGCAAGGAGAGTCTCTTCGAGATTCAGACCAGCGATGATACACAGTATTCTCTGGGTGAGCGCTACTCAGTCTTGGTTGGTTCACGTGACGACGCAGGTTGGTCATGGGGTCTTCCTACCAGTAACCTGGAAAAGGCTTTCGAGGATGCAGGAGATGAGATTCGACTTCGCTATACAATCCTTCACGATGGACAGACAGATGTTCCTGGCGACCCAACCTGGAATGAAGACAACCCATACGTTATTTCTGCCAGCAAGCATAAGTCTGGCCGTTGCAACATGAAGCTCTTCATCCCAGTGAATAGACGTCCTAGTCCATACGATGCACCTCACAATCCAATGAACATCCGCTTGCTCCGCTATGCAGAGGTGCTGCTGATGTATGCAGAGACTGAGAATGCTCTCAATCACGACAGTGAGGCACAGTGGGCACTCAACAAGGTACGCCAGCGTGTTCAACTTCCAGAAGTTACTGCCACAGGCACAGCCCTTCGTGATGCCATCCGCGCAGAGCGCCGCTTGGAGCTGGCACTTGAGGGAACCCGCCTCGACGACCTGCGCCGCTGGAAGATGGATGATGGAAAGACGATGATGGAACACGTATTCGGTCCTAACGGTACCTTCGTGAAGTATAACATGGAGGAATCTACCGACCCATACGAGACCACCAATCAGCAGGAAAACAGCAACGAAGGAATCAACTTCCAGGCACCTCGCGACCTTCTCTTTGCCATCCCTAACTCAGAAATCACTATGAGTAACGGAACCATCAAGCAGAACGAAGGTTACAACTAAAATATCAAGGGGGCAGGGCAAATATCTTGTTCTGCCCCCTTTCGCTCATTAAAATATTCATAAACTATATACCTTATTATATATGAGCCTCAGAAAAATTAATAAAACATCCATCTTCAGCCTCACAGCTGCCTTGATGATGACAGCCAACTTACATGCGCAATCTTCATACACGGTCACCGTAAATCCCAATATCTGCTACCAGACCATAGCAGACTTCGGTTCAAGCGACTGTTGGACAGCCGATTTTGTAGGCAAATATTTCAGCAATACTGAAAAGGAAAAGTCGGCGAAATGGCTCTTCAGTCAGGAAATGGATGCCGATGGCAATCCGGAAGGCATCGGTCTCTCTATGTGGCGCGTTAACTTGGGTGCCGGTTCTGCAGAACAAGGCAGTGAAAGCGGTATCGAAGATATCACTCGACGTGGCTACTGTTTTCTGGATGCCAAGGGCAATTACGACTGGACCAAGTCGGCAGGTCAACAGTACTTCATGCAGCAAGCCAAGAAACATGGAGTCGATCATTTCCTGCTCTTCTCCAATTCAGCCCCAGTACAATTTACCAAAAACGGCAAGGCATACGCCAACAAGGGTGTGAACGGGAGCAATCTCTCAGATAATCACTATGCCGACTTTGCTGATTTCCTCACGACCACAACCAAGCACTTCACCGACGAAGGCTACAACATAACCCTCATCGACCCAGTAAACGAGCCACAATACGACTGGACAGAAGGTCAGGAAGGTTCACCATGGACCAACGAGTGCATCGCCAAGCTCGCACGAGAGTTGGACAAGAGCATTACCAAGCAGGGACTCTCTGCCCAGATACTCTTGCCGGAGGCATGCCAATGGAAGGCACTCTATCAAGATGGAACCGAGAAGAGAGCCAACAATCAGATAGAGGCATTCTTCAATGCCAGCAACAGCAGTACTTACATCGGCGACTTGAAAAACCTGAAAAGAGCCATCGCTGGTCATAGCTACTGGACTTTCGGCACGAATGCCGATCTGAAGGACATCCGCCAGAACGTATGGAACAAGGCTAAGGAATATGATCTCGATGTATATCAAACCGAATGGAGCATGCTCGATAAGGAGCCATCCACATCAGCAGGCTTCCCTTCCAGTTACGATGCTGCCAGCTATATGGACATCTCGCTCTATATGGGTAAGCTTATCCACTGCGACCTCACCTACGGCAATATGGCATCTTGGAGCTACTGGACCTCTTTCGCACAAGAGAAATGGGGACAGAAGAACCGTTTCTATCTCTTGAGAATGAATGCACAGGGCGATAATAGCAACGAGAGCTATGGCGACATCCAAACCGCCGGTATCATCACCGACAACAGCAACCTCTGGGTGCTCGGCAACTATAGCCGTTTCATCCGTCCAGGTTACAAGCGTATCGACCATATCACCAATAAGGAAGAAGATCTCAATAAGCTTCTGGGCTCTGCCTATCTTTCTCCCGACGGCAAACGCAGCGTTTTGGTATATGTTAACATGATGGCTACACAAAGCAGCGTCCGCATCAATATTGAGGGACAGAACACGGCCAAGGACATCAACGTTTACCGCACGTCGGCTAAAGAAAACCTGAAGCACATCAAGAGTAATTTCAGTCTGGATAAGTTGATTGCCATCCCATCCAAGAGTGTTGTTACCATCGTGATTGATTTCGACGAGGCCATCAATACCGGCATTAGTCATATCAAAGCAGATCAGGCAGGCAGCGATGACATCTACAGCATTGAGGGCAAACTGGTTCGCAAGCATGCAGATTCTACAGAAGGACTCGCCAAGGGCATCTATATCCAAAACGGCAAGAAATTCGTGATTAAATAACAGTAGGGGCATCCATATGCCTTTTGAATAGCTCATCAAACACAAAATTCTATTATGGTACATAAATATATAAAATACAGTGCGTTATCAGCATTACTCATTACCTGTCTCAACATACAGGCTGCACAGGATGGAACTACCCGATATACCATCCTTACCCAAAGTCCGGAACAGCACATCCAGCACTTCGGTGCCAGCGATGCCTGGAGTATGCAGTTTCTCGGACTATGGCCCGAGAAGCAGCAGGAACAGATTGCCGACTGGCTCTTCTCTACCGAGAATGATGCGCAAGGCAAACCTAAAGGCATCGGCTTGTCTATCTGGCGATTTAATCTGGGAGCCGGAAGCGAGGAACAGGGAGAGGCTTCGCAGATTCAGCCGGGCACAAGAACCCAATGCTTTCTCAATGCTGACGGCACCTACAACTGGAGCAAACAGGCAGGACAGCGCAAGTTCCTGAAACTCGCCAAGCAGAGAGGCGTGCCTTATTTCCTCGCCTTCTGCAACTCTGCACCCGTATTCTACACCAAGAACGGACTCGCAACCAACACAGGGCGCGGCGGTACCATCAACCTGAAGGATGACAGCTACGGCAAATTCGGAAAGTTCATCGCCACATCTCTCAAAGGCATCGAAGAGCATGATGGCATCCACTTCAACTATATCAGCCCTATCAACGAAGCGGATGGACATTGGAACTGGACAGGACCCAAGCAGGAAGGAACCCCTGCAACCAACAGGGAATTCGCCAAGGTGACCAGAGAGGTAAGCAAAGCATTGTTAAAGAACAAACTCAATACCGAGATTCTCATCAATGAATCGAGTGACTATCGCTGCATGCTCGGTACACACATGGCCGATTGGCAGCGAGGCTACGAAATCAACTCCTTCTTTACCAAGGACAGTACGCAGACCTATGTGGGCAACGTGAAGCAACTCCTCCCTCTCATCGGCGCCCACAGTTACTGGACCAATACCCCTATCCCATACATGAGGGAAATCAGAATGAAGATAAGAGAGGCTTGCAAGCAGAAGAATATCAAATTTTGGCAAACAGAACTCTGCATCATGGGCAACGACGAGGAGATTGGCGGCGGAACCCCTTACGACTTCTCGATGAAGACAGCCCTCTATGTGGCTCGTGTCATCCATCACGACCTGGTATATGCCAATGCCGAGAGCTGGAGCTGGTGGCGTTCTGCAGGCGGTGACTATCGCGATGGTCTCATCCGCATCTACAGCAAAGATGGCTGGAAGAGCGGCTGGGCTGTAGATTCCAAGCTGATGTGGGCACTCGGCAACTATTCCCGCTTTATCCGTCCTGGTGCCCAGCGCTACGATATCGCTACCACTTCTGCCGATGGAAAGCAGATAGAGGAAGGCTACAACGACCCTTACGGTGTAATGTGTTCTGCCTATCAGAATGCAGATGGCAAATGGGTTATTGTGGCAATCAACTATTCTGAGGATGTGAAGCCTGTCAACTTCCAACTTGATAATCAGGAGCAGAAAAGCTGGCAGATGTATCGTACCAGCGACATCTCTGCCGAGAGTTTAGCGCCTGTTGGAATTTGCGATGGAACCACCCAGTTGGCTCCACGAAGTATTACGACTTTTATGCAAAAATGATAGAAACAGTGCCTTTTTAACGAAAAATCCCCTTTATTGAACGATTTTTACCCTTCATAAAGGGGATTTTCCGTTATCTTTGCAAATGTTTTATCGAGAATACAAAAAATAAGTATAATGACAGTAACAACTTCAATCAAGACATTAGCCTTTGCCTCACTATTGGCACTGGCACCAGCTCAGATGATGGCGGCACAGAAAGGTGGCACCTTCACTACTGGCGACAAGACTTTCCTTCTCAATGGCAAACCTTTCGTGGTAAAGGCTGCCGAGTTACACTATCCCCGTATTCCTCGCGCTTACTGGGAACACCGCATCAAGATGTGCAAGGCTCTTGGCATGAATACCGTCTGCCTCTATGTGTTCTGGAATATCCATGAACAGGAGGAAGGCAAGTTCGACTTCACAGGCAACAACGATGTGGCTGCTTTCTGCCGCCTCGCTCAGAAGAACGGCATGTATGTCATCGTTCGCCCAGGTCCATACGTTTGTGCTGAATGGGAAATGGGTGGTCTGCCTTGGTGGCTCCTCAAGAAGAAGGATATCCGTCTGCGTGAGCAGGATCCTTACTTCATGCAGCGAGTAGAAATCTTCGAGAAGGAAGTGGGCAAGCAGCTGGCTCCACTCACCATCCAGAATGGTGGTCCTATCATCATGGTTCAAGTGGAGAACGAATATGGTTCTTACGGTAAGGACAAGCCATACGTAAGTGCCATCCGCGACATCGTCCGCAAGAGCGGATTCGATAAGGTGAGCCTCTTCCAGTGCGACTGGTCATCCAACTTTCTGAACAATGGTCTTGATGACCTGACCTGGACCATGAACTTCGGTACAGGTGCCAACATCGACCAGCAGTTTAAGCGTCTCGGTGAGGTTCGTCCGAATGCTCCTAAGATGTGTTCAGAGTTCTGGAGCGGCTGGTTCGACAAGTGGGGAGCACGCCACGAAACCCGCCCAGCCAAGGATATGGTAGAAGGAATGGACGAGATGCTGAGCAAAGGCATCAGCTTCTCTCTCTATATGACCCACGGCGGAACCAGCTTCGGCCACTGGGCAGGAGCCAACTCTCCTGGTTTCCAGCCAGACGTAACCAGCTACGATTACGATGCCCCTATCAACGAATGGGGATTGGCTACTCCAAAGTTCTATGAACTCCAGAAGATGATGGCGAAATACAACGACGGCAAGAAGTTGCCAGCCGTGCCTAAGGCTCCGATGCAGATCATCAAGGTGCCAGCGTTCAAGTTTACCGAATACAAGCCATTGAGCTATGGTATCGGAAAGGAGAAGGAAACCCAGGCTCCTCAGTGCTTCGAGGATATGGATATGGGATGGGGTACCATGGTTTACGAGACCCAGGTTCCTGCCATCGAAAGTACATCAACCCTGACAGGCGAGTTCCACGACTTTGCTCAGGTATATGTGAACGGAAAGTATGTTGGCAAGATAGACCGTGTGAAGAATGAGAAATCACTCGAATTGCCAGCCATGCCACAGGGGGCACAGCTCACCATCGTGGTAGAAGGCATGGGAAGAATCAACTTCGGTCGTGCCATCAAGGACTACAAGGGTATCATCGGCAACGTAACCCTCACTACACAGAAAGAGGATTGCGAACTTGCCCTCACCCCTACCCGATGGAACAACAGTAGCATCGCTGATGATTATCAGACAGCAGTCAAGGCACTCGCCATGCCAACCAACAAGATGCGCGGTCTCCAGACCAAGGCGGGTTACTATCGTGGCTACTTCAACCTGAAGAAGGTGGGCGATACCTTTATTAATATGGAGGCATTCGGCAAAGGTCAGGTTTACGTCAACGGGCATGCCCTCGGCCGCTTCTGGCAGATTGGTCCTCAACAGACCTTATATCTTCCAGGCTGCTGGTTGAAGAAGGGCAAGAACGAGGTGATTGTTCTCGATGTTGTAGGTCCTAAGGGTGAAGCAGGAAAGCCAGGTTCTACCGTGGCTCCTACCGCTTTCTGCCAGGATCATCCGGAGCTAGACAAACTGAATCTCGAAAAGAGCAACAAGCACAACGAGCCAGGTCATCGTATGGACCTGAATTCAGAGACTCCTGTATTAAAGGGCGAGTTCAAGGCTGGCAACGGCTGGCAGACCATCAAGCTCGACAAGCCTGTAACCGGTCGCTACTTCGCCATCCAGGCAGAGAGCAGCCAGAGCGGTGACAGCCAGATTGCCATCGCCGAGGTTTATCTCCAGGACGCACAGGGCAACCGCATCGACCGCAACAACTGGGTGGCTTACTACGCAGACAGCGAGAAGGGTAACTCTACTCTCGACAAGATGTTCGACCTCCAGGAAAGCACCTACTGGCAGACCGAGAAAGGCGCCAACTTCCCACATCTCGGAATCGTGGATATGGGTAAGGAGGTTACCATTTCTGCCTTCGAGTATCTGCCACGTGCCGAGCAGGGAGCACCAGGCAGCGTCAAGGGCTTTAAGCTCTACGTTAGAAAATAAAAAGATAGTTCATAGGTTTGGTCAGCCACAGGCTGACTGTGGATAATTAACACATATAGTTTAAAATGTAGTAATTCTATTGGAGAATAGAATGTTAGTTAGATTGCCAAAAAGAGGTAGATGTGAATCTGCCTCTTTTTTCGTTTATATTAAACTCCTTTTTCATATATATTAAAACTCCTTTTTCATATATATTAAAACTCCTTTTTCGTATATATTAAAACACCTTCTCCCCCTCTTTTTGTTTTTTTATACATTGATATGCCATTATGTGAATACTTTTGCGTATCTTTGCAGCAAAATACAAATACATTTTTTATGTTGACAGATATTGAAATAGCTAAATCAGTAAAATTGCGCCCCATCAATGAGGTTGCAGCTGAACTTGGAATCCATGAAGACCAAGTAGAGAACTACGGCCGTTACATCGCTAAGATTACTACGGACAAGATCGACACCAACAAGTTTAAAAACCATCATCTCATCCTCGTCACTGCTATCAGCCCTACCAAGGCAGGCAATGGCAAGACCACCGTATCTGTAGGTCTCGCCCTCGGTATGCAGAAGATTGGCAAGAAGGCTGTCGTTGCCCTGCGTGAACCATCTCTCGGACCTTGCTTCGGCATGAAGGGTGGTGCTGCCGGCGGCGGTTATGCCCAGGTATTGCCTATGGATAAGATCAATCTTCACTTCACTGGCGACTTCCACGCTATCACAGAGGCTAACAACATGATTGCTGCCCTGCTCGATAACTACCGTTTCCAGCACGAAGCTGAAGGCTTCAAGCTCAAGAAGATTCTCTGGCGCCGCGTGATGGATGTGAATGACCGTGGTCTCCGCCGCATCATCACCGGTATCGGTGATAAGAACGGTATTGAGACAGAGGCAGGATTCGATATCACTCCAGCTTCAGAAATCATGGCTATCATGTGTTTCGCAACAAGTGTTGACGACCTCCGCCGTCGCATCGACAATATTCTTCTGGGTATTACCGAGGATGACAAACCATTCACCGTCAAGGATATGGGTGTAGGTGGCAGTATTGTTGCTCTCCTCCTCGATGCCCTGAAGCCAAACCTGGTTCAGACCACAGAGGGAACCCCTGCTTTCGTTCACTGCGGTCCTTTCGCCAACATCGCTCATGGCTGTAACTCTGTGATGGCTACAGCAGCAGCTCTCGAATATGGCGACTATGCCATCACAGAGGCTGGATTCGGTGCAGATCTCGGTGCAGAGAAATTCTACAACATCAAGTGCCGCAAAACTGGTTTGCAGCCAGACCTTACTGTTCTCGTCGTTACTCTCCAGGCATTGAAGATGCATGGTGGCGTAGCTCAGGAAGACATCAAGAAGCCAAACGTAGCTGGCATGGAGGCTGGTTACTGGAACCTCGACAAGCATGTGAAGAACCTGCAGAGCTTTGGTCAGACTGTAGTCATCGCCTTCAATAAGTTTGCTACTGATACCGATGAGGAAATCGAGGTATTGCGCAAGCACTGCGAGGAGATGGGCTGCGGATTCGCTGTCAACAGTGCCTTCGCCGAAGGTGGCAAGGGTGCAATGGAGTTGGCAGAGCTCGTTGTGAAGACCATCGATGAGCATCCATCTGCTCCTCTCTACTTCACTTACGATGACGATGAGCCTGTAGAGAAGAAGATTGAGGATGTAGCCTTCAACCTCTATGGTGCCGGCAGCGTAACCTTGAGCGATTCTGCCAAGTCTATGATCGAGGAAATCAAGAAGTTGGGTGCCGAGAAGTTCCCTATCTGTATCGCCAAGACTCAGTATAGCTTCTCTACCGATGCCAAGGCATACGGTCCTACAGAAGGCTTCGAGCTCCACGTTCGCGACATCACCGTGAATATGGGTGCCGAGATGATCGTAGTCATCGCAGGTCCTATCATGCGTATGCCAGGTTTGCCAAAGAGCCCACAGGCTGAGCGCATCGATGTGGTAAATGGTGAGATTACAGGTCTTTCATAAATACGATAAAAGGCTGCTTCCCGAAGCGGGAAGCAGCCTTTTTTAATCTTATCTCATGCTGAATTCACAACCGCAATATAGCTGGTTATAGAATTCATTCTGTCTCAGCAATTCTCCTCGGCGGTTCTGCAAACCGCCCTTTCTCCAGTTCATATCCCACCACTCTACATCCGGGCATCCTTTTACCGCAATATGTCCTGCGGCATCTATCTGCTTGATGTTCTTCCATCTCGATGAAGCCAGCGTGGTGGTTAGCAGATGAAATCCATGCTCCTGGGCATATTTGGCAGCATGGGTCAGACGATATTGGAAACACATCGAACAGCGGCTTCCCCGCTCCGGTTCCTTCTCCAATCCCCTGATGGTAGCCAGCCACTCCTCATGGTCGTACTCATCCTCTACATAAGGCACCTGCTGCGCCTCCAGGAATCTCATCAGCTCGTGTTTGCGGATATCGAACTCCTGCTGCGGATAGATATTGCTGTTGCTGAAATACACGGTTGGCTTCATGCCATTGCGAAGCATACACTCTACGATAGCCGATGAACAGGGTGCACAACAGGCATGCAGCAACACCGACATTCCTTCAGCCTTGCTTCCATCCGGGAGAGTAAGTTTCACGAATTTATATTGTTCTTCTACGGGAATCTTCATTTTACTTTGAACTTTGATTTTTGAACTTTGAACTTTATGATGGATATTCTTGGCGAATACCTTGCTTATTTCTTATTATAAAAGTGAGCGGAAAAAGCGGGATTTCGCTTTTTGGGCAAAAAAAACAAATGGAGTACAGTCTCTCGACACCCCCCATTTGCCCAAATATATGCGAAAACTGATGCAAAGATACGATTAATTTTTGAGTTACCAAATTTTTAAGCGATAATTTTTCATCAAAATGAATAAATATCGATTTTTTAACCAAAACTTAACAGTTTGCATCAGCAAATTAACGTTTTTATTCAATTCTTCGGGAACTGTGAGATGTCTGACTACCAGTCTGTTTTCTAACCCAAATCACGCTTCAGGGTGATGACCGTCATCTCCGGCCAGGCACCCAGTCGGAAAGGGAATGATCCGCCCAATCCGGCAGAAACATAGAGCAGCTGCTTGCCCAGCCAGTATTCTCCACCCCACTCCTTGAAAGCCATGTGGGCAGGAGTGAAGTTACCTATCTTCAACTGTCCGGCATGGGTATGTCCCGCCAGGGTCAGATGAACTCCGGTCTTCTGTACTTCCCTTCTCCAATGGTGCGGATCGTGGGTAAGTACTATCTTGAAAGCATCCTTCGCCACTCCCTTCATCGCCTTCTTCAGGTTACTGCGATTGGTAAACGGAGGCTGTCCGGCATTCTCCACACCGATGATTTCTATCGAAGCCATACCGTGCGATACCGTAAAATGCTCGTTCATCAGCTGATGCCATCCCATCTCATTCTGCAACTGGAAGAGGAGCCGGCGGTTCTTTCTCAAGGCACTCAGACTGTGGTTGGTATTATATTCGCAGTAATCGTGGTTACCCCAAACCGAGAAGATACCATCAGGAGCATGCAGCTTCTTCAGTTCTTCCACATAAGGTTCCACCTCATCGGCAGCATTGTTCACCAGGTCGCCGGTAAAGAGCATCATCTCCACCCCTTCGGCATTGGCTCTTTCCACCACCTTTCTCACGAAGTCGGCACCCTTCGGAAAGGTACCGAGATGCAGATCCGTGAAATGCAGAATCTTATAGCCATCAAAGTAAGGAGGCAGATCGGCAGAAGAATAAGTCACGTATTTCACCTCCAGTCGCTTCCATCCCTCCACGAATCCATAGAGGAACCATCCCATCACCGCCAGGGCTGGCAGGATGGCGAAGAACCAAGGCATGAAGAATTCGAAGAGGATGAATATCACCTTCGGCATCACAGAGAAAAGGATGAGAGAGAAAAGCACTCTCACCGATGTGCGATGAAACTTGCCCAACTGCAGTCCCACCTCAGCCAGGATGATGAGCAGAGAGGGAATCCACCAGAGGATGGCTAGCGGCAGAGGCCACTCCCCCACTCCGATATGCCACAGCCAGGCATCGGGCACCAGTGTCATAGCTCCGATGCCTACTATATACATAAGTGATCTGAAAAACTTCTTGATAACCTTATTCATCTACCTATTTCTATTAAGCTATTCGCTGCATCCCCAGTCAGGGCGCAACAACTTTCTGCAAAGGTAGTGTAAATTGAAGACACTACAAAATAAATGGGAATCTCAAAATTACATTTAACTTTCTTTTGCCAAATCAGAAGCAAGATTTCGCATCTTCGGGCATTTTATAGACAGAAAGATTTAAAAAGAAAAAGTTATGAGAAAGATCAATTTCAAGAAAATCGGGCTCGCAGTAGCCCTGCTGATGTCAGCATTCACCTTCCAGTCGTGTGATTCTGATGATGATACCAACTGGGATCAGGTTTTGCCTAATGCCCTAGTAACTGTCAAGCAGAATGCAGATGCCTGCTACCTACAGTTGGATGACAACACCACATTGCTCGCCAAGAACCTCAAGACTCCAGTCTTTGATGGCAAGGAAGTTAGAGCACTCGTCAACTATACAGCTACCGACGAGAAGAGCGACAAGTATTCTCAGGTAGTACACGTCAACTGGATTGACAGCATTCTCACCAAGAAGCCAGCACCTTATCTCTCTACTCCGGCTGAGAACGATGCGAAGTATGGCAATGATGAGGTAGATATCGTTCGCGATTGGGTAACAGTAGCAGAGGATGGTTATCTCACTCTCCGCTTCCGTGCTCTCTGGGGCGGTCAGAAGCCACACATCATCAACCTTCTCACCAGTGTGAACCCAGAGAATCCATACGAGGTAGAGCTTCGTCACAATCAGAATGGTGATGCCAAGTATCGTGTAGGCGATGCCCTGGTAGCCTTCAACCTCAACGATGCCCTGCCAGACACCAATGGCAAGACTGTGAAGCTCACCATCCGCTGGAAGTCGAGCAATGGTGACAAGAAGGTGGATTTCAACTACTGTTCACGCAAGGCAATCACCAATGCCAAGCAGCTGGACGGCTACAGCCAGACAGGTAAGGCTATAAAGTAAAAGATTGATAAAGTAAAACGCCTATCCCCTGATGCTTCTCTTCAGAGAATCCATCAGGGGATTTTTTATCTGTTTTTGCATTATCTCCACATACTCTTCAATAATTTCATTAGAGACCCCATTCGATACAAAAAAATCTTTTCTCACGAAACCACAAAAGAAATCCCCTAAAAACTTGCATAAAAGAGAAATATTTCTTATTTTTGCATTATCTTTGTAGGAATTAAGAGGAAAGTACGAAAAAATGGAAAAAAACAACAGAATACAATTACCCCTAGAAGAAATCAAGCTCGCTTTTGCTGCATCATGCGTTGAGGGAGCCGCTAGAAAGCTCGGGGTGCCATATATTGAAATATACGACAGAATGAAAAAGGTTGATTTAATCAACAAATTCATTCTGCCCCATTATGATACACTCCATACCGAAAGTAGAGAGTATCTTATAGAAGATGTCATAGAGTGTCTAACTAATTGGGAGAAGAAAAACTGATGAAAATAACAGTCTATCATGGAGCCACAGAAATTATAGAAGCTCCACTTTATCATGTAGGAAGACCAAGGTTAGACTTTGGTCAAGGTTTCTACGTAACTGATTTAAAGGAACAGGCTATAAAATGGGCTAAAACCATTGCAGATAAAAGAGCAGCAGAACCCCTACTCAATATCTATTCCTTGGATAGGGATGCAATTCTCGCCGAGGCTCGCTGCAAGATATTCACCGCATACGATAAAGACTGGCTAGACTTCATTGTAGCCAACAGACGAGGAAAAAATCCAGCCAAAGATTACGACTATGTGGAAGGTGGCATAGCAAACGACAGAGTGATTGATACCGTAAACCTATATATGACCGGCTTTTACGATACAGAATCAGCTCTACAGCAGTTAACTTTTCATAAGCCCAACAATCAGATTTGTTTACTCAATCAAGATCTCATCAATAAATACTTAATCTATAATGGAACAGAAAAAATATAACCAGATAAATACCAAGACTCCTGAGATTCAAGAAATGATTCTCAGCTATCAGATAGGTGGCGTAGCTTACGAATTATCAAAACGCCTGAAAATATCTCCAGCCATGGCTCTTGATCTTTTCTATCGCAGCAAGACCTGTGCCCAGCTCCACGATAAGCGCACCGGCTTGTATCTTATGAGCAATGGATACATCGCCGACGATTTCATTTACGAGAAGCAGAGAGGGTATTAATCACGATGCCTCGGTTCCGGCTCAGCCACCATTGCCGGCTTTTCTTCCGGCAACTCATATCTCCTGATATGATGATCTTCCAGGAAGATATGGTTCAGGGTAAAAGCCAGCGACTCCAGGGTCCTCTCCCTGACAGCCGGTTTCAGTTCGCATTCCCAGATAACAATGGTATGCCATCCCATTTCTGCCAACCGATGCAGCACCTCATGGTCCCTCTCTCGGTTTCTCCTGATTTTATCCTGCCAGAACTGGGTATTCGATTTCGGAACCACGTAATACTTGCATCCCTCATGTCCATGCCAGAAGCAGCCATTCACCAGAATGCAGGTACGATACTTCCTCAGCACAATATCCGGTTTCCCCGGCAACCGTGGATGATTGAGCCGATACCTGAATCCCCTAGCCCACAGGAACTTCCTGACAAGAATCTCCGGTTTGGTATCCTTGCCTCTGATTGCCGCCATATTGTTGTGGCGCTGTTCTATGGTTAAGCGATCTGACATTTGTTTCCGCTTAGCATTGCAACATTGCGGCAGGAGTTATGTTCAGAACCTTACATAACAATCTTGCAATTTTTAAAGTAGGTTCCGAACGTCCTGTGACATAATCGTTAATACGTGAAGGACTTACTCCAATTTCTGAAGCCAATTGTTTCTGAGTCATTTCTTTTTCATTTAATGAAAATTCAATAAGTTCAGAAACAGAAGGCTTTCCTATTGGGTAATGCTTTTTTTCGTATGACTCTACAATGTCCGACATTAAAGTCAGTTCTATGGCATTCTTATCATTGGCAGGAGTAGCATCCGTTACCAATGGCAGGAGTTCTTCAATTCTGTTGAGTGCAAACTCATATTGTTCTTTGGTAATTCTTTCCATAATAGCTTTTATTAAATGGTGGAACAATCAATTTTGTCATATTCACTATGTGTCCCGACAGTTCCGCAAGGTCTGCGCATCGGTACACTTTATTCCTCCTCGTCTCTACGCCTCCTATGCCACTTGCAATCATTATACAATACCCACAAACCGCCTCCCCCAAAGAAGAGACAGCCCACTATTCCCACCACCTGACAATATGTTTCAGATGAAATTCTTCTTGAAACTCTTGGATGAAGAAACATATTGATACCACCACACACAAAAATTAGACACAACAGGTAAAACTTAATTTTAATCGATATTTTCTTCCTATAAAAAAGGAAACAAACCAAAGAAAGACCTACCATTAACACTATAATTAATGAAGATATTCTCCCAAAAGTAAATTCTTCATGCCTTAATAACCTAAGGCATAGCCTGAATATGGAAGCAGTAACCAATACAAGACCAACTGCATAACCTATCCAAATCACTTTTCGATTATCTTTAGAATCGAAAAGTGAACCCACGCTCTTCCAATATTTATCCATATCTTTCATAAGCCTAATTTCCGATAATAGTAGTTACTAATCACGATGCCTTGGATCCGGCTCCGCCACCATTGCCGGCTTTTCTTCCGGCAATTCATACCTCCTGATATGATGATCTTCCAGGAAGATATGGTTCAGTGTAAAGGCTAGCGACTCCAGAGTCTTCTCCCTAACAACCGGCTTCAGTTCGCATTCCCAGATAACGATGGTATGCCATCCCATTTCTGCCAACCGATGCAGCACCTCATGGTCCCTCTCTCGGTTTCTCCTGATCTTATCCTGCCAGAACTGGGTATTCGATTTCGGCACCACATAATACTTGCATCCCTCATGTCCATGCCAGAAGCATCCATTCACCAGAATGCAGGTACGATACTTTCTGAGCACAATATCCGGTTTTCCCGGCAACCGTGGATGATTGAGCCGATACCTGAATCCTCTAGCCCACAGGAATTTCCTGACAAGAATCTCCGGTTTGGTATCCTTGCCCTTGATTGCCGCCATGTTATTGTGGCGCTGTTCTATGGTCATTTTATCTGGCATACGCTTTATTTATTAAGACATCTTTTTTCTAATCTAATCACACCATTCGATGCAAAATTAATCTTTTCTCATGAAACGACAAAAGAAATCCCCCAAAAACTTGCATAAAAGTAAGCCATCGGCTAACCCCAGTCAGACTCGTAGAAAACATCACAATGCAAAGATACAACATTCAGAATCCGCCATTCACGGTTTCTCACGATTTCTCACGGATTTTCACGTCTTTTTCTGAAGAAGTAACTTACTTACGCCCCGTAAGTGACTTACTTACGATACCTAAGTGACTTACTTAGGATGCCTAAGTGACTTATTTAGGATGCAGGAATGAGACTTACTTCCGAGTGACAAGGTGACACCGGTGACAGGCTTTTCTTGAAATCTCTCTCACGTAGGCGGGCGGGAAGCCTTTCTGGAAAATTTTTCCTGCCCGCCCGCGTGAGGAAAGTTTTAGAAAACAGGTGTCACTGCCGTCACCCGTCACCAGAATGGGAGATTGCCGCCGGCAATACTGATAGACAAGTTCACAGAGAACATCAGGATACGGGGGTAGCTGATGGGTTACTCGACTGGTTCCGCAAGGTCTGTGCAGCAGTACTTTAGATACCATGCCCCCCACACGCCCTGAAGGGGCAGAAACTCCTAGCCCAGGGTAACACCCTGGGTATAAGAGCAATCAGCCTTGCGCCCTGAAAGGGCAAAAGCTTCCATTCACCCAAACAGTCTGACATTTTCTATTAATATGTTACCTGTAATCAAGAATTATACGACGAGAATACAGAACCATTACTTCTATACTCCTTCAGTACCTCGGCAGTCGTAAACATCGGCTCACCATGAACATAACTATTAAATTCCTTAAGATGAAGAACCTTTAAATCGGCAAGTAATTTTCTGATATCAATCTGTCCGATATTCACCTCTTCGTCAAATCGGTAAAAGAAATAGTTACGTTTCGCATCACCATCTTCACCTCCGACCGTATCCATCGGATACCAGGTATTGCGCATTCTTTCCTCAGTCACCTTGCTCGCAGTGTCCTTGACATGAAACACCCGATACTTACCAGTTTCTTCTACCCCATCAGTATAGAGTATTACAAATTGCACATTCTTCTTTTCATAGAAATATGCAGTATGAGCACCATCTCGAGCCTCTTCATCTTTAAGTTTCAAGCGCACGTTATAAACCAGACTTCCCTTGTCATTATTACCAAGAATCCATTGCAAATGCTCCTCAGATTTGTAATAACCAACCAAGATACCTCTGCTTAAATCCCGCTCCAGATAATGCACAGTAAGCCATGGCGGTGAAGCCAATGGCAATCCAAGCTCGTGCTCCAGTGCAGGTCTCAGCACTTTCTCTGGGTCCTTACCCATATTACACTCATCAATGATGAAGTCTTCCTTCAACTCATTAAACTGCCCCTCCGTCTCTTTCCATTTATCTAAAGGACGAGCATACGCAAAATACACTTCCCTATCCTCACCATAAGGCTTAAACACCCTACCGTTCAACTCATAGAAGTGCTTCTGCATATACAACTCGCCATCTACACCAAGCTTCGCTCTCATGGCATAGATGCAATAATTTTTCTGAATCACCTCCCTTATCTCGTTACGGAAGATGTCTCTCACCTTTCTCTTCCACTGCGTCTTTTCATTAGCCTTGTTTCGGGCATAAAGGAAAAGAACATACAGGAAGTTAACATCATATTGCGACAGGAAGAGCGTATCACGGTCAAAGAGCCTGTCTGGGAATTGATACGATACCGTGGTACAATGCTCCCCCTTACCATTACAATGCTTGCGGATATTCTTCTCACCAGCATTATATCTGTGATCATCATACACGAAACCACTGATAAAGAAGTTAGGTATCACATCATAACCCTCTGTAGCTTCCGCATCCTGCAGATGGATATCCTTATACTTCTCCTTGTCTTTATTCCTGTTCTTCTTATCTTCATCATCAAAGGCCGTATCATCCGACAGGAACAGATTGATGTTCCACTGTATCACATTTCTGGCATAAGTATATTGCTTATAGATAGATTCTGATGTCAATGGGTGCCCATTCTTATAGTACTTGCTGTCACCGATGTAATATACCTCACGGCTAGCCTGTGCATCATTAGATGTCAAAGCCAAGTCCGTATAAAGATGATCCACCCGCTTTCCATCCTTCTGATCAGCAAGTCCCTTTGGGATATCGGTATGTGGAGTACCAATCAGTTCATCTATCATTGCCTCGAATATGATATTGAAATTTTTGGCAAGAATATATTCCTGGGCATGAGCATTGATAGCAATTCTATAAGAGTTCTCGAAGAAGGCATAGCACATATCCCAAAGTTGCAGCGCCTTGTCCGAGAAATACTTATACTTTATCTGCATGAGCCTCATCTTACCCATACCCTTCAGATATTCCTTGAATTGCTTACCGGTAATCAATTCATACTGAATATTGATAGGTGTCTGAAATCCATACTCTTCGTTCAGATAGTTCAGAATACTATAGTAGATAACAAACAGTTCCTCCTCATAGTTAACGATACGTTTCTTATTGACAAGTTTCAGATATACAGGTGCTCCATTCTCCTGCATAAAAGCAGAAGAATGACTGATGGTCTTCGTCCAGTTAATCTTATTATTACCCCGATGCAGGTTCTTGACGGTGAAAAGCACGAAGTTGCGATTCTCCTGATTAAACCTGATCAGCGAAAGAACGATGTCGAGATAAGTATTCGTATGCTGTCGCTTACCTTTACCCGTTCGGGTAATGTGCTTATACAGGATGGCCTTACTGTTGGGATTTGCCTTGTAGAATACACTCAGCGCACGATATACCCAAACAGAGAATTCGTAGATAAACTTACGGTATTCACGGCTCAGTTTTTTCTGCTTTTCAGGAGTCAGCACCTGCTCTGGGCTTACAGTTTCCCCATTCTCCAAAGTCACTCCAGCCAGCACTTCCTGTTTCTTTTGAGGATCATCTCTCAAGAGCACCTTTGGCAGAATAAAGACACAATCTCTGAGCTGTGGATTATAGAAATAACCCACATACTGCACGCTCACCTTCTTATCCACATCCTGCAGCACATAGATGTCCTTCAGGATTTTCTCTACAGTAGAGCTTTCGTACTGATGTTCCTCAAATAGAATATACATTATTAGTTCTCCGTATTATTATTTTGCCAATCCATTATTTTCCGCAGGAAGTCAACCAGTCTTTCTGTATTGACCAGCTCACCCTCCTCATCATAGAAATCAGCGAAGGCAAGGTCTTTTTCTGTTTTCTTGCCATTCTTTTCCTCCTGATAGGTGAAGAGCGAAGCATCCTCGAAGCCATAGTCTTTGAATACATCGTTCCAGAGATAGAATATCACCTTACCCACCAGCGTATCAGCCGTTATGATGGTAGGAATCTCGTCTGTCTCATTAGCCTTCTTAGATGGCTTGCAGAAGAAATAACCCAACTGCTTATCGGCACTGGAGGTCATGGAAGCGATGATTTCATTCACCTTCTGGATAAAGTTCCACCAAGGGAGCTTTGTTTCCTCTTTTATTATCTTCACAGGCTCTCCATTCGCATCCTCTATTTGGATATTCCAACCCAGCTCTTTGCCGTTCTTATCCTTACCTTTCTTAATCTTGATATATTTCCAGTCCCAACGGCGTTTGAAGGCAGAATCTATAGGAAAAAGACTCTGGTCGCTTGTGTTCATGGTGGCAAGAATACTCATGTTAGGTGGCAAAGCCATGAAGCCAAACCAATCCCTATCAGGGTATCTATCGTTCCCCTCCTTATCCAAGCCAAATCTCAGTTTCATAGTCGCAGCATACCCTGGGATATGAAGTTCTTTCAGATGTTCAGCAATATCCGTATCAGCCTTGATAGGATAAGTACTCCATCCATCGTCGCTTCTATCCAAGAGCTGGAAGATGTCACCAAACACCTGGGCACAGTTTCCACGATTTATCTCCTCGATAACCAGGGCGATTTCTTCCTTTGGATTCATCCAAGCTTGCTTGTAAGCCTCTAGAAAAGCCTGCTCCACAAACTCGTATGTCAGATCCTTAGTACCTTCTATCTTATGTGGCTTGTAGCATCCCACGAAAGTAGCATAGTCGCTATCAGGGTGGAAGGTGGTACGGATGCAGGTAATCTTACCTTCATCCTCTTCCTTCTTGATGGTATGCGATTTACCTGTACCAGGAGCACCATAGAAGATGATTTGGCGAGGGATGAAATCTCCAAACTTCAGAGGTTTCTCCTCGCCTTCTTCCTCTTCACCATTTACATTTTGTATGGTCTCAAAACTTTCAGGATTGTTAATTTCCCACATCTCATGAGTTCCTTGAGCATTACGATACACATACTTTTTGCCAAAGCAATCAGACACAAACTTGACAAAATCAGGAACCATTAACTGGGTATCTTTTCCTTTAGAATCTTTTCCCGGAAACCAATCCACATAAAGATACAATTCCCTCCCATCTACAAAGAATGGATCTGTGTACCATCTTCTTCCATTATTTGTCGAATTACGAGTATTTATTTCCGTTATGTCGGCAAACATAAACATATTCTGCAACTTATATGCACCATCTTTTTTAATAGAGACTGGCACATTAGATTCTTTTGTATTAAAATAGGGGAGCATTTTGTCCAACTCTCCCATCATACGAAAATAATCCAAACATAAATGTACAAAAGTTCTATGTTCTTTAGATATTGCAATAAGTCTATTCTCGTGTGAAGTATCATACGTTGAATCTATTATAGCAAGCAATTTTTTGAAAGAACGAATTTTAGTTAGCAATCTAAAATATTCTTCCTTTGATGCTGTATATACAGATAAAGATTGACTATTTCCAAAAATATCCTCCAAACCCGAATAATCCTCAGATTTATTGTTTAAAAGCCAAAATACAGGGGTTTGATTTTCCAATGCAAACCACACAAGATACCAGTCAACTTTATCATTAGATGCAATATTTCTAATTTGCTTTACTACTGACTTTACAGGTGTATTTGTTTGAGAATCAATCTTAGTACTTCTCTTATTACCAATCTTACTAAACGCACACTCCACAAACGAACATGACTGATTTACAACGAGAATACCTTCCTGCTGCTCTGGAGAATTTGGCAGATAGGTTAAAACCTTCTCAGAAAGACCAATGTGAGTTTGACCACTAGGAGAGTTATCTCTATTCAACTCTGCATCAGTGAGTTTCTTTACACCGATAGAATATTCTTTATATAATGTTATCATATCTCTTATTGTTAAATGTAAAACGGTATCAATCTCAATTCAAAGCAATCATCTCCCATTTCGAAATCTAAAGCAGAAGAAAATTCGACCAGGAAATCACGAATCGTGAACCCTTTTTGCTTCAAGTTTTTTAAATAAATCCTTCCATCCTTTCTTCGATACAAAGTAACAGTGTACTCCTTAAAATCATTATTGCCAAAGAAACAATCTATAGCACATAAGAGTTTCTCAAAGATAGGATTCCCTACTTCTATTTTTATACTTTCTCTAGATGTACTTCTATACAGAGGAAGCTGAGACTCTATAAAACTTAAAGCATCAACATAGTCCTTCTTATAAATGCGAAAAGTTATTCCACATTCTTCACCGGAATCTACCATGCCATAGGAAAGATAATCGAATATTTCACTACTCAAATTAATACTCGTCTCCCCAGAACATCCAGCGGTTTGCTTCCACCCACTGTCTTGACGCCGAATTTTCTTTACCATTCCCATAATTACATTTTTATTATGTTATTATCAATCAAATAAGATAAAACTGCATAGATAGTATTAACACTAACCGCATTACCAGCTTGCTTATATAAAGCACCATCAGCCACACCTGCCTTGCTAGCATCAGAGGCAAATGAAGAAGGAAAACCTTGTAGCATAAAAGCTTCTTGCGGCGTTAATCTTCTTATCGATATCTTTGCCAATTCATCCTTTGACATCCATGTAGAGGGTCTAACTTCACCTTTACTGCCTATGAACATATCACTATAATAATTATCTTGACATGCACGATGCATCTTATGCATAGAAGCTGTAAGGGTTCTTGCTACAAGCTTATCGATTTCAGAATTCGATTTAAACTTACCGCTACCATCACTAAGAATGGTTGGTTTTATCCTCTCTGACAAATAGTACTTCTCTGCAACGTTCTTCGCCAACACATCTATTGTATTGTTATAGAAACTGAGAGAACAATCATTCCGTTCTAAAGAATTGAAATGTTGAGACACCAACTCATTTGTAAACTCAAACTCTCCGTATTTTGAACTCCGTGCAAAAATAAGTGTTCTATTTCTCACTTGAGGAAGACCATAATTAACAGAATTGAAAACATCATGATGAACAATATATCCTTCCGCTGACAATTCTTGCATTATCCTACGAATTGTTTTACCACGATCATGAATCATTAAATTCTTCACGTTCTCCAACAAAATATACTTAGGATGTTTGAGCTTTACTATATCCAATATTCGGAAGAACATCTGACCTCTATCTTCCTTGAATCCAGCCATCGCCCCCATCACACTAAAAGTCTGACAAGGAAATCCACCAGTCAACAAATCAAAATCTGGCAGTCCAACAACATTATGCTCATCAGAAGTAAAATCAACAATATCTCCCAATTCAATTTCACCGTTTGTATTATAATTGGTCTTATAGGTTAAGACAGCTTTAGATTCGATTTCAGAGAATCCAATACATGTCACAGGTACATGATAATCCTGTCCAACCAAATCTATGGCTCGACGAAATCCTCCAATACCAGCAAATAATTCTAAATGTCTCATGCCTCTATAAATTTCATTATACCCATACCTATAGCCTTAGCTAGCTTCACAGGAACAGCATTTCCTACCTGAGCATACCACAAATTCTGAGCTCCTGTCAGCACATAATCATCTGGAAAGGTCTGAATTCTGGCAGCTTCACGTGGACTTAGTCCTCTTGCCTCCCAAGGATGGATATACATATTACAATCAAACTTCATATGAGATGTTATAGTCTTACATATCTGAGTTTCATCCAATTTATAATACTTATCCTTGAAGATACCATTTCTTCTCGAATAAGGCATAATATCAGCTATTGAATCATGCAAAGAATTAGCCCCTTGTGGTAAGCGACGATAAATTTCAATATCTCGAGGGTTATTGTACCTATTCTTATGATTATATAACTTATCGATATGTCTATATCCATTGATGAAATGGTAGAATTCTGTTTCTGGATACACAAACTGTCGTTCAGTAAATCCAGACCGTTCATTCTCTTCATTTTTACCTATTCTTTTTCTAGACTCAAGATGAGGCAAACCTTCAAGAGCATCCTTCAAAACGAACGGAGAACGTCCCTGTTTGAAAATTTCTTCAAAAATATCATTAGGATTTACTCCAACCCGATTGCCAATCATTATGAAGCGTTCTCTGTTTTGAGGTACGCCAAAATCCTGAGCTTTCAGGAGTCTATAATCAAACTGATATTCCTCACTTAGATATTTAGTAAAGTCATCCTTTATCTCTCCTATTTTTTTAGACATCCCTTTAACGTTCTCCATTATAAAGAACTTTGGACGTACTTGACTTAAGAAATAAAGATAAGCTTTATACAACTGATTACGTGGATCATCCAGAATTCTCTGGCGATTTGCCATAGAAAATCCTTGGCAAGGAGGTCCACCACATACCAGCGTTATATCTTCCAGATATTCTTTATAGTCATCCAGATTCTCATTTAAATCATTAATGTCACCGACAAAATAATGATCATCATCCAGATTATGATTTTTTTTGTATGTATTACAAAACGTTTCAACAATTTCATTCACGAACCATGGGGTAAAGCCTGCTTGTTCCAAGCCACAGCTCAAGCCTCCACATCCGGCAAACAAATCGACTATCTTGTATATTTTCTTAGACATTACTCAGTAATCCTTTCTAATTTTCCATTAATATAATATTCCTTGCTGTCTGCTGTATTCTGCACCACAGCTCTATCATTGATGAACGGTCCGATGTTATAGTACTTTGGCTTAACCTTAACCGTTCCATTTGCAAGCAAGATACCCCACTTTCCATTTTGCTTAAACGGAATATATCCTTTGTAGTAAGGGCGCATCTCTTCATAGATGGGTGGAACTATCACTCTATTGTTATGATTGCAGACACCATACAAACCATTCTTTCTAAATACATTGTACTCCGAAAGGCTTGCTGCCTGATTAGCAGCATCAGGCCTTACCTGAGCGTTACCTTCTGCATGTTCTACAACAACCATTTCTTCATCATCCTCAGAGTAATCAGGCTCATACTCCGAATCAGAATCAAGAATCAAGTCTCGTTTGATACCTGAACCATCATTATAGCCTTCCTCATTATCAGTACCAAGGAAATGATACCGCCAATGACGGTTTGCCATCGGAGTACCGAAACGATTATAAAGTCCTACGTTGTCCAATATAACCGTAGTCTCCTTGCCTTCCGATATTCGAAGACCTCTACCCACCTGCTGGAGATAAAGCGAAAGCGACTTGGTCGGTCGAGCCAACTGTATAAACTCTATATCCGGACAGTCAAAACCTTCAGAGAAGATATTGACATTCACGATAACCTCTATACTTCCATTGGCAAAGTCTGCTATCTTTTGCTCACGCTCAGCGGTTGGAGTTGTACCATCTATCATACAGACACTAACGCCCTTTGTAGCATATAACTCACAGATATGATTGGCATGCTTGCAGTCGATAGCATAGATAATACCCTTCTTTCCTTTGGCATATTTCTCGTAGCTTTTATATAAACCGGCACGTATCTTATCCTTGTCAATCACTGCACTCAACTCAGAATCCAAATAATCGCCATCAGCCCCCATTCGGTCGATTCCATTAATGGCATGCTGAACTTCAGAGGTTGGCTTGATACTTATGTAATCATAATTGGCCAAATAGCCCTGATTAACAAACCATTCGATACTCTTTGCCAACACAATATCTCCAAACAAAGCAGTAAAACCACAATGACTCATACGCCACGGAGTAGCCGTAACACCCAGTTTTTTACTATTGGGGAACATCTCCCAAAGTTTCTGGTATCCAGGCGCCATGCAATGATGAGCCTCATCTATGATGATAAAGTCAAATTGCTCTCGGCGCATCATCTCATAATGCCTACGACTCATGAAGGTCTGGATAGAAGCTACCTGTATAGACTGGTCCAAATCCAGTTTCTCTCCGCTTACGATCACTCCATGAGGGATATCCCCCAGCTTCTTGCTTGCTTGCCTTATCAGTTCCCTACGATGGGCAACAATCAAGATCTTAGATTCACGACTATGAAGGTTGCACCATCGCAAGATATCCTTAACAACAGAAGTAAAGACAATTGTCTTGCCTGTACCAGTAGGCATCTGAAGCATCACATTGTCTATCTTATCCCAAAGACCATAAACATTGTGTTTCATTTCCGCCTGGTAAGGACGCAAGCCTCTATCATCCGACTCAATATGAGAGAATCGAATAGCAGGGCGCTCGAAGGGTTCCACCTTCTCCACTTCCTCGTCAAGATATATGTCTTTATCTGTTATCATTTTAATTCTTTATTTTTCGTTCCAACCAGCATCCACGGCTTTCTCGTAAATATCGAGAGCCCATTTCGATTGCTTGTATGTCAATGCACGTCCTCGCTTTGAAGAGTAAGCCACCTGACCTATGAATGCCTGTTCCTTTGGAGTTAATTCGCCAGGATTGTCTTTTGACCATTGATTCAAGGCAAACCATTTCCCCGTCTCCACTTCTTTAGCCTCATCCATTTTTTTCTTTTGGCCTTCGGTTATCTCTTCATCAACATCACCTACACTCCCCAAGAGTACTGTAGGTATATTGTATTTATCACCTTCTTGTGAAAGCTTGGTTTTGAGAGCATCCCAACAAAGAGTTGCTTTTGTCCACTCATTGATATTCTTACCCTCATCTACATCTATCAAATGCTTGTAAACAAATGGTTCTATATCTTTCACATAAAGCAGAACCTTATAGAGCATTGTTGCCTTTAAGCGTTCAATATCCTCTTGTGGTATTTCCTTTGGCACATAACGATTTTTACGTCTGCCATTACCATCTGTATATGATTCCTTGATCTTATATGTAATATGCTCTGCACCACAGAGAAGTTTGGCATAAACATTATAAATATCCAACGTCAACTCGTTGTAAACAGAAGGACTGATTACACACTGCTCATTCCAAATAGCATCAAGATTCAATGCTCTGCCGGAATTCAGCGACAGCAAAGACATCGTATAAGCTACCATGTTCGACTTATATCCAGGCAATGCCAATCCATCTTTACCATACAAAGCATCTATGCCCTTGAAGAGGATAGCCTTTGCTATTGTACGCTGGTAACGAGTCTTATCGAAATGAGCACCATTACGTTTCATCTTATCAAAGAACTTAGTATAGTTATTCTCACCACCCTTACAAACACTGGCAGGATCCTGCTCCCAGCTCATCACAAATTTAGAGAGCGTAGTTTTGTCAAACATCTGGTTCTTTGGATATTCTGCATAGAACTCTTTTTCTGCCTTGCTGGAGTTTTGACGTTTTGCCTTATCCAAGTACTGCCCACGAGTTCGTTCAAAGAACCATTTGCTCACAGGTTTACCACTGGTATTCAGAACCCATGTTTCACGAGATTGCTGCTCTAATTCTACGAGGAATCCTTCATTGATGTTAAAGTCAGACTTCTTGACAGCGGATTGCGTATTGGCAAATCTCGAGATTTTCGGAACTATCGCAGACAAATTATCCTTATCCTTGACGACTGAGATTTTCATAGCCACATAGACAGAAGCTAATTGAGAATAATCAACGTCTTTCATTCCCATAACAGCACTGATAGCAGCTGTGGTCTGACCACCATTTACTATCTGCCAAGACTTAATCTTGGTTATAGCATTACCTTCTTCATTCAGTTTAACTTCAGAAGCGGTGGCAGAGATACCATTGTTATAAGCGAAGAACATATCCGGTTCAGGCAAGGTATCTTCGACACCTTTTCTGCGTTCTACAGCCGTTGCCGTATGCCCTATCAATGTATCACGGATGCCTTTGTTTGAAGCTCCCTTAAATTGAAGGAATGTACGAACATTCATCTCCAGTATCTGCTGGTGATATTTATGGTAAACTTGCGAAAGCACCATACCTGGAATAATACAGAGATAACACATAACATGGTCAGACACGTCTGGCATCTTGACACATGGCAATGTGCAATTGTAATCACCTTCGAAATCAACAACGATAGGCTTTCTACCAGATATGATATTATCTTGCTGCATAATGCGCTTGGCATCCCAGACATAGAACTCGCAGGATGTACCATCCGCAATCTCTATGTTATCTTTTTCATAACTAACAGGTGCAATTGCATTGGTAAGGATAAACAATCTGATTCGGTCTATCTTGTTTGTACTATGAATAAGATCAGCTACCTGATAGAGGTCACTCTTAGTATCATCCATAAATTTGCCCAACATTGCACCACTTACCGACTGATCGTAAAAGCGCTGCAGCCAGTTGAATTGGCGGTCTAAATCATTAGCCGAAATATTAGAACCATTGTTTGGATCCTCATATATGGTCAAGAAGAGATCTATCGTTGTAAGGTCTTCATCACCATTAAAGCCCCATCCATCAAGTGCTACTCCATTTTTTGATTTGTAAGAGCAGATATTTACCTGATTCACATCTCCACATCCTTGAATATACCCTACGATAATTTGAGTCAAATTGTCTTTAGGATTATCAGACATCAAGAGCTGATCATCAAATTCTTCCTTGAACAACTCCACTTCCGACAACTCTCGTTCTATCACGTTACCGATTGTCTCATTGACAAAAGCAGCTTGCTCTTCAGCTGGTTTGAAATCATCAAAGATTTCGTTATTATCGAATTGTTCCATATTATTCGGCTATTTTGTTAGTTTTCTTATCATGTTCCATTTTTCTTGCTTCGATTTTCTCAACTTGAGGTATAATCTCAGTCTCAACTTCCTGCATGAAATCGACAACAGACATTCCCAACAAGTTACAAATGGTGCGGAGCTCTATAAAATCCATCCTGCGCTCACAAGTTTCAATCTTGCTCACATAAGATTGCGGAAGACCGAGCATCCCAGCCAACTGTTTCTGGGTAAGACCTCGCTCTTCTCGCTTGGTTCGTAACCGAGCTATCACCTTTTGGTAAAGTATTGTATGTACACTTTTATCTATTGCCATTTTATCAAAGTCATTTATTATTTTAATTTTAATAAGCAAAATTACCCTTTTTCCAATGAAAACCCAAACAGGGTTTTCCCTATAATAACCGAAAATGAGGGTGTGTCATAAGTCTGTGACGCACCCTTTTTTTGTGTGTTTCTGTATATT
>ERZ1034915.238-NODE-238-length-38420-cov-5.710257_pt1 | contig 38420 bp, 32 predicted proteins | sample MGYA00520592_ERZ1034915 | MGnify/ENA primary metagenome ERZ1034915 (study PRJEB33766, sample SAMN09781787) | gut metagenome | biome: gut microbiome | host: Homo sapiens | place: Madagascar | study: EMG produced TPA metagenomics assembly of the PRJNA485056 data set... | reverse complement strand
GCCGCACCTCGCTCGCCGTATCGGCACTTAGAATTATGCGGTATTGCCTTATATTTTTTTATTGTACCACAATTTTTCCCATCAGAAAAGGGGGGCAGCGCTGCCTTTTGCCGCCTCGCGCTCAGTTCTGCGGGTCCGGGGCCTGAATGGCAAAGGTCAGCTCGGCCTGTGCCGCAGGCTTGCCGTCCACCAGGGCAACCGCCTCGCCAATGCCCACGGGGCCCACCCGGCGCACCAGTCGGCACTGCAGCTCCAGCACATCGCCCGGCACTACCTGACGGCGAAAGCGCGCATTTTTCACGCCGCCGAACAGCGCCAGCTTTCCCTTGTTTTCCGGCTCGGCCAGCACCGCCACCGCGCCCACCTGCGCCAGTGCCTCCAGAATCAGCACCCCGGGCATCACGGGCTGGCCCGGAAAATGCCCGCAGAAAAAGTTTTCGTTCATGCTCACGCATTTGCGCCCGATGGCCCATTGCCCGGGCTCATAGTCCAGAATGCGGTCCACCAGCGCAAAAGGATAGCGGTGGGGCAAAATCTGCGCGATCTCGCTTGCCTGCAGGGTGTTGGCCTGCTGGCGCACGGTCAGTTTTTCCATGGCTCAGCCCTCCCAGCGCTTCAGCAGCAGGCAGGCGTTGTGTCCGCCAAAGCCAAGGCTGTTGCTCAGCGCATAGGTCATGGGCATCTGGCGGCCCTCTCCGGGCACATAGTCCAGATCGCACTCGGGGTCCGGCTGCTGCAGATGCACCGTGGGCGGGGCAAACTGGTCACGCAGGGCCAGTGCGGTAAACAGCGCTTCCACGCCGCCCGCTGCGCCCAGCAAATGGCCGGTCATGCTCTTGGTGCTGGAAACCGCCAGCTTGGCGGCATGCTCGCCAAACACCCCGTGAATGGCAGCCGTTTCGCACTTGTCGTTCATGGCCGTGCCGGTGCCGTGGGCGTTGATATAGTCCACCTGCTCAGGGGCTGCCCCGGCATCGGCCAAAGCCTGCTTCATGCAGCCCATCGCGCCCTCACCGCCCGGGGCGGGTGCGGTAAAGTGATAGGCATCGCAGTTTGCGCCGTAGCCCACCACCTCGGCATAAATTTTTGCGCCGCGCTTTTTGGCGTGCTCCAATTCCTCCAGCACCAGAATGCCGCTGCCCTCGCCCAGCACAAAGCCGCCGCGGCGGGCATCAAAGGGCAGGCTGGCTGCATTGGCATCCTCGGCGTGCGAAAGCGCCTTCATGCTGGCAAAGCCGCCAATGCCCAAGGGGCTCACGCAGCTTTCTGCGCCGCCGCACACCATGGCGATCTCGTATCCGTCGCGAATGCGGTGAAATGCATCGCCCACGGCGTTGGTGCCGCCTGCGCAGGCCGTTACCGGGCAGGTGCACATTCCCTTTAAGCCAAACAGAATGGCGATCTGCGCCGCCGCCATGTTGGCAATGCTCATGGGCACAAAATAGGGGCTCACCCGCTCAAAGCCTTTTTCCAGCCCGCGGCTGTGCTGCTCCTCAATGGTGGGCAGGCTGCCGATGCCGCTGGAAACCACCACGCCGATCTGCTCCGCTTCGGCGGCGGCGTTCAGGCCGCTGTCGGCCAAAGCCTCCTTGGCAGCGGCCACAGCCAGCTGCGTAAAGCGTGCCATGCGGCGGCTCTCCTTGCCGCACGCGGCCTCGGCGTCAAAGCCCTTCACCTCGGCTGCCACCTTGATCTTAAACTCCGATGCATCAAACTGGGTAATGGGGCCAATGCCGCACTTGCCCTCGCGGGCTGCCTGCCAGCTTTCCTGCACACTGTTGCCGATGGGGTTTACCGTGCCAAGTCCGGTGATCACCACTCTGCGTTTATTCATAGCATATAATCCTTTCCTGTTTTTTCACATTGCCATGCCGCCGTCCACGCACAGCACCTGTCCGGTGATATAGCTGCTCTGCTCGTCGGCCAAAAAGGCCACGGCCCGGGCCACCTCTTCGGGCTGGCCGGGGCGGGCAGCGGGGATCTGCTGCACCATGTCTGCCCGGGCTGCCTCGGGCAGGGCCGCCGTCATATCCGTTGCAATATAGCCGGGGGCCACGGCATTGGCGGTCACCCCGCGGCTGGCCAGCTCCTTGGCCAGGCTTTTGGTCAGCCCGATCACGCCTGCCTTGCTGGCGGCATAGGCCGTTTGCCCGGCATTGCCCCGCAGGCCCACCACGCTGGAAAGATTCACAATGCGCCCGTAGCGCTGGCGCATCATCAGGCGGCTGGCTGCCTTGCAGCACAAAAATGCGCCCTTCAGGTTGGTGTTCAGCACCTTGTCGTAGTCCTCTTCCGTAAGGCGCATAATCAGATTGTCCCGGGTCACACCGGCGTTGTTCACCAGAATGTCCACCCGGCCAAATGCCTTCTGCACCTGGCTGAACAGCGCTTCACACCCCTCGGGCGCAGAAACATCCGCCTGCACCACCAGAGCCTGTGCGCCCTTTTCCCGGCACAGGGCCGCCGTTTCCTCGGCAGCCTGCACCCCGTGCTGGCAGTTCACCACCACACAGCAGCCCTTTTCGGCCAGCGCCGTGCAAATGGCCCGGCCAATGCCCCGGCTGCCGCCCGTCACCACGGCCACACGCGTAATTTGTTCGCTCATACTCCGGCTCCCTTCCACTCATCCAGCAGGGCCTGCAGCTCGGCTGCCGTTTCCACGGGGGTACACTGCACCCCCGTGCCCAGGGTTTTCTTCACAAAGCCGGTCAGCGCCTTGCCGGGGCCCACCTCGATCACACGGTCTACGCCCAATTCGCCCAGGCGGCGCAGAGTGTCCTCCATGTACACGCTGCTCTGCACCTGCCGGATCAAAAGCTCCGGGATGCTCTCCTGCTGGGTTTTTTCGCGGCCAAGGCAGTTGAACAGCACCGGCGTGTGCATTTCTCCGAAATGCTCGGTTTGAAAGCGCTGCCGCAGCACTTCGCCTGCGGGGGCCATCAAACGGGTGTGGAACGGGCCGCTCACCTTCAGCGGCAGGCAGCGCTTTGCACCGGCCTGCAGCGCCAGGCGCCCGGCCTCCTGCACGGCGTTTTTCTCGCCGCCGATCACGATCTGCCCGGGGCAGTTCAGATTGCAGATCTGCGCTGTGCCCAAGGCCGATGCCTTTTCGCAGCACTCGGCCAGTGCCTCGCGCCCAAGCCCCAACACGGCGATCATGGCGCTCTCCACGCCCTCGGCCGCCTTGGCCATGGCCTTGCCGCGGCACTCGGCCAGCAGCACCGCCTGCGCCGGGTCAAACACGCCCGCCGCCTGCAGCGCCGAATACTCTCCCAGCGACAGTCCGGCCAGATAATCCGCCCGAATGCCCGCCTGCTGCAAAACCGCCGTAATACCGGCGGCAAAGGCCACCATGCAGGGCTGGGTGTACTGGGTCTCGTTCAAAACGCCGTCGGGGTCCTCAAAGCACACCTTGTGCAGATCAAACCCCAGCTGCTCGCGGGCCGCATCAAAGGCCTCGCGAAATGCGGGAAACGCTTCGTATACATCCCGCCCCATGCCGGGGTGCTGGCTTCCCTGCCCGGCGTATACAATGGCAAGCTTCATTGCTGCATCCTCCATTCGGTCATCACTTCGTCGATCAGCTCTTTCACCGAGCGCATTTTATCCAGTCGGCCCACATTCGAGCCGCAGAAAAACAGTCCGTTTTCCACATCTCCCTGCACCGCGCGGATCAGCGCGTGGGTGATGCAATAGGGCACCTTGCCGGGGTCGCAGCTTTTCAGGCACCGGGCACAGCGCCGGGGCGGCACACGGTCGCCCTGCTCCAGCCGCTGCACCAGCGGCGTGGCCAGCGCACGGCCCGGCATTCCCACCGGGCTGTGGATAATGCGCACATCCTCGGCCTTGGCCTGCAGCAGCACATCCTTGTATGCCTGGCTGGCATCGCATTCCCATGTGGGAATAAACCGGGTGGCCATCTGCACACCCGCAGCGCCCAGCCTGGTAAAGCGGGCCATATCCCGCCCGGTATACACGCCGCCCGCCACAAACACCGGGATAGTGTGCCCAAACTGCTCCTCGAATTTTTTCACCTCGGCCAGCACCTCGGGCACGATTTTTTCCAGGCTGGGGCATTTGCCGCTCAGCAGCTCCTGCTCGTCAAAGCCCAGATGTCCGCCCGCCTCGCAGCCTTCCACCACCACAAAATCGGCGCAGCGGCCAAAATGCTTGGCCCAGCGGGTCAAAATCAGGCGCGCCGCCCGGGCTCCCGAAACAATGGGCGCCAGCGCCACATCCGCATCGCCTGCAATGCCGGGCAGATCCAGCGGCAGCCCTGCGCCCGAGATCACGGCGTCCACCTCCGCCGCAATGGCGGTTTTCACGGCATCCGCATACTGGGCCGTGGCCACCATGGCGTTGATGGCCACCATTCCTTTGCCCCGGGCGATCTGCTTGGCCTTTTCGATCTCCTTGGTAAGGGCGCGCAGATTGGCCCCGTTGGGGTCTTTTTCAAAATCCGGCTCGCGAAAGCCCGTATCCGCTGTGGAAATGCATCCCAGCGCCCCCTGGGCGGCCACGGCACCGGCCAGCCCGCCCAGCGAAACGCCCACGCCCATGCCCCCCTGCAAAATGGGCACCTGCAGGGTGCGCCCCCGGATCAGCACAGCGCCCCCAGCGCTTTCATGCGCTCCTGGCCGCCGTTCCAAAGCCCGGCAAGAATTTCCTCCACGGGGCGGATCTCGTGCAGCATTCCGCACACCTGCCCGGCCATCAGGCTGCCGGTTTGGGTGTCGCCCTGCTGCACGGCGCGCCGCAGCGAGCCCAGCGTGTATTTTTCCAGTTCCATTTTATCCGCGCCTTCTTTTTCCCGGCGCAGATATTCCCGGCTCATGCGGTTTTTCAAAATGCGCACAGGTGCGCCGGTGATCCGGCCGGTTACCACGGTGTCGCTGTCCTTGGCCTTCAAAAGCGCCGCCTTGTAATTTTCATGGATGGGGCATTCCCGGCTCACCAATAGGCAGGTGCCCACCTGCACACCGCAGGCCCCCAGCGCAAAGGCTGCCGCCATCTGGCGGCCGTCGGCAATGCCGCCCGCAGCGATCACCGGAATATCCACGGCATCCACCACCTGCGGCACCAGCGCCATGGTGGCCATTTCGCCCACATGGCCGCCGCTCTCGGTGCCCTCGGCGATCACGGCATCCACGCCGCACTTGGCCAGATGCACCGCCAGAATGGCTGCGCCCACCACCGGGATCACCACGATCCCCGCTGCCTTCCAGGCGGGCAGGTATTTGCCGGGGTTGCCTGCGCCGGTGGTCACCACGGGCACCTTTTCCTCGGCAACGATGCGGGCAAATTCATCGGCCAGCGGGTGCATCAGCATAATGTTCACCCCAAAGGGCTTGTCGGTGCGGGCGCGGCAGTCTGCAATCTCCTTGCGCAGCGCCTCGCCGCTTTGCAGCCCGCCGCAAGCAATCACGCCCAGCGCACCGCCGTTGGAGCAGGCCGCGGCAAATTCGCCGGTGGCAATGTTGGCCATGCCCCCCTGAATGATGGGGTAGCGTGTGCCCAGAATTTCGTTCAAAAGTTTCATGCATTTCCCTCCGTTTGGGCGGCAAGGGGGCGGTACTGCAGCAGCATGCCCGCCCAGGTAAGCCCCGCGCCAAAGCCCACACACACCAGCGTCTGGCCCGGCTTCATGGCCCCGCTTTCCCACAATTCATTCAGCGCCAGCGGCACGCTGGCTGCGCTGGTGTTGCCTGTGTGCGACAGATTTTTATAAAATTTTGCCGGGTCTGCCCCCAGCTTTTTGATGCTCAGGTCAATAATGCGCTCGTTTGCCTGATGGCACACGAACCAGTCCACCGCGTCCATGCTCTCGCCGCTTTTTTCCAGCAGCTCGCGGATGCAGCGGGGCATGGCCTCCACCGCAAAGCGGAACACGGCAGGCCCGTCCATGCGAATGGCCGTGGGCTGCACGCCGGGGCCCTCCACGCGAATGGCATCGCCGCCCCGCGCGCCCAACGTCAGTGCAAAGGGGCCGTCCTCTCCCAGCGAAACCACCGCCGCCCCCGCACCGTCGCCAAACAGAATGCAGGTGGTGCGGTCGGTCATATCCAACAGGCGTGAAAGCTGCTCGCAGCCCACCACCAGCGCATATTTGCCGCCGGTTTGCTCCAAAAGGCCCTTGGCCGCCGCAAGGCCGTACAAAAAGCCCGAGCAGGCGGCGTTTACATCCATCACGGGAATATTTTCCCGCAGCCCCAGTGCCCGCTGCACCAGGCAGGCCGTGCTGGGGGCCGCCCACTCCCCCGAAAGGGTGGCGCACAGGCAGCAGTCCATGTCCTCTGCCTGCAGCCCGCTGCGCTCCAGCGCCTGCGCGGCCGCGCGGATGGCCAGCCCCGAAGCCGTTTCGCCCTGGGCGCAAAAGCGGCGCTCGGCAATGCCGGTGCGGCTTTTGATCCATTCATCGCTTGTTTCTACAATTTTAGCCAAATCGTTGTTGGTCACCTTGTTTTGGGGCAATGCACCGCCAAAACTCAGCAGCTGCAGCGTATTCATGCGCTCTCCTCCGTCCCCCGGCCAATGCGGCGGAATTTTTCATAGCGCTGTTCCCGCAGCTGGGCGGCGCTCATGCCGCAAAGCTCTTCCAGGTTCTTTTGCAGGGCCTTGTCCACCTGGGCAAACAGCGCCCCGGGGTCAGCCTGTGCGCCGCCGTCCGGCTCGGCGATCACCTGTTCGATCACGCCGCCCTCTTTCAGATCCTGCGCCGTCAGCTTCATCACCCGGCAGGCCTCCTGGCTGCGGGCCGCATCGCGCCACAGAATGCTGGCAAAGCCCTCGGGGCTCAGCACCGAATAAATGGCGTTTTCCAGCATCAGCACGCGGTTGGCCACGCCCAGCGCCAGCGCACCGCCGCTGCTGCCCTCGCCGGTCACCACGGCGATCACGGGCACATCCAGCTTGCTCATCTCGGCAAGGTTGCGGGCAATGGCCTCGCCCTGTCCTCGCTCCTCGGCCTCCTTGCCCGGGTATGCCCCCGGGGTGTCGATAAAGGTAATAATGGGGCGGCCGAATTTTTGTGCCTGCTCCATCAGCCGCAGCGCCTTGCGATAGCCCTCGGGGCCGGGCATGCCAAAGTTATACTTCATGCTCTCCTGCATATTGTGCCCCTTGCGGTGGCCGATCACCGTGACCGGCTGGCCGTGAAACAGGGCCACGCCCCCCAGAATGCTGGCGTCCTCGCGGCACTGGCGGTCGCCCCGCTGCTCAAAGAAATCCGTAAAGATCCCGGCAATATAATCATCGATCTTGGGGCGGCGCGGATGGCGCGCCAGATACACCCGGTCCTCAGCAGGCAGATCGTGGCAGCTTTCCAGCAATTCGCGGCGGTCACGCTCCAGCTGGCGGCGGCGCAGCGCAAGCTCGGGGGCATCGCCCTGCAAAGCCTGCTCCTCGGCCTCCAGCTGCTCTACCATTTTCAAAACTTCCTTGATCATGCGGTTTTATTCTCCCCTTTCCGTTCGTGCAGGCGCAGGATCTTTTCTAATGTATCGCGCATTTCGCTGCGGGGCACGATCTCGTCCACAAAGCCGTGATCCTGCTGAAATTCGCTGCGCTGAAATCCCTCGGGCAGCTTTTCTCCAATGGTCTGCTCGATCACCCGGGGCCCGGCAAAGCCGATCAGTGCGCCGGGCTCGGCCAGCATGATATCCCCCAGCGAGGCAAAGCTGGCGGTCACACCGCCGGTGGTGGGGTGGGTCAGCACGCTGATATACAGCCCGCCATGCTCACCGAAGGCGGCAATGGCGGCGCTGGTTTTGGCCATCTGCATCAGGCTGAAAATGCCCTCCTGCATACGCGCGCCGCCGCTGGCCGAAAAAATGATCAGCGGCAGCTTTTCCTGGTCGGCATATTCCACGGCGCGGGTGATCTTTTCACCCACCGCCGTGCCCATGCTGCCCATCAGGAACTGACTGTCCAGCACCGCAGCCACCACGGGCATACCGCCAATGGTGCCCTTTGCGGTCACCGCGGCCTCCTTCATGCCGGTGGCACGGGTCTGGGCGGCAGCCTTCTGGGCGTAATCCGGAAACTGCAGCGGATCGGTGCCTTGCACATCGGCATCCAGCTCACAAAAGCTGCCGTGATCCAGCACCAGCGAAAGCCGGTAATAGCCGCCAATGGGGGCATGATAGCCGCAGTTGGGGCACACCTGCAGGCTGCGGTTCCAGTTGGCGCGGGTGGCGCGGCGCTGGCAGGCCTTGCAGGTGATCATTTCGGGCTGCTCCCAGGCAGCCTTGGGGATCGTGCGCTTGGCGGCTTCTATTTTCGGCTCCGGGCGAATGCCGCGGGGCAAAAGATTTTTCAGATCCATGTTTTGCTTCTCCTTTGTTGCGCAGGGGGTCAGCGCCCCTTTCTGAAAACGCCGCCGTCCCAAAAAGCAGGGGCGGCGGCGTTTTGCGGTGTTCCGGCATGGCCGCCTGTGTTTTGCTTTTTACAGCAAAAAGTGTGCGGCAGCGCCTTTGAAACGATGGGGCCCAATGTGTTTGCCCTATGCACGGGCGGGCTGTGGGGCGCGCTGCGTGCGGTGCGGCCTATTTTACTTGTTGGCGTTCACATAGTCCAGCATATCCTGCAGGGTGTGCATATCGGCGATCTTCTCGTCGGGGATCTGCACGCCGCAGGCATCCTCAATGGCCATGTTCAGCTCCACAGCGTCCAGGCTGTCTGCGCCCAGATCCTCCATCAGATCGGCGGTCAGGGTCACCTTATCGGCATCGCAGCTCAGGGTGTTCAGTACGATTTCTTTCAGCTCTTCAAAAGTCATGGTTTTATTCCTCCAAAGTTGTATTATCTTGATGTTTTTAGTTAAATTGTTTTAAGCTTTTCGGCTGTGAACAGTATAACAGACTCTGCATGAATGTCAATCATTTTAGTTAAAATATTTTAGCTTTTACAAATTGTTCATATTTTCCGCCCATCGGGCTTTTGTGCCCTTTTAAAACGGCTTTTTTTGCCTTTTGGACAGGGTTTTTCCTGTTTTCTGCACAATATTTTGCAGTTTGCTTTGTTTCTTTTTATGAATATGATATAATATTACAAACTCCTCTATGCATCCGTGATCCGGCAAAACTGCGCTCTGCCCTGCGGGTCCTTTTCCCCTGCAAGGCCGGGTGCCACCGATAGAAAGGCACCGCTATGAGTGAAAATTTATTGGGCAAAGCCTCCGAAAAATCCGCCCCGGCCCCGGAATACGACACCAGCCCCGAGGCCTTTAAGCTGTACAATGCTCTGTACCGCCAAAACGGCCTGCTGGGCAGTGAGATCAGCCTTTCTGCGGCCAAGTCCCGCCGCCCCGCGGCCGAATGTGAGCTTTTTCACGATGGGCGCAGCGTGGTGCTCACGGTCAGCGGCGATACCGATTTCAATTTCAGCACCAAACGGGTCATCGGCCTTTCCCGCAGCCGCATCGACTTTTTGAAATATTACCAGCACGAGCTGCCCATGGAGCAGCAGGGGGAATTCATTCACCTGCTCTCCGAATGCCAGCGGCATTTTCATTCCCCCGAAAACCTTTCGCTGATGCCCCAGACCGGCGGGCTGAACCTGGCCAAAAAGGGCATCGGCAACGACCGATTGGATGCCTTTGTGTTTTCCCTGAGCGAATACTACACCGGCGGCAGCAGCCTGCTGCTCTCCTATGCCTCCAACGAAAACCTGCCCTTTTTAAAGCAGTATCTCTCGCTTTTCAGCAGCGTGTACGATTATTGCCGCACCCTCTACGGCATCAGCGATGCCCTTACCACCGCGCTGGTGGTTTCGGGCCGCCAGCCCATCGACAGTGCCCCCCGGGCGCTGGAATATATGCAGCTGGCCTGCCGCTTCTGGGAGCAAAAGCGTGCCCGCCTTGCCGCGCTGGAAACTTCCCCCTCCCCCGCTGCGTCAGCCGAAGCCTGAGCGCCCCTATATGCCAAAAAGCCCCTGCCGGATACAGCAAAGTGTATCGGCAGGGGCTGAATTTTCCTTTTCTATTGTATATAGTATAAAGCGACAGGGTGTTGGAGGCACTCACTTAACAACAGTTCAAATTAACTGGTTTTAGTGGCATCTTCAAACGTAACCGCAACAGAAAAGGCCACATCTTTGGAGCAAAATCCATGGATGCGGTCTTTTTTCTATTTCCATTTTTGAATGTCTGTAGAGAATATCAGGTTGATTTTAGACTAAATCAGTGATATAATTTAGCCTGTATTCAGACTACATGGAGGTATGGTCATGGACAGTGAACGCATCTATTTAGAAACATACGTTCTTCAAAAGGATATGCGGGTACGAATGCCAAAGACAATTCTTGCAAATCTCCCCATTGTCAAAGGTAGTAGTAAATTCGATATTTTCCTGGATAAAGCTGCAAATGAGATAATTCTCAAGTTACATTCAGAGGGGCAGCAAGAGGATGATGCAACCTAATGAAAACCATTCTTCTAAGTTTTGAACCTGAATGGTTCCATTTGTTGGAGTCAGGTGCGAAGAAGTTCGAGTACAGAAAGCGCTTTCCTAAAGAACAAACAACAGCATTCTTTTATGTGAGTGCGCCGGAGAAAATGATCTCTGGAATTGCTGTGTTTGGCGAGAGGGAGGGGCTGTCTGATTGGCCCTCCAAATTTTCTGACCGCACTCCCGAGGTTCACGCTTGAATCGAAGAGTTCATGATTGATTTCAGATGGACGATGCCCGTGTTGTCCTTTCAAAAACCTCATCCTTCTCGCTCGAATAGCTACGATGTGACCTACCAGGGTTTATCGTGCCTCGGATGTACTATTATATTGATGATACGGATTTGCTTAAGTATTTAAGGTAGAATCTTAGGCCAATCGGGGCATTGCTTGAAAATTCATTTTCTCATTTGACTGATGATGATATCTGTTAACGAGATTTAGGAGGAAATAAATGATCTTCACGAGTGAAGAGGCCATCTGGAAAACAATCGGTCAAGATGGATACGATGTTGAACATTCTATGAATCCCCTACATAGAAAGCAAACGGGCAGCTACTACACGGATTTAGAGCTTACGCTTGCAATGATGAAGGAAATGGTAGATAGCCTCTCTACAGAAAAAAGGAATTCATTATTTAATTGCACTTTTTTGGAGCCGTGTGTAGGAACAGGCAACTTTGTTTTTGCATATCTGCGAGTATGCAAGGAACTTGGCTATACAATCGAAGAATACAAAACCCTGCTTTACAATGTTTATGTGTGCGACATTAACAGTACGGCACTAACGGTATACCGCAAGAACCTGACGCTTTTTGCCCGGAAATCGTTTGGTATCGAACTCGATGACCATTACTTTGCAACCCATATTGGTTCTGGCCTCCTCGTAGATGTGGACTCAGAAGTCACACATTATATCCCGATAACTGAAGTATTTCCTGCAGATGTTGTTCAATCTGGATTTGACTTCGTTGTAACTAATCCGCCCTATAAAAACCTGAAAGCAGAGAAGGGCCATTATGACGCCGATGGGAAATATGAGAGAGATAAAGCAAAGTATTCCGAAATTGGTAAACTGGCAAGCAATCTCTTTCCCAACTCATCTGCTGGAACGATAAACATTTATAAGCTCTTCGTTGAGGAGATTGTCCAGAGATACCTTGCACCCGATGGCGTTGGCTCTCTTTTGATACCTACCTCGATTCTGTCTGACAAGACTTGTTCTAAGCTCCGTACCCTCTTGTTGAAAACAACCGCTCTGAAGGCTATTCGCATTATCGCCGAAGATAGCAGCTTTGTTGATGCGTCACAAGCATTGTGTACCATGTTGTTCCACAAGGGGAAACAGACCGATGAAATACTCGTTGATGGGTCTTTCAGGGGCGATCCTACATCTGCCATTCCCATCGCTGTTTCAGATATCACTGATGAAACCACTGGTAATGCCATACTTGTATTAACAAAAGAACAGTATGCCATGCGGCATCAGATGCGTATGCATCCGACAATTAGCGCCATTGATTATATTAAGAACCTTCGGGGCGAACTGGATCTTACCATTAACAAGGCTTCAATTACCGAATCAGATACTGGCTATCGACTGATAAGAGGGCGACATATCGGGTATTATTCCATGGTCGATATCCCAAAAGTCGAGTATGTCAGCCCCGCTTTTGTGGAGAAAGCCTCGAAGCGTTGTTACATTGAAAATGCACGTCTGGCCTGTCAGCAAATTGCTAATATGGCAAAGAAAAGGCGGATTTCGTTTACATTAGTTCCTGCCAATTGTGTTCTGGGGAACAGTTGTAACTTCATCACCGTTGAATCCAACGACGATGGAGTGGATATGTATTTTCTTATGGGAATCTTGAACTCCTCGTTGATTGATTGGTATTTCAAATTAACCAGCAGCAACAACCACATTAACAACTACGAGATTGACAATTTCCCAATACCTATTTTTTACGAAAAGAAGGAAAGAATTTCCGGTCTGGTTCGTGAGCTGCTCAAAACACACGATTTGACATTGGTGGATGAAATTGAACGTATGGTATGTGACGCATATGGTTTGCTAACAGAAAAAAAGGACTCTGCTGAGCCAGGAACTGGTGACATCAAAAAGACGGTGTTCACTGATTCCGCAGAACTGCTTTCGTCATTTATTCGGGATTTGAAGCTATTGATCCCAGACATTTCGGCCAACGAGTGTGAGAACCTTTTGACGGGAGAACTCAAGATAGAGGAGCCTTTCTCCCGATTTGCCCATACCGCTTTCGATTCTAAGGTCGCTGCCGGAATAGTTGCGAAATATGCAAAACTGGCGGATGGTCAAGTACTTAACCACACCACCTTTAAATTAAGCGATTTGGATTTGGAAATGATAAAGCCAGTACCGCAAGGTGGCAGCTGGAAAGATATTCCGAAAGAAACAGTTCGGAAGTCAAAGCGTTTAGCGCGGATTACTCAAACAGGCGGTAGGACAACACTGTATGGGAGGATTGATTATTCTCAACCGTCATACACAATTACCACTTACTTTAATAGACCTGGAAATGGAACCTATGTCCATCCTGTCCACGAACGAGTATTAAGCGTTCGTGAGTCAGCAAGGTTCCAATGTTTCCCTGATTCGTATTTATTCCTTGGCAACAAAACAGATATGCTTAAACAAGTTGGCAACGCAGTTCCAGTTTTGTTGGCTTATTGCATAGGCCGTTCAATTTTGAAAAAAACTGGGTGTTCAACATCGGTGGATTTGTTTTCAGGTGCAGGAGGAATGACTTATGGATTCAAGCGGGCAGGAATCCACGCTGTTGTTGCTAACGATATTGTGGAACCTGCTTGTGTGACTTTGAAAGTCAATAATCCCGAGATCCCTGTTATCTGTGGCGATATCACTGATCAATTGACCAAACAGGCAATTATCCAAAAGGGGCTCGAAGGAAAAGCAGATATCATTTGTGGAGGGCCTCCGTGCCAAGGCTTTTCTATGGCTGGATGGCGAATGAAAGATGACCCACGAAATCAGCTGTTTAGGCACTTTGTCGATATTGTTTCAGGTGTGAACCCCAAAGTTATAGTATTTGAAAACGTCGAAGGTATTTTAAGCTACCAGGGGGGCGAAACATACCGGGATATAATAACACTCTTCTCAGAATTGGGCTATTATACAGAAGGGCGAAAACTCATGGCGAACCATTATGCAGCTCCACAGCGGAGAAAGAGGGTCATTATTCTATGCACGCGCAAGGATCTTGGAATTATGCCTACGGACATTTTCCCGAGTGAGATTACCCCAAATCCAGATCGACAAATCTCAGCTTATGAAACCATTTTTGATCTGGAGAAGGTAGAATGCTCCGAAATCGCCAAGTATAACAGCGAGTATCGTTCTGACATACTTCAGTATTTCAAAGACGAAATATCGATCGAGGAATATGTTCACCGCTCGACAGATCCCAGAGGCAATCTTCAAATGAGTGGTTCGTCTATCCCTGATGCGGTAGATGAATCAGAAATGGACGAAATACCTATGGTGAAGAAGGGCGCAAAAAAGGAAAAGACTGGAAACAACGAGCAACTCTCTCTATTCGACCTATTGTAAAAAAAGAAGGTGAGTTACTCCCCAGCAATGTGGTTTAACTCACCTTCTGTATTTATAGGCTTCCTATCGCAGTTTCTTCGATGTTCTCCATTAAGCTGATAAGTCTACTTTTCAACTTTTCGGAATATCCATGTGACGCGATGTCGGAACAGATACTTTGCAGCATTGATAATTGTCTGCCTGAAAGGTTCTGATCAAGGTGCCGATTGTCCTTGTCATTGTAGTCGTATACAGCTTCGATGGCAATTCGTCTGTATCTATCAGTTTCATATTGATTCCTTTCAGTAAAGTGCCTTGGCTGTACGCTGACTATTTCTCCAAGTTCATTAAATGAATACGAGTTGTTGAAATACTTGTAGTTTGGCTCCAGAAAAGCCTTTGCCAAGAACTCCTCGCCGTTGTTAGGACATCTATCTAAAACGGTCCATAAAATGAACATAAAATTCGCCATATTCTGTTTCAGCGCATCCCTGTACAACCCGGCAACCTTTCCGGGGTTTTCTCTATAGTTGGCACGTATGTGTTCCCAAATGAGGCGAGAGTACCAAGACATAGGATAAACGCCAGTACGATGTTCGGTTTCTATAATCTTTTCGATATCATCATATTGCAGCCGATCCCTCTTAGTGGAATTGTCTCTACTGGTCATTGGTTGCAAATACCTGGGGTCGTGAACAAACCCAAGAGAAATAGGGCCAATATGATCAGCAGAAGTACCTTTGAAGAAACTACTACCCATAAACTGATTGGCTGCATGAATGTTCCCATCACTCCAATACTCGTATGCACGCCTATCTTTTGTGTATGACTTCAAGTTCTCTTTAGATCTTCCCTTATCTTGTGTGGCACGACAGCACCTGTTGTAAGTATGGAATCCATCGTATCGGTCCGGGAAATTTGACATCGCGCCTGGGCCCAAACACTTCTTGTTACCTTTCCGACAGGCATATTCCAAGGCGTTAATTACATCATCTTTTGTTGCGGAAGCCGGATCAAGCGATAGTGAACCTTTAGTTATCAGAAAACGCGCTATATCTATTTCGCTTGTTCCATTTGTGACAAGCTCATCCCAAATGTCATGGATATGATCGCATTCCGTGAAATCAGTGCCAAAGGTGCTGTTGAGCGATTTTAGAAATTTCGCGTTCGGATAATGGTAATAGAGCGACATTTCTCGACCGCATGTCTGACACACCTTCCATTTGGTGGGGTGAATAGCAAGCATAACATCAGCATATACACCGGCCTGAATAGGGAATCCTAATTCACGGGCTTTTTCTTCGCACCAGGCAATTCGTGCCTTGCCGACTTCTGACTGAGCGGTAGCTATCCAACTATACGATCCATCGGCTTTTGTTTCAATGCGAAGTCCACGATAGTTTGGATGATTCACTATCATTTTCATGTAGTTTAGAAAACGCGGGTGCCATTTTCTTTTTTCTCTTGGCATTACACCATATCCTCCTTAAAGAGATGGAATTCTTTTTTGTGAAGCCCATATCCAATGCTTGATAAAAGAATCGCGCCTCTACCGAGCTATAGGGCTTCCATTTGCGGCATTTTTGTTATACGACTTTTGGTGAGCAATCTGATGATTTATATAACCACCGATATGTCTGTAGAAAGGTCCCATCTTCATAGGGCAAAACATCAGGTCGGCCTAAAACGAAAAGCAAGTACATTTTTGCCGTCCAGTTTCCGATGCCATGTATGCTTGTGAGCTGTTTGATGACCTCTTTACCGCTCATTTTGCAAAGTGAGTCTAAATCGATCGACCTATCGACAATTGCGGATGTTAGTGCAAGGATGCTCCGAGCTTTTGATTTGGACATACCAGCTTCCCTTATTTCGTCTATAGGCAATTGGGACACGCGATTCGGTTTTACCTCTCCACAACACAATTCTTCAAAACGAGCATATATCTTTTGCCCTGCTTTTACTGAAAGCGTTTGTTCGATTATCTCATGAATCAGGAACGAGTAACTACTATCGGTATGTAGAGAGCATTGTATAGGGTCAACCATCTTTACGACTTTCTCGAGGCGTTTATCGTGTTGCAGATAAGTTATGCCGTATTCTTTTGAGCACCTTTCGTCCTTAAGTGAATGCAGACTTTGGGGTGCTATGTGCGCTTTACGCCCCGTGTACCTCGCTCATCAGTGCTTCAAACAGCTCCAGATATTCCCGCTCCACCTGTGCAAAGGGCAGCACCTGATAGGAAAACGCCGTCTGCATCACGGGGGCCGGGCCCTGCGGGGCATCGTTCAGCAGCACCTTTAAATCATAATACAGCATATCATCGTCCACCTGCTTCACCAGCGCGGCTTCGCGCTCGGTGAGCGGGCTGCCCAGAAATTTTTGATAGATCACCGCCAGCAGGCGATTTTCCAGCACTCGGTATTCCGGCAGGCTTGCCTTGAAGGGGCGGGGCACATCGCTCAAATAGGCTTCGCTTGCATCGTGCAAAAGGCACGCAAGCGCCACCCGGCTTCCCCAGCCCCGGGCCATAGCCTCTCTTGCGCAGTGCAGGCAGTGCTGCCCCACCGAAAAAAACTGCTTCACATGGCCGTTTCCGCGGCACAGCAGCGAAAGGGCGTGGGCCACATCCTGAATGCGCACCCCCTCGGGGGCGGGCTCGGTGGGCGCAAAGTGCGCGCCCGTATAAGTGGTAATGGTCAAAGCCATGGTTTCTCTCTCCTTCCCGAATTTTCTTTTATCGTAACACAATTTCTGCCCATTTTCCACTCCGCTGTCCCTTGCAAAAGCCCCTTGACAATCCCTTTCGGGTGCGCTATACTCTTTGCAAGATAAAAGGGAGTAAAGGGTGTGCGGCTTTGCCCGCGCGCTGCACGGCTTCGTCATCACGGCATTCTGCCCGGGGCCCTGCGCACGATCTTGAGACTTTTATCACAGCTTTTTTGTCGGCTGTGGTGAGGGTCTTTATTTTTTTGCCTGTTTGCGATCGCTTCACCGCACACCATCCACCGTGTAAGAAAAAGGAGAAATGTTTCTATGGATCTGTTCAGCACCTTCATGGGCCTGTTTTCCAATCTGGGAAACACCACATGGCAAATGCTGGTCATGTGGGTCGTGGGCGGCCTGCTCATCTATCTTGGCATTGTCAAAAAAATGGAGCCCACGCTTCTGGTGCCCATGGGCTTCGGCGCTATTCTGGTGAACCTGCCCCTTTCGGGTGCCATCACCCAGGGCAGCACCGAGGGCCCCATCACCGCTTTGTTCCACGCGGGCATGAGCAACGAGCTGTTCCCCCTGCTGCTGTTCATCGGCATCGGCGCCATGATCGACTTTGGGCCCCTTCTGGAGCGCCCGTGGCTGATGCTGTTCGGCGCAGCCGCACAGTTCGGCGTGTTTTTCACCTTCTTCCTGGCAGGCTTTTTCTTTGACCTGCCGGACGCTGCCTCCATCGCCGTGATCGGCGCTGCCGACGGCCCCACCGCCATTTTTGTGGCCAACACCCTGCACTCGAAATATCTGGGCGCCATCATGGTGGCTGCCTACAGCTATATGGCGCTGGTGCCCATTGTGCAGCCCCCCATCATTCGCCTGTGCACCACCCGCAAGGAGCGCCTGATCCGTATGCCCTACAAGACTGGCAATGTGAGCAAGCTCACCAAAATTCTGTTCCCGGTGGTGGTCACCATCATTTCCGGCATCGTGGCCCCCACCAGTGTGGCCCTGGTCGGCTTTTTGATGTTCGGCAACCTGATCCGCGAGTGCGGCGTTTTGAACTCGCTGAGTGAAACCGCCCAGACCGCGCTGGCCAACCTGATCACCATCGTGCTGGGCCTTACCGTGGCCGGACAGATGACCGCCGACCAGTTTGTGCGCCCCGACACCCTGCTGATCCTGGCACTGGGCCTTGTGGCCTTCGTGATGGACACCGCCGGCGGCGTACTGTTTGCCAAGCTGCTCAATTTGTTCCTGCCCGCCGATAAAAAGGTCAACCCCATGATCGGCGCGGCCGGTATCTCGGCCTTCCCCATGAGCGGGCGCGTGGTCAACCAGCTTGCTCTGAAAGAGGACAACCAGAATTTCCTGCTCATGTATTCCATCAGCGTGAATGTTTCGGGCCAGATCGCTTCGGTGATCGCCGGCGGCCTGATCCTCACCCTGATGATGGGCTGATCGTAAGGAGGTATTTGTATGATCCGCTTAGATTCCTGGATGCACACGCTGCCCATTCTTCTCACCGGCATGGTGGGCGTATTTTTGGTCATCGGTGTGATCGTGCTGGTCACGCTGCTGCTCAATGCCCTCACGGCCCCTAAAAAATAATCCCCGTTTCGTATATTCGTTCCGTATAAAAGCCCTCGTTATTACAGTTTGTAAATTCTGTAATAACGGGGGCTCTCTTTTTTCATTGCATCTGCACCGCAGCTTTTTTCTTCACATCGCTGGTTTCTTAAGGCCGGGCGGCGGTTTTATTTTGTTTTTAGCAGCACTGCTGCCGTTTGCCCGCCTATCACGCCGGTCTGCGCTGCATGGGGGACATTGCCCTGCAAAAAGGCCTGGGCATCCTGCACGCCAAGGCGGTACATTTTTTCCATACGGGCCGGATCTTTTTCTGTGCGCCGGATCTTTACCTCCTGCGAGGGGCGCAGCACCTGCACCCTTCCCTGCTGCTCCAGTGCCTGCAGTGCGTCGATCTGGGCGTTGTACATTTCGTGGCGGCGGCGCACAGCCAGCGCAAAGCGGGGCCATTTTTTGCCGTAAAAGGCTGCCGCCATTTTTGAGGGGATGGGCTTTTTGCGGTAGCCTGCCGGTTTGGTGAGCACCACCAGCAGCCTGTCGTAGCCCATGGAAAGCATTTTTTCATACGGAATGCTGTCGGCCACCGCGCCGTCCAGATATTCCTCCTGCCCCAGCTTTACCGGGCGCGACACAAACGGCATCGAGCCCGAGGCCCGCAGCACATCCATCTGCGCAAACACGCTGTGTATGCGCTTATATTCCGCCTGCCCGGTGCGCAGATTGGTCACCACCGCATAAAACGGCACGCCCGAGCGCTGAAAGGCCTCATCGTCAAAGGGGTCCAGCTCGTGGGGCACACGCTCGTAGGCATAGTGGGTGTCCACGATATTGCCGGTTTTTAACAGCGGCAAAAGCCCCATATAGCGCATATCCCGGTTATACCTTTTATTATACCGGATCACTCTTCCGGCCTGCCCCGAAAGAAAGTTCACGCCGAACAGCGCCCCGGCCGAAACCCCCATGATGCCGTCAAACCGAACGCCGTTTTTCATCAGTACATCCAGCACCCCCGCGGTATACAGCCCGCGCATGGCGCCGCCCTCTAAAACAAGGCCCGTTTTCATTGCAGCTTTTCCTCCCCTTGCCTATGGCCTGAATTCAAATCTTCTTTTTTAGTATAAAACATTTGCTCACAAATTGCGAGGGGGTTTATCTGTGAGATATTTCGCGATGAATTCCCCGCCCAGTGCCTTTACCCGCAGCTGTGAGAGAAAAAACGAATTTTTCCCAAAAAAACCATCGTGAAATTTCTCACACAACCCCAATAGATGTCGATGATGGCCGTAAATTTCTCACAGTGGGCTGCCAACACAGAAAAAAAACGAATAAAAACCATTTTTTCTATAACTGTGAGAAAAAATACGGTTCATAAGCCCCTGCAGCCCGTTTTTTGGCCTTTTTTACTGTGAGATATTTCACGGCTGCAAAAGCAACATATTCCGATTCTTCGTATTTTTTTCATTTCCTGATTTTTTCGCCTCATTTTTCCGCTGCGGGCCGGGGCTTTTTTTCGTGAAAAAACTCACATTGCATTCCCTCTCCATAAGGAGTATGATAGCATTGTGAAGCAACCAGAAAAAAATTCCGAAAACCATCGAGAAAAGGCGGCTTTTTATTGTGAGGGAAAAAATTCTTTAAAAAAATCCGCTCTTTTTTCCGCTTTCCGGTTTCCCTCTGCGCATTTTTTTCCTGTCACCGGTGGAAACCGCCAAGGCACCACAGGAAACCGCTTGGGAACCGCCAAGGCACCAATCGTGAAAAACCTCACTTTTCACCGTGAAACAACTCACCTTTCTTCGTTTAAAACCTCACCGATAATCGTTTAATATCTCACCGTATACATTATTATTAAATAAATAAAAAAGATTAAAGAGAATAAAAGCACTTTTTGCAATTTTTTCTCCAAAACTCTTTTTTTCTATTTTCACACAATTCTGCTTTCCCACAAGCCAAGGGAGGAAAAATGGCAAAGAAAAAAAATGATGCAGAGCTTGTCTACACCCAGCAGGAGCGCAACCAGCAGGTGATCCGAAGCGTTCACCTGATCCAGAACGCCCGCTATTCCCTCACCCTGCAGGAGCAGCGCTTTCTTTTGTACTGCATCAGCAAGGTAAAACCCACCGACACCGTGGAGTCCGTATATTCCATCGAGCTGAAGGACTATCTGAACGTGTGCGGATTGCGGGGCACCACCACCTACGACAACCTGAAAAAGTCCATCGTGAAAACTCTGGAAAAAATGAAATTCCAAATGGAAGAAACCGATATCCGGGGCAACAAATACTTCATGGTATACAACTGGTTTTCCAAAATGGGCGCTTCCACCCGGGGCGTGGGCGCGGTGCGCTATCAGTTTACCCAGGATGTGGCCAAAGAGCTGATCAATCTGGCCCAGTACAACGAAAACGCCGACACCGCCAACAAGCTGTATTACATTTCCGACGAACTGAAATATATGCTCCCCTTCAAATGCCGCTACAGCTACTACCTGTATCCGCTGCTGCGCTCCTTCCAGAACCGTGACGAATGGACCTTTCCCATCGAAGGCCCGGACGGGCTGCGGGAGCGCTTGGATGTGTTTGAGCATATCAGCGTGGACGAATACAACATGAGTCTGGACCAAAAGACCCCGGTGGTGCGCAAGCCCCTGTATCCCCGCTATCCGGATTTTCGCCGCAATGTGCTGATCCCCGCCATTGACGATATCAACCGCTACAGCAACATCAAGGTTTCCTTTCGGCCGGTCAAGCACGGGCGCAGCGTTACGGCCATCACCTTTTTGTATCAGGACAAAAATGCGGTGGAAAAGCTGGAATCCGAGCAGCGCGGCCAGCTGATCATGGACCGGGCCGACGGCACGGGCTATTGCATGAACCCTGTGCCGGACCCGGAGCTGCCGCTGGAATTCACCGGCACCCAGCACACCGGCCTGGACACCATTCCCGCCAGCATCACGGTGGCCCGGCCTACTCCCCTGGCGGCCAACCTCAAGGACATTCGCCGGGAAATGGCCGCCCGGGAGGAGCAGCAGCGCCGCCGCATCCGCGATGCCGGGCCCATCCCCTACGGCAAGCGCGGGCCGCGCACGGCCAAAACCAGCAGGGACGGCCAGCGGATCATGGAGCGCTATTTTGCCTTTGCCGAAAAACCGGCCGCAGAAAAAAGCGCCGTGCAAACCGAGCTCACGGCCAGCCTTTCCCAGCTGCAGGAATATGCCGCGCTTTGCGGCGGCAGCTTCTGCGAGGCATTGCAGGGGGCCGGGGCAGCCCTCACCATGCAGGATTTCCTGCTTTGGTACATCGACCAGTCCGCCCCGCGCCGACTGCGGGAATACCGCCAAAAGGGATACATTCTGCCGGATTCCCCAAAAGACCAGCTGCGCATTCTGGTGAACACCAAAACGGCGCTGGAGGATCTGCGCAAGTTCATGGGCCTGTATCTGGGGGATACCAGCGGCGTGGAGCAGATCTTCCGGGTATACCAGGCCGACGGCCCCGAAACCAAGAATCGCTAAAAAACTCACCCTTGATTTACAATAAAATACATAATAACGAGAATAAATAGCCAATTCCCGGAAAAACACACAAAAACTCACAGAATAAAAATCCGGAGCATGAAAAAAACGCCTTTGACGCGGGGATAAGAAAACAGCAACTATGAAAATTGGCAGACAAAAATCGACCCGGTTGCATTGACAGGGCACACACAGGGCACTATAATAAAAACAGCAACTATGAAAATTGGCAGAAGGCAAGGAGAAGGATTATGGCGATCACCGTTACCGTGGCCGTAGAAAAAGGCGGCGTGGGAAAAACAACCACCTGTGTGAACCTGGCGGCAGCCATGGCAGCCGCAGGAAAAAAGGTGCTGGCAGTGGATATGGACACTCAGGCAAACTGCACCTATTTTCTCACGGGCAACAAAAAGCGCACTGAGGCCTACAAGAACCGCGGCGTGGCCGAGATGCTGCGCGCCTATGGCCTTGTGGAGCCGGGTGCCTTTATTCACCCCACCCAGATCCCGGGGGTGGACATTATCCCCTCCAACGCGGCCAGCGTTACCCTGCCGGAAACCCTGAATACGCTGGCGCAGAATTATGCCGACAGCAAAAACCGTTTTCTGGCTTACTGCCTTGCCAAGGTGAGCGAGGGCTATGACTATGTGCTGATCGATACGCCCCCGAACCTGGAGGTGATGACGGCCAGCGCCCTGCTGGCGGCGGACTATCTGCTGATGCCCTTCAATGCCGAGGAGCAGGCACTGGACGGCTTGCAGAACACCGACGAGCTGCGCCGCCGGAGGAGGCCGAGATCCAGCTGCTGGGCATTCTGCTCACCATGACCGAGCGCACGGCCTACACCAACTATATGCGCCAGCAGGTGGCGGAAAGCGAATACGGAAAATATTTGCTGAAAACCGAGATCCGAAAGGGCACCGCCATCAAGGAGAGCGCCACCATCGGCCAGCCCGCGGTTTTGTGCGCGGCATCCAGCAACCCGGCCAAGGATTATGTGGCACTGTATGAGGAGCTGAAGGCGAGAATGGAGGGCGGCACATGGCACTGAAAAAGTTTGAAAAAAAGAAAAACCCCGATGCAGGCTTTGCCAGCGCCCGGGAGATGAGCGGCGTGGCCATCGGCTCGGCAGCCGATCTCACCCCGGAGCGTCAGGAAATGATCCCGGTGCAGCTGATCGCCTTCCATGAGGAAAACGACTACCGCAATATTGAGTGTGGCGAGGAAGATCTGGATCGTCTGGCCGATGCCATCGACAAGCAGGGGTTTCTGGGCAGCCTGATCGTGACCGAGCGCCCCAGCCGTGATCCCGAGCAGGCGGGCAAGCGCTATGTGCTGCTTTCGGGCGAGCGGCGCCTGCGGGCCGTGGGGCGGCTGATGCAGCGGGGGGATGATTACAAAACGCGCTTTGCCTCGCTGCCATGCACCGTGAAAAGCGGCTTTTCGGCAGACCCGGAGCGCCGCCGCGCCGAGGAAATGCTGATTCTGGACAGCGCCAACCTGAACACCCGGGGCGGCATTGGCGGCATCAAGGACAAAAAGTTCGTTACCCGGGTGCGCCGCCGCTACATGGAAAACCTGATGTTTCTGTACGGCATGAGCGAGCTGGAGGCCGGAAAGCGGCTGAAGGAGGATTCCGGCCATGCCGATGACCGCAGCGTGGACCGTGACCGCCAGCTGTTTGCCCAGCTGGTGCCGGAGCTGTATCAGTTTATTTATCTGGAAGAAAACGATCTGAGCAAAAACGACAGCATTCGCCTTTCGGCCCTGACCCCGCAGGAGCAGGGCATTCTTTTGCAGGCCCTGCGGGAGCTGCAGCAGAAAAAGCAGGCACTGGGAGAAAAGTACGATCAGTTTTTCCGTATGCTGCGCCGCGATGCTCTGCAGCAGGCCGAGCTGCCCGAGGGCCCCGAGCGCCTGCAGGGGGTGAAGGACGCTGCGGAAAAAGCCGAAACCGCCGTGGTGCTGCAGTGCCGCCCCAAACCGGATCAAAAGCCTGCCAAGCCCGCCCTGGTGGACTCAGCGCGGGGCCAAAGCTATGTGGCCGCACTGGATAAAGCGGAAAAAACCCTGCGCAAGCTGGGCAAAAGCAAAAAGGATCTGGCCGCCATGCGCATCTATGAGCAAAACCGCGCCTGGGCCGAAACCTCCCTGCGGGAGCAGCTGCTCACGATCCAGAACCTCACCGCCCAGCTGCTCAAGGATCTGGAGGAGGGATAAGCCATGCCCCAGCACACGGACCAGCCGCGCCACCGTGTGGTGCTGCGCATTCGCCGCGACCCGCTGGAGCTGGCCCTGCGCCGCCGCGCCGAGCGCCACGGCCGCCGCCGTGCCACCGAGTTTTCCCTTTTGGTGCGCGGGTGCCTGGCACAGATTGACGAGGAAACCTACCGGGTGAGCGATGCCGCCTGGTGCTGCTTTTTAGACCGCGACCGCCTGAACGGCCCCACGGCCAGCCCGCAGATCAGCCTGTACTTTACCCAGACCGAGTTGGAAAAGATCGACCGCCTTGCACACAGGGCCGGGCAGGGGAGCGCACCGCTTACCCGCGCCCAGCTGATCACCAGCCTGCTGGTGCAGGCGCTGCTGGAATGCGGCGAGCTGAGCGTGTGAAGTACACCCGCGGCCCACAGGAGAATAACAAGTAAAACCGGCGATGCTGCGAGTGAAAACCAGCACCGCCGGTTTTTTGCTGCCGGGACGGGAAGGGCTGGGTGACAATCCGGTATAATTGGGCAAAAACTACACATTGCCTTTTATTCGGCCATCGCTTTATAATGAGATTTGTGGTAAACTATATGATTCCGGATGGGAAAAATGCTTTTTGCGGCCCGGGCCGAAAGAAGCGCCGACAAACCAATAAAAAGCGAAATAAAGTATGAAATTATGATAAAGAACGGGAAAAAAGACCATGAAAAGAGGAGAGTGAAAAGCGTGGAGAACGAAGAAAAGAAAAAAGGCGGCGGCATGGAAAAGCTGGCCGCGCTGATCGTGGATAAGCGAAACCTGTTTTTCCTTTTATACATTTTCGCCATTGTGTTCTGCGTGGTGGCCCAGGGCTGGGTGAAGGTGGAAAACGATATCACCACCTATCTGCCCGATGACACCGAGACCCGGCAGGGCCTGACCGTGATGGACGACAACTTTGTCACCTACGGCACGGCGCAGGTGATGGTGGACAACATCACCTATGACATGGCGCTGGACCTGGCCGACCAGATCGAAAATGTGGACGGCGTGGACAGCGTAAAGTTCAAGGACGAGGAGGACCACTACACCGGCACCTCGGCCCTGTTTGAGGTGACCTTTGACGGCACCGAGGACGATGATATCAGCAAGCAGGCCATGCAGAAGGTGCGCGACACGCTGGCCGGATACGACACCTATGTGGATACGCAGGTGGGCGTGGATTCCTCGGCCGATCTGGAAAAGGAAATGAGCATGATCATTGTGGTGGCCGCCATCATCATTGTGGCGGTGCTCACACTCACCAGCCGCACCTATGCCGAGATCCCTGTTCTGGTGATGACCTTCGGCGCTGCCGCCATTCTGAACAAGGGCACCAACTTTCTGTGCGGCAAGATCAGCTTTATCTCCAACTCGGTGACCGTGGTGCTGCAGCTGGCGCTGGCCATCGACTATGCCATTATCCTGTGCCACCGCTTCAGCGATGAGCATGAAACCAAACCCACCCGGGAGGCCTGCATTGCGGCGCTGGCCAAGGCCATTCCGGAAATTTCCTCCAGCTCGCTGACCACCATCAGCGGTCTGGCGGCTTTGGGCTTTATGCACTTCGGCATCGGCATTGATATGGCCACCGTGCTGATCAAGGCAATTTTGTTCAGCCTGCTCTCGGTGTTTACGCTGATGCCCGGGCTTCTGGTGCTGTTCAGCCGCTGGATCGATGCCACCAAGCACAAAAACCTGATCCCCAAGATCACGGCGATCGGAAAGTTTGATGTAAAAACCCGCTTTATCGTTCCGCCGCTGTTTGTGGTGGTGGCGGTGGTGGCAGCGGTGTTTGCCAACAAGTGCCCCTATGTGTACACCTACACGGATCTGACCACCCCCAAGCAGAGCGAAAGCCAGATCGCCCATCACAAGATTCAGGATACCTTCGGCAACAAAAATCTGGTGGCGGTGATCGTGCCCCGGGGGCATTACGATTATGAACGCGCCATATTGAAGGAGCTGGACGGCTACGACTGCGTAAGCAGCACCCAGGGCCTTGCCAATGTGGAAGCAAAGGACGGCTACGCCTTGGCGGATGCCGTTACGCCGCGCCAGCTTTCCGAGCTGATGGACATTGACTACGAGGTGGCAAAGCTGCTGTATACGGCCTACGCCACCGACCAGAGCCAGTATGGCCAGATCCTGAACGGGCTGGATAACTACAAGGTGCCCTTGTATGATATGTTCCGGTTCATCGAGCGGGAAATGGACGAGGGCGACATTACGCTGGACGATGACACCCAGGAGGATCTGGACGATCTGTTTGACCAGCTGGACAAAGCCCAGCTGCAGCTGCAAAGCGATGACTATGCCCGCATGGTGGTGTATCTCGATCTGCCCGAGGAGAGCAATGAAACCAAGGCCATGCTGGAAAAGATGCACGAGATCGTGGGCAATTACTACCCGGACGATTTTTACATTGTGGGCAACAGCACCTCGGCTGTGGACCTTGCCTCCAGCTTTGTGCAGGACAACACGCTGATCAGCGTGCTGAGTGCGTTTTTTGTGATCCTGGTGCTGCTGTTCACCTTTATGTCGGCAGGCCTGCCGGTGCTGCTGATCATGGTGATTCAGGGAAGCATCTGGATCAACTTTGCGGTGCCTGCCATCACGGGCAGCCCGCTGTACTTCCTGGGCTATCTGATCGTGAACGCCATCCAGATGGGCGCCAACATCGACTACGCCATTGTGATCTCCAGCCATTACACCGAGCTGAAAAAGCTGGAAAAGCCCCACGAGGCCATTGTGGATGCACTGAACGCCTCCTTTCCCACCATTTTCACCTCGGGCACCATTCTGGCCAGTGCGGGCGAATTGATCTCGTTCATGACCACAAACCCCGTGATCTCGGCCATCGGCGAATGCCTGGGCCGCGGCACCATCATTTCCATGGCGCTGGTGCTGGGGGTGCTGCCGCAGATTTTGGTGCTGGGTGACTTTATCATTGAAAAAACCAGCTTTGAAATGAAGCCCATCGTGCCGCAGACCCGGCAGGCCACCGGCACCATGCATCTGCAGGGCCGTGTGCGCGGTTATGTGTCGGGCGTGATCGATGCGGATGTGAACGGCGTGCTGCGGGGCCAGCTGAATGCCATCATCAGCACCGAGGACCTGAAAACGCAGGGAACAGACGAGGCGGACGAGCCGGACAAGGACAACCCGCAGCTGCCCGAAAGCAGCGATGCAGGCCCGCAGGACACGGAAACGCAGCAGGAAAAACCGAAGGGAGGGGACGGAGATGAAAACTAAGTGCAAGGGGCTTGCCCGGGCTGCGGCTGCGGTGCTGCTGGCCATGGCGCTGGCGGTTTCTGCCGCCCCGGCCGTGTGGGCAGAAGGCGCTGCCTTGCAGGCAGCGCAGACGGTGGAGGACGAAAACACCATTCACATTGCCAGCCAAAGCGACTGGGAAGCCCTGGCCCGCAGCTGCCGACTGGACAGCTGGAGCGTGGGCAAAACCGTGGTGCTGGACGAAGATCTCACTCTGGGCAGCACCTTTACGCCCATTCCCACCTTTGGCGGCACCTTTGAGGGGCAGGGGCACACCATCTCTGCCATGGATCTTTCCCAGAACGGCAGCGTGCAGGGGGTGTTCCGCTATGTGCAGGAAACCGGCACCATTCGCCAGCTCACGGTGCAGTGCCGCACCGCCCCCTCGGGCAGCCGGTGCAATGTGGGCGGCATTGCCGCCGACAATGCGGGCGTGATGGAAAGCTGCCACTTTATGGGCCTTGTCACGGGCCTTGACTATGTGGGCGGCATTGCCGCCGTGAACCAGGCCAGCGGCCTGATCATTGACTGCACGGTGCAGGGCGTGGTGTACGGCACCCATTTTGTGGGCGGCGTGGCCGGTGAAAACAAGGGCGTTGTGCGCTCGTGTACCAACCATGCCTCCATCAACACCCAGCAAAGTGAAAACAAGGTGGAGCTTTCGGATGTTACGCTGGAAAGCCTGCTGAAAACCGAAAAGGGCACCAGCATCACCAATCTGGGCGGCATTGCGGGCACCAGCAGCGGTGTGATCCGCGCCTGCGTGAACCGCGGCGCCGTGGGCTATCAGCACGTGGGCTACAATGTGGGCGGTATTGCGGGGGATCAGTCCGGCTATATCGAGGGCTGCGAAAACTACGGCCCCGTGCAGGGCCGCAAGGAGGCAGGCGGCATTGTGGGCCAGATGGAGCCCCAAACCGTTTTGCAGTACGGCGAGGACACCCTGCAGCGGGTGCAGCGCCAGATGAACGCCCTGAAAAGCCAGATGGACCAGATGTCGGACGATGTGTCGGCAACCTATAACCAAAAGGTGGCGGATATGCAGTACAACATCGACAAGGCCAACGAATCGCTGGAAAAGATCAAGACCTATGAAAAAAGCGGCAGCGATGTGCGCGGGGATGCCAAGGATCTGGCCAAGGATGTTTGGCACAGCGGCAGCCTGAGCGGCGCGGCGGATGTGCTGAAGGACCGTGCCGATGCCCAGCGCAGTGAGTTTAACGACCGGCTGAATTCGGCCCTGAGCACTGCGCAGGAATTTAACTCCAGCATTACGGATGATACCTCGCTGGACAGTGTGACCGCCGATATGAAGGCCATCACCAACCAGCTGAACGCCATTTCAGCCACCATCACCGGCACGGCCGACCGCATTCGCAACCACACCTGGTACAGCGATATCTCCGACCGTGACACCGATGCCGACACCGCAGCCAAGGTGACGGGCTGCGTGAACTATGCCCGTGTGGATGCAGACCGCAACGCAGGCGGCATTGCGGGGGCCATGGCCTTTGAAAATGATCTGGACCCTGAGGACGATATTGAGGATACGCTGGGCACCGAAAGCCTGAATGCCACCGTGAACACCCGCTGTGTGCTGAGCAAATGCACCAATCAGGGAAAGGTGAGCGGCAAAAAGGACAGCGTGGGCGGCATTGCCGGACGCCAGAAGACCGGCGTTTTGAAAAACTGTGAAAGCTACGGCCCCGTGCAGGCCCCGGATGCCAAGAGCGTGGGCGGCATTGTGGGCGCAAGCCTTGCCGCGGTGCGCGAAAGCGCGGCCAAGTGCCTGATCGAGGGCGATTCCCATGTGGGCGGCGTTGCGGGCACCGGCTTTACCATCACGGACTGCCGCACCATGGTGCGCATCAACAGCGAGGGCGAATACATAGGCGCTATTGCGGGCGAGATCAGCGAGCAGGACGAGGAGAATACCAAGATCATTTCCCTGCAGGATGCCAAAAGCACGGTGAGCGGCAACTGCTTTGTGGAAAACGATGCGCTGTTCGGCATTGACGGCGTGAGCTATCAGGGCAAGGCCTGGGGCGTAAGCTATGACGAGGTGATGCAGCTGGACTATGTGCCGGAAAGCTTTGCACACCTGACGGTGCAGTTTATGGTGGACGGCACGCAGGTGTCGGTGCGGCAGGTGGAATACGGCGGCAGCCTTTCGGATAAGGACCTGCCCCAGCTGCCTGCGCGGGAGCATGAGGCGGGCAAATGGTCCGACTTTGTGATGACCAACATCACTGAGGATCAGATCGTGGAGGCGGTGTACAGCCCTGCGGCCACGGTGCTGGCCTCCTCGCAGAAGGCGGGCAGCCAGCCGCTGGTGCTGGCCGAGGGATATTTTACCTCCGGCCAAACGCTGAAGCTCACGGATCTTTCGGATGCACCGCAGGTGGAGGGCGCACAGCTGATCGCCGCCATGCGTGCCGAGGTGAGCGGCGGCGACTCGGTGCAGCGGCAGCTGCGCTACTGCGTGGGCAAAAAAGAGGCCGGCCGGTGCAGCGTGTGGCTGCGCAGCGGCCAGGCGTGGCAGCGCGCCGAAAGCAGTGCAGACGGCAGCTATCTGGTGTTTACCATGCCGGAGGGCGAAACGGATTTTGCGGTGCTGCGTATGCCGCCGGATCTGCGCCTGCCCGCGGCATGCACGGGCGCAGCGGCGCTGCTGCTTTTGCTGATGGCGGTGCATCGCCGCCGCAAAAAGCGCGCCGCCAAGGCTGCCCAGGCCGCCAAGGCATAAAAACCGGCGCAGAATTTGCGCTAAGTGCCCCCCGGCGCAGCCTTTGGGAGCAAATCCGCCTAAATTTTTGTTGAAAAAGTTTGGATTATTATTGCAATTCACACTTTAAAGCGCTATACTAATTAAATCAAATGCCGGATAATGCCGCAAACAGGGGCGTTATCCGGCAAAACAATCTTTTGGGGCGGCCCGTAAAAAGCAGAGGTTGGCTTTTTGGGGGAGCAGCCCCGGTGAATCAAGGAAGGATCATGACCTTATGGAAAATCTGATGTATGTAGTTCCCGCAGCCGGTGCCGTGGCACTGGTGTGCGCGCTGCTGCTCACCCGGTGGATCACCGGCCATGATGCAGGCGATGCGCGCATGAAAGAGATCGCGGGCTTTATTCGCGAGGGCGCAATGGCATTTTTGCGCCGTGAGTACACCACCGTGGCCGTTTTTGTGGCTGTGGTGTTCGTGCTGATCTGCGTGCTGCCCGGCTTGGGCGTGCGCATGGCTCTGTGCTTTTTGCTGGGCGCCGCTTTGTCGGTGCTGGCAGGCTTTATGGGCATGAATGTGGCCACCCACGCCAATGTGCGCACGGCTGCCGCAGCCCGCACCGGCAGCATGAAAAAGGCGCTGGTGGTGGCTTTCCGCGGCGGCGCTGTGATGGGCCTTTCGGTGGTCGGCTTTGGTGTGCTGGGTCTGGGCGTGCTGCTGTGCGTGCTGGGCGTGGCAGATCTTGAGCTGCTCACCGGCTTCAGCCTGGGCGCAAGCTCCATCGCTTTGTTTGGCCGTGTGGGCGGCGGCATCTACACCAAGGCTGCCGACGTGGGCGCTGACCTTGTGGGCAAGGTGGAAGCCGGTATCCCTGAGGACGACCCCCGCAACCCCGCTGTGATCGCCGACAACGTGGGCGACAACGTGGGCGACGTGGCCGGTATGGGCTCGGACCTGTTTGAAAGCTATGTGGGCGCTCTGGTTTCCTGCACTCTGCTGGCCGGCAGCGCTTCGCTGGGGGTGAACGGTGTGCTGTTCCCCTTTGTGCTGGCGGTGATCGGCATTGCCGCCTCCATCGTGGCCATTTTCTCGGTGGGCATGGGCAAGGCTGATAACCCCGCCAAGAGCCTGAATCTGGGCACCTACCTGAGCGGCATCATCACCCTGGCCGCTGCCTTTGTGCTGGGCAAAAACTTCTTTGGCGTAAACGGCCCGTTTGTGGCTGTGGCCATCGGCATTGTGATCGGCATTGCCATCGGCGCACTCACCGAGCGCGCCACCAGCGCAGAGTTCAAGCCCGTGCAGAGCATTGCCGAGCAGTGCAAAACCGGCCCCGCCACCTGCATCATCAGCGGCCTGGCCGTGGGCATGAACTCCACCATGTTCCCCGTTTTGCTCATCGCCCTGGGCATTCTGGGCGCCTATGCCGCCTTTGGCCTGTACGGCATTGCTCTGGCTGCTGTGGGCATGCTTTCCACCGCAGGCATCACCATTGCTGTGGATGCCTACGGCCCCATTTCGGATAACGCAGGCGGCATTGCCGAGATGAGCGGCCTGCCCGAGGAAGTGCGTGAGATCACCGATACCCTGGACAGCGTGGGCAACACCACCGCTGCCGTGGGCAAGGGCTTTGCCATTGGCTCGGCTGCGCTGACGGCTCTGGCTTTGTTTGTGAGCTATTCTCAGGTGGCTGGCCTTGCCTCCATCGACCTGCTGGACCCCATGGTGGTGGCCGGTTTGCTGATCGGCGGCATGCTGCCCTTCCTGTTCAGCGCACTCACCATGAACAGCGTGGGCAAGGCTGCCGGTGACATGATCGAGGAAGTGCGCCGTCAGTTCCGCGGCGATGCCGGCATTATGGCAGGCACCAGCAAGCCCGACTACCGCAAGTGCGTGGATATTTCCACCCGCGCTGCACTGCGCGAAATGATTCTGCCCGGCGTGATTGCCATTGTGAGCCCCATCATTGTGGGCCTTGCTTTGGGCACGGCTGCTCTGGGCGGTATGCTGGCCGGTGCCTTGGTGACCGGCGTGCTGCTGGCCATTATGATGAGCAACGCAGGCGGCGCATGGGATAACGCCAAGAAGTATGTGGAAGGCGGCTTTGGCGGCGGCAAGGGCAGCGAGACCCATCATGCAGCCGTTGTGGGCGATACCGTGGGCGATCCCTTCAAGGATACCTCGGGCCCCTCCATCAACATTCTGATCAAGCTGATGACCATTGTGAGCGTTGTGTTCCTGCCTTTGTTCCTGTAAGAGCGGCAGGAAAGCTCTGCTTGTTATGCCCGCTGCGGAAATTCCGCAGCGGGCTTTTTGCGCCCCAAGGGCCGCAGGAAAAAATCCATTGACAAATCCCTGCGCTGTCATTACAATTACCTATTGCAAAAAAGATTTACCCCCCAATAAAACAGGAGCGGAAAGCATGAGTGTAAAGATTATTACGGATTCTGCGGCGGATATGCCGGACAGCGGCAAAAGCCGCATACTGACGGTGCCGATGCATGTGCGCTTTGGCAGCGAGGAATATCTGGACGGCGTGACTTTGAGCCGACAGGATTTTTATGAAAAGCTGGCCCAAAGCGAGGAGCTGCCGGCCACCAGCCAGCCCAGCCCCGCCGCCTTTGCCGAAATTTTTGAGCAGGTGGTGAGCGCAGGGGACACGGCGGTGGTGATCACCATTTCGGCCAAGCTGTCGGGCACCTATCAAAGCGCCTGCATTGCAGCCGAGGAGTATGCGGGCAAGGTGTTTGTGGTGGATAGTGCCACCGTGGCGCTGGGCACCGGCGCCTTTGCTTTGCGCGCCGTGCAGCTGGCCGAGGATGGGCTGGAGGCCGCCGCCGTGGCCGCACAGCTGGAACAGGAAAAGCCCTCGCTGCACGTGCTGGCCGTGCTGGACACGCTGGAATACCTGAAAAAGGGCGGGCGCATTTCGCCTGCGGTGGCCTTTGCAGGGGGCCTGCTTTCCATCAAGCCGGTGGTGACCACCCAAAACGGCGAGGTGGCCATTCTGGGCAAGGCCCGGGGCTCTAAGCAGGGGAACAACCTGCTGGTGCAGCAGATCGAAAAGGCAGGGGGCGTGGATTTTGCGCGCCCGGTGCTGCTGGGCTATTCCGGCCAAAGCGATGCACAGCTGCAAAGATATTACGAGGACAGCCGCCCTCTTTGGGAAAACGGCGGCCTTGCGTATGACCCGGTGATCCTGAGCGGCGCCATCGGCACGCATCTGGGGCCCGGCGCAGTGGGCGTGGCCTTTTTTGCGCCCCAGTGAGCGGCACAGCTTTGCCAATAGAAAAATTCGATTTTACGATAGATTTTAATTTTTGCGCGGCCGATCGATCCGCAGCGGAAAGCCCTTTTGGTTAAAAAAAGGGCTTTTTTGCATTTTTGCGAGAAATTTTGAAAAATTTTCATTGTGTTGTGTGCGGCGGTGTGGTATTATAACCTTAGGTGTGTTTTAAGGGAGAAAGTGTTTTTTTCGTAAGATCGGCGGCAATTTTTTTGCTGCGCCGCCGCGCCGTGCGCAGCCGGAGGGTGCCGTTTTGTGGAAAGAAAAAGGGGATAGAATTATGGATCTGAAGGAGCTGTATGGCCAGATCGGCGGCAATTATCAGGAAACCATTTCCCGGCTGCCCAGTGAACCGATGGTGAAAAAGTTTGTGCTGAAATACCCGGCCGACCCGACTTATGCACAGCTGCAGGCCGCCATTGCCCAAAAGGATTGGGAAACCGCCTTTCGGGCGGCACACACGCTGAAGGGCGTGGCGCAGAATCTGGGGTTTGACCGGCTGTACACAGCGGTGTTTGCACTCACCGAGCAGCTGCGCGGCGGCAAGCCGATGCAAAATGAACAGGACTGGCTGGCGGTGCAGCAGGCGCAGAAAACCGTACTGGAGGGCATTGCGCAGTTTGGGCAGCAGTGATTTTGTGCAAAGGGGGAGCAGGCAGATGAAAACCATGCAGCAGGCACAGCAAATGCTGAAAGCCTATAAACAAGTATTCACCTATGCCTATCTGCTGCCCGGAGAAAAGCTGGAGCAGGGCCTTTTGCACGCCGGCCCGGGGCAGGCCCCCACGAAGGAGTGCCTGTATTGCCGCTGCGCCGGAACGGCCAAAAGATGCTCGTGCTGCATTGGGCACGAGGCGCTGAAAAACCGCGATAAGCGCACCCGGGTGGAATATGTTGACCCGGATGTGTATCAGATCACCGCCGAATACATGGAGATCGAGGGAAAGCCCACTGTGCTGGAGCTGGTGCAGCGTGTGGAGCTGAGCTCCATGGTGGGGCAGGCGGGCAGCCTTCATTTAATGGAAATGCTGCAAAGCTACCGCAGCCGGATGTATCAGGATTCGGTGACGGGGGTGTTCAACCGCAATTATTATGACGATGAGCTGCGTGACCGGGTGATGCAGGCCGCCGTGGCCATGATCGATCTGGATAACCTGAAGTTTACCAACGATACCTTTGGCCACCAGAGCGGAGATCTTGTGCTGGCGGCGCTGGCCAAAACCATTCGCATGAACCTGCGGGACGGCGATTTGCTGGTGCGCGTGGGCGGCGATGAATTTGCGCTGGTGATGCCCGGTATGCGCGATGAATTCACGCTGCACAACCGCCTGCAAAGCCTTTGTGACTGCGCACAGGCCATTCGCATTGCGGATTCGCCCTACCTGCGGGTGTCCATCAGCATCGGCGGCGTGATCACCGAAAAAAATGAAACCGTGGACGGCGCCCTGCAGCGTGCTGACAAGCTTTTGTATCATGCCAAGGGCGCGTGCAGCACGGCCATTACCGACATCAGCGAAAAGCTGGTGGATGCCGATGGGCAGGAGCGCCCGCTGGTGCTGATCGTGGACGATTCAGCCTTTAACCGGGAACTGCTGGCGGATATGCTGCAGCCGGAATATGCCATCATCGAGGCGGGCAGCGGCATGCAGGCGCTGGAAATCCTGAACGACCACGCCGAGGAGATATCGCTGGTGCTGCTGGACATCGTGATGCCCGGCATGGACGGGTTTGCCGTGCTGAAGGCCATGGAAAACCGCAATATGCTGGAGGAAACGCCCGTGATCATGATCTCGGGCGAGAGCGCCAACGATACCATTCGCCATGCCTACGAGATGGGCGTTTCGGACTATGTGACCCGCCCTTTTGACGAGCGCATCGTGCGCCGCCGTGTGAACAACACCATCATGCTGTATGCCCGCCAGCGCAGGCTGGTGGATATGATCGGCAGGCAGATCCACGAAAAAGAGCGCAACAACCGCATGATGGGCTATATTTTGAGTCACATTGTGGAATACAGAAACGGCGAGAGCGGGCCGCACCTGCTGAATGTGCGCACGCTCACCGAGGAGCTGCTGAACACGCTTTTGCTGCTGACGGATCAGTACCAGCTTACCGTGCAGGACCGTGAGCTGATCGTGGAGGCCAGCACCCTGCATGACATTGGAAAAATTGCGGTGGACGATAAAATTTTGAACAAGCCCGGCAAGCTGACCGCCGAGGAATTTGCGGTGATGAAAACGCACACCACCATCGGTGATGAAATGCTGGCCACCATGACGGAATATCAGGATGAACCGCTGGTGCATTTTGCCCGCCAGATCTGCCGCTGGCACCACGAACGATGGGACGGCAAGGGCTATCCGGACGGGCTGAAGGGGAACGATATCCCCATTGGCGCACAGGTGGTGGCGCTGGCAGATGTGTATGACGCACTCACCAGCACCCGGGTGTATAAGCCGCCCTACACCCATGGGCAGGCGGTGAAAATGATCATGAACGGCGAGTGCGGGCAGTTTAACCCGCTGCTGCTGGAGTGCCTGCGGCGCATTGCCCCGCAGCTGCCCAACATTCTGCACAGCGATACACAAGCCCGGCCCGGCTGCCCTGTGGGCGCAAAGGCCACAGAAAAAGCACCTTTGGAACAATAAAAAAATTAAAGGAAAAGGGAAATCATGCAAAATCAGGAATACGAGATCGATCTGATGGAACTGGCAATCTATTTTTGCCATCGCTGGAAAAAAATTCTGCTCTGCGCGGTGGCGGGCTTAGCCATCGGCTTTGCGATAGGAGCAAAAACGGCGGCCGTGAGCTATACGGCGACGGCGCGGTTTGTGGTAAGCGCACTGTCCTCGACGGCAAATTCTTCTTCGACTGTAAAATCCGAAAAGTCGAATTATGCAGGGGATGCAGGCAGCCTTTTGGGAGAAAGCCTGACGGTGGATTCATCGTCGGATGAGAGCACGGAAAGCGTGGACCGCTATTCTTCGTTCGGGGATTCTGCCGATGTGGCCCTGTATGCGGGCGATATTGTGAAAAACGATGTGGTGCTGCAGCCGGTGATCGATTCGCTGGCTCTGGATGCCACCTGCAGTGAGCTGGCAAGCTGCATCGATACGGAATCCGTGGGCAAAGGGCCGATCTTGCAGATCAAGGTCACGCGGAAAGACGAGCAGCAGGCCCTTGCCATCTGCCAGAAGATCACAGAGATCGCCCCGGCCGTGATCGAATCGACAACGGATATCAGTGAGATCACCCCGATCTCGGAGCCTGCCGTTATGCCGGAAAAAACACAGTCCCCCACACGCAAGGCCATGCTGGGCGGGCTGCTGGGCGCTGTGCTGGCGGGCGGCGTGCTGCTCATGTGCTACCTTTTTAATGCCAAGATCCGCAAAGAAGAAGAGATCGTGCGAGTGCTGGGGGCAAAAGTGCTGGGGGTGATCCCCGTGGGTGCACACGGTGCGGCAAAGCAGGGGAAAAAGCTGTGTATGCCTGAGCTTACGCCGAACGAACAAACCCCGTTTGCCGAGGCCTTTAAGGCCCTGCGCACCAATCTGGAATTTTATGCCGCCGAGCAGGGCGTTCACACCCTGCTGTTTGCAGCCCCGGAAGCGGACGACAGCCAGCGCACCTTCCTGCAAAATCTGGCGCAAACCCTGCACAGCGCCGGGCACACGGTGCTGCTGGCAGATCTTGACCTGCGCACCGCTGCCGAGGCACCGGGGGTGTGTGAGATTTTAAGCGAAAAAGCAGATGTGGAAAAAGCGATCCGCCATGGCGCACAAAACGGTGTGGACCTGCTGCCCGCGGGGGCTGCCTGCAGTGACCCGGCTGCCCTGTTTTCGCGCGGGGATACGGCGGCGCTGCTGGCCAGCCTGCGCGAAAAATATGATTTTGTGCTGCTGAACGCCCCGAATGTGAACGAGTACACCGATGCCGTGGTGCTGAGCCGCGTGGCAGATGCCGCTGTGCTGCTGCTGGCAGCCGGGCACACCGGTATGCCTGCCGCACAAAAGTGCCTGGAAAAGCTGAAAACCGTGAATGCCAGGGTGCAGGGCGCGGTGCTGACCCATTACGACCCCAAAAATCTGTAAAATCCCAAGCCTGCCCCCGCTTTGGCGCGGCGGATGCCGCAAACAGGACGAAACGCCGGAACCGCCGGAAAGAAAATGCCCGCAATGGCTTGCCTGTGCCTGCCTTTACGGTGTATAATAGCGGATATGCAGAGGGCCTGCCGGAATGGATGTGCATTTTTTCATAGAGGTGCCGGTGAGGGCGAGGGTTTGGCCGAAAAGCAAGGATCGTGATGCACACAAAGCTGTGCCCGTGCCGCCGGAAAAAGTGCCGGGAAAGGGTTGCGGAATGGGCCGAACGAAATCAGGAATACGCTTTTACAGAGAAGGATAAAGGGAACAAAACATGAAAATTGCAGTTGCGGGCACCGGATATGTGGGCCTTTCGCTGGCTGTGCTGCTGGCACAGCATCACAGCGTTACCGCAGTGGATGTGATCCCCCGCAAGGTGGAGCTGATCAACCACAAAAAATCGCCCATTCAGGATGAATACATTGAAAAATATCTGGCGGAAAAGCAGCTGGATCTCACCGCCACGCTGGACGGCGCGGCGGCCTATCGCGAGGCCGAGCTGGTGATCATTGCAGCCCCCACCAACTATGACGATACCAAGAACTTTTTTGATACCTCGGCTGTGGAGGCTGTGATCGAGCTGGTGCTGCAGGTGAACCCTAAGGCCATTATGATCATCAAAAGCACCATTCCGGTGGGATACACCGCCTCGGTGCGAGAAAAATACCACACGGCCAACATTCTGTTCAGCCCGGAATTCCTGCGGGAATCCAAGGCCCTGTATGACAACCTGTATCCCAGCCGCATTATCGTGGGCACCGACCTTGCCGACGAGCGCTTGGTGAAGGCCGCGCACACCTTTGCGGGCCTGCTGCAGGAGGGGGCGCTGAAGCCGGAGATCGACACGCTGTTTATGGGCTTTACCGAGGCCGAGGCCGTGAAGCTGTTTGCCAACACCTATCTGGCGCTGCGCGTGGCCTATTTTAACGAACTGG
>ERZ1034915.233-NODE-233-length-38590-cov-7.302063_pt1 | contig 38590 bp, 31 predicted proteins | sample MGYA00520592_ERZ1034915 | MGnify/ENA primary metagenome ERZ1034915 (study PRJEB33766, sample SAMN09781787) | gut metagenome | biome: gut microbiome | host: Homo sapiens | place: Madagascar | study: EMG produced TPA metagenomics assembly of the PRJNA485056 data set... | reverse complement strand
TTTACTTGTGGTTGGCGCCTGGCTGGTGGCCAGACGCTCATTTTAATCAGAGGATAGTGCCGCCTTTGGTTAACTGTTCGTGGCGCGCCTCCATATCTTCTTTATGTTTGCGACCATGATGGGCGATCGCTGTGCGCAGACGCTGCTGCTGGGTATAGCGATCTTCCCGACTGAGTTCAGCATCATCGCTAAGCTCAATCAGTAGTTCATTCATATGTGCAATAACGCTTTCATTAATCGCAGCATCTACCCGTGCAATTACGTCATCGAGATGTGTCATTTTCTCTCCTTTAATTCAGCAAATTAATCATAGCCTGTGGCGATAATAAGAGCCTGAAATGTGGCGTCAAGCTTCTTCCCGGCTCTCCTCTTTCGTTACAACGTCACTTAATGTTGGCATTATTAAGACAATTCTTTACATTGCGTCCTCACCCTTTCTGCCATAAGGCTCGCTGATCACTTTGGCTGGCATTTCTGCCACATTTAATTTGCCGCTTCGCTGGAATCCTGCCCGACCCGTTGCTATAGGTCAAAACACCCTGCCGCTCATGGCATAACAACATGCAGCGCTATTCGCTGCCATAACACATGCAAACAGGGAGAGACATCGCAATGCACACACCCACGGTAAAACGCGTGTTGGGTTTCACGTTCATCGTCCTTTTAGTTATGGCAATTCTTACCTGGGGCGTGGGACTGGAAACACTAAAAGCACGTCAGGTAGATTTGATTTATCTCGGTCAACAACATCTTTTTTTAGTCTTCACATCACTCTTTTTTGCCCTACTGATCGGCGTTCCCAGTGGTATTTTGCTTAGCCGTCCGGCTGCCAGAGGATTTGCTGAACATGCAATGCAAATCTTTAATGTCGGTAATACCCTCCCACCGCTCGCTGTTCTGGCGCTGGCAATGATTATCCTTGGTATTGGTGATACTCCGGCGATTGTGGCCCTTTTCCTCGCTTCGCTGCTTCCTATTGTTCGCAATACATATGCCGGGCTGAACGCCGTCCCCGCATCACTTAAAGAAGCGGCTAAAGGGATCGGCATGACCAGATGGCAACGCTTGTACCTGGTGGAATTGCCTAACGCATGGCCAGTCATGCTTTCTGGTATTCGTATTGCAGCGGCAATTATTGTCGGCACAGCACCTCTGGCATTTTTGATTGGTGCCAGTAGTTATGGAGAGCTGATCTTTCCAGGGATTTATTTGAATGATTTCCCAACACTGATTCTTGGCGCTACCGCAACGGCGCTCTTTGCGCTAATCCTCGATTCGTTGCTCGCCTGGCTGGGACGTGCTCTTAGCCCACACACTGCCTGATTAAAACGATAATACGGAGCATTTATGAATCTTAAAAAACACCTGCTGGGATGGCTGGCTGCGGCTTTTTTGCTGAGCGGACAAAGCCAGGCCGCACCCATCATTCTTGCCACCAAAGGATTTACCGAGCAGCATATTTTGTCTGCCATGACCGTGCAGTATCTGCAAAAGAAAGGGTTTCAGGTTCAGCCGCAAACGAATATTGCCGCGGTGATTTCACGTAATGCCATGCTCAACAAGCAAATTGATGTGACCTGGGAATATACCGGGACTTCGCTGATTATTTATAACCATATTAATAAGCGTATGACGCCAGAGGAATCTTACGCCACGGTTAAAAAACTGGATGCCCGCCAGGGCCTTGTCTGGTTAAACCCTGCGGATATGAATAATACCTACGCTTTCGCTATGCAGCGTGAACGTGCCGAAGCGGAAAATATCACTACCATGTCAGAGATGGTGGCGAAAATTGAGCATCTTCGGCAAACCGATCCCGATAATAACTGGTTACTGGGCCTGGACCTGGAGTTTTCAGGTCGTAGCGATGGGATGAAGCCATTACAACAGACCTATGCAATGGAACTCGACCGCCCGCAAATTCGCCAGATGGACCCTGGTCTTGTGTATAACGCCGTTCGTGATGGTTTTGTCGATGCGGGATTGGTTTATACCACTGACGGGCGCGTAAAAGGTTTTGATTTAAAAGTCCTTGAAGATGATAAAGGCTTCTTTCCCAGCTACGCCGTTACCCCCGTAGTGCGTAAAGAGATTCTGGATGCCAATCCTGGTCTTGCTGATGCACTCAACACCCTTTCTGGTTTACTCGATAACGACATAATTTCTACGCTTAACGCCAAAGTCGATATCGACCATCAGTCGCCACAGCAGGTCGCCCGTGAATTCCTGCAACAGAAAAATTTGCTGTAAGGAGCGCATATGGAGACGTTAAATTACCTTATTAATAATGCCGGATACCTTGCTGCCCTTACCTTACAGCACTTATGGCTGGTGGCCCTTGCCGTCGGACTCGCCATTATTATCGGTATTCCACTGGGCATTTTAATTGTCCGTCATAAATGGCTGGCAACACCGATTCTTGGAACCGCGACCTTGCTATTAACCATTCCATCGGTCGCACTTTTTGGCCTGATGATCCCACTCTTTTCACTGTTCGGTCAGGGTATCGGCGCTCTCCCGGCGATTACCGCCGTGTTTCTCTACTCACTTTTGCCCATTGTGCGTAATACCCATACGGCCCTTGATAGCCTGCCACCAGGTTTGCGTGAAGCCGGACGCGGCATAGGCATGACCTTCTGGCAACGCCTGCGTTGGGTTGAGATCCCAATGGCCCTACCGGTTATTTTTGGTGGTATCCGCACGGCAGTAGTGATGAATATCGGCGTAATGGCCATTGCCGCAGTGATTGGCGCAGGCGGTCTGGGGCTGTTGTTGCTTAATGGTATCGGCGGCAGCGATATGCGTATGTTGATTTCTGGTGCGCTACTGATTTGTTTACTGGCTATTGTGCTTGACTGGCTGCTACACCGTCTGCAGGTCGTACTGACTCCAAAGGGGATACGAAAATGATAAAACTAGAAAACCTCAGCAAACACTTCATTCAAAAACAGGGGCAGCCGCTGAAGGCTGTCGACAATGTCAATCTGAACGTTCCTGAAGGTGAAATGTGTGTTCTGCTTGGCCCTTCAGGGTGTGGTAAGACGACGACACTGAAAATGATTAACCGTCTGATTACGCCAAGCTCCGGCAATATTTTGATCAACGGGCAAAATACAAATGACATGGACAGCGTGACTCTGCGGCGCAACATCGGTTATGTGATCCAGCAAATTGGTTTATTTCCCAATATGACCATTGAGGAAAACATTACCGTAGTACCCCGGATGCTCGGTTGGGATAAAACTCGCTGTAAACAACGGGCTGAAGAGTTAATGGAGATGGTGGCGATGGATGCAAAAAAATTCCTTCACCGTTATCCCAAAGAGATGTCTGGCGGCCAACAACAACGCATCGGCGTTATTCGCGCCCTGGCCGCTGATCCTCCGGTATTGCTGATGGATGAGCCTTTTGGTGCTGTTGATCCCATCAACCGGGAAGTAATTCAGAATCAGTTTCTGGAGATGCAACGCAAACTGAAAAAGACGGTAATGCTGGTCAGCCACGATATTGACGAAGCCTTAAAACTGGGTGACCGCATTGCGGTATTTCGCCAGGGGCGCATTGTCCAGTGCGCAAGCCCGGATGAGCTGCTGGCTAAACCGGCGAATGAATTTGTCGGTTCCTTTGTGGGGCAGGACCGAACGCTTAAACGTCTGTTACTGGTTTCTGCCGGGGATGTGACGGATCAACAGCCAACAATTACCGTTCGCCCCGATACTGCACTACATGAAGCATTCGGCATAATGGATGATAACGATATTCGGGCCGTTACCGTGGTAGATAGCAACGGCAAACCGCTTGGTTTTGTAAAGCGGCGCGAAGCGCGTGATGCCAGCGGCACATGTGCCGATCTTATCCATCCTTTCCGCATCAGCGGTAAAGCAGAAGATAACCTGCGTATTGTGCTCTCCCGTCTGTATGAAAGTAACACCAGTTGGATGCCAATTGTCGATGAAGATGGACGATACAATGGTGAGATCTCACAAGATTATATCGCTGATTATCTCAGTTCGGGCCGCACTCGTCGGGTATTGAATATCCACGAGGCTTAACCAGGTATGCCTGGTAACTTCCTGTTACCGGGCTAAATACGCACGTAGTGCTTTTGCCTTAATGCTGCTTTCACCGCAAAATATTCCTTCTGTCTCCTTTGTCTTACGCAACAATGTACCCACGTCCTGTTTTTGCTGATCCACGAACACTATTTCGCCATTTGCTTATTGCCTCTTTTATAGGTGTTGTTGCCGCCATGGCTGTCGCCGGGTTTCGGCATGCCATGTTGTTGCTTGAATGGTTATTTCTCAGTAACAACTCCGGTAGCCAGGTCAACGCGGCGACAGAACTTTCTGGCTGGCGAAGAGTATTAACACCGGCCTCAGGTGGACTGGCTGCGGGAGCACTCCTCTGGGGCTGGCAAAAATTAAATCGCCAGAGACCTCATGCACCTTGTGATTATATGGAGGCACTGCAAACCGATGGGCAATTTGATTATGCAACCAGTCTGGTGAAGTCACTTGCATCTTTGTTAGTCGTCGCAAGCGGCAGTGCGATTGGTCGGGAAGGTGCCATGATCTTGCTGGCTTCACTGGCCGCATCGTTTCTGGCGAAGCGTTTCACGCCAGCCGAAGAGTGGAAATTATGGATTGCCTGCGGAGCATCAGCAGGAATGGCAAGTGCTTATCACGCCCCGTTAGCAGGAAGTCTGTTTATTGCCGAAATTCTCTTTGGCACCTTTTTGCTGACCTCACTCGGCCCGGTGATTATTTCTGCAGTGGTAGCTTTGCTCACCACTTATTTATTTAACGGGGGTAGCGCCCTGCTCTACCACGTGCCTGCTACGCTGGAAATTCACACTAGCGACTATTTATTGATGGTGTGTTGTGGTCTGCTGATGGGAATAAGCGGCCCACTGCTACTGGCGTTAATGCGCATCAGCCACAATGGTTTTCTGCGCTTGAAATTATCCCCTCCATGGCAACTGGCATTGGGCGGGTTGTGTGTGGGTTTGCTTTCGTTAATGACGCCCACGGTCTGGGGTAATGGCTACAGCGTGGTACAAGCATTCTTACTTTCGCCCCCCTTGTTGACTGTAATAGCGGGGATTTTTATCTGTAAATTACTGGCGGTACTTGCCAGTAGTGGCTCCGGCGCGCCAGGTGGCGTTTTTACGCCTACCCTGTTTATTGGCCTGGCAATTGGCATGATCTTTGGGCGTGTACTGGGGCAAGGCCCTGATGCTCAGGTTATTTTGCTGGGATTAAGTGGCATGGCGACGCTGCTGGCGGCAACCACTCATGCGCCAATTATGTCGACATTAATGATTTGCGAAATGACCGGAGAGTATCAACTACTCCCCGGTTTATTGCTGGCATGTGTATTAGCGACGGTGATTTCGCGATCGTTACATCCCGATTCTATTTACCGACAACACCCGGTCGAGCATAGATAAACGAATATATTGCCCCAGTTCGCGTTGCTCAGCACGAGGCAGATAAGGCAATTCACCAATCAATGGCGCAGGAATTTTTTTGCTCAGCACATCAATAATTTCGGCATAGTGCGCCAGACCTGGGTTAATGCGATTTGCTACCCAGCCAATTAGCGGTAGGCCGTCATTGGCAATGGCCTGCGCCGTCAGTAAGGCATGGTTTATACAACCTTCCTGGATACCGACAACCATCACCACGGGTAACTGTTCTTGCACTACCCATTCTGACAAAGGGCGTAGATCATTCATCAAACTACGCCATCCCCCCGTGCCTTCAACCACGACGTGTTCCACCTTTTCCGTCAGCTTAGCAAGACCGTTGGAGATCAAGGTGTAGTTGATCGGGCAGCTGTGCGCCACGCTACTTTCTTCTTCACTTAGCGCAATGGGATTTACTGCCTCATAAGGCAATGAAATGGTTGAGACGCTTTGTAATACCAACGCATCTTTGTTGCGTAGGCCTTCCGCTGTCTCTTTGCTCCCCTTGGCCACGGGTTTATAACCCGCGACTACTTTACCCTCCGATGCTAACGCCTGTAGCAATGCGCGGGAAACTACCGTTTTTCCAACAGAAGTGTCTGTACCGGTAATAAAGAAACGCTTTAGCATCACTAACTCCACCGTTATGCTTCGAAAATATAAGCCAGATTAATAAAACGATAGAAAAGTCTAAGTTAAGGCGATGAGATTCAGATTGAGTTAGCGCAAATTTTCGTAGAACAGTTAAAAAATGTTAACCCTGTAATAGACGAATCAACAAAGAGCCGCTATACATCGCGTCTTTTACCAGTGCTGCTCCCGCCATGGTTCCCTGATTGGTAAATTGGGTACTTTCTACAGTCATATGTTGACTATAGGCCGGAAGTGCCTGTTGACGAATGCTATTGGATATCGCCGGGAAAAGCACCTCAGCAGCTTTGTTTAGGGGTGATCCAATAAGTATTTTTTGCGGGTTGAATAAATTCACCATAATGGCGAGGATACGCCCCACATGCTGACCCACACCGGTAATAATATCCCGCGCCAGCAAGTCACCGTGCAAAGCAGCCTGACACAACGAGTCTACAGTCAGTGGCTGACCATGCAATATCGAACTCATCGACTGATTCAGTCGCAACTGAGCCAGTTCCAGTACGCTATCAACACTGGCAATAGTTTCAAGGCATCCGTGGTTGCCGCAGTAACAGCGTTTGCCATAAGGATCTACCTGGGTATGGCCAATTTCAACCAGGCTACTGCTCCCCGCGTGAAGTAAATGCCCATCGGTGATCACTCCGGCACCTACGTTGTGATCAATCACCACCTGGATGACATCGCGCGCGCCACGGGAAGCACCAAATAACGCCTCAGCCATCGTCCAGGCACTGATATCATGTTGAATATAAACAGGAACACCAGTATGCGTTTCTAATGCAGCTCCCAAGGGCATCTCTTTAACATCATCATAAAACGGCATTCGGTGCACAATTCCATTCTCAGTATCAATGATTCCGGGCATGGTTATGGCGATGGACGTCAATCGCTCCAGTTTCTGCTGATGACGAATAAAAAATTGATCAACCTGATGGAGAATGCGTTGTAATAATGGCGTTTCAGACTGTAGCGGCAAATCGAGGCGATCCTCGACAACCAATTTGCTACTAAGATCGCGCAGCGCAAGGAATATCTCGCCACGGCCAATTCGGATAGAAAGATAGTGCCAGGCTTCGGTTTCAACCACCAGACCAACCGCAGGTCGTCCCCGGTTCCCCGCTTCTTTGATCTCCAGCTCCTGCACCAAATGCGCTTCGAGCATTTCGCGCACGATTTTTGTAATACTGGCTGGTGCCAGTTGCGCCAGACGAGAAAGATCGATCCGCGAAACCGGGCCAAGCTGATCTATCAGGCGATAGACCGCACCTGCGTTAGTTTGCTTAATTTGATCGATATGCCCTGGCTGACTTTCAGCAACCACCTCTGACTCCCTATATTTTCGCGCTCCGAAATAATTTGTCGGTTATGGTGAAGCACTTCAACACGTAACGGAAAAATTTTACTTAGCCGTGTGATTTGACGCACATTTTTCATGACTGTTGAGCCAAATTATGTGCATCTCGCTGCGTTCAGCAGCTGATCACGAAAGCGCACGGCAGCTTGACTCTGTTCCCGATGTTTTGGCCAAACCAGCCACATTTCAGATACTGCGTCCTCTTCTGCGATGGGTAACCAACACATTTCCTCCAGTTGTACCCGCTCAAAAGAGGCCGGAAGAATAGAAACGCCTAACCCTGCTGCTACCAGCCCAATAATGGTCATTGCTTCACCAACTTCCTGAGTAATCAATGGCGTCAGGTTATAGCGACGCATTAGACCAAGAATGTCGTCATACAGGCCAGTACCTACCTGCGGATCAAAAAAAACAAAGGGTTCTTTAACCAGTTCAGCCAGCGTAACTCTCTTTTTTTTCGCCAGAGCATGAGCTCGAGGAACGAGGGCCATCAACGGTTCGTGGCGGATGACGGCATAGTTCAGCGTGTCCGGTAACGGTGTATTGCGCAGCAGACCGAGATCGAGCGTACCTTCGTTAAGCGGCGCAATTTGTTCGCGTGTATTCATTTCCCTGGTTTGTAAATGCACTTCAGGATAGTCGTGACGAAATAACGACAAGGTGTCCGATACAGCTTTTATAAATGGCGCCGATGAGGTAAAGCCAATACGTAGCTCCCCTTCTTCGCCCTGATGCAGACGCTCTGCCCTTGCAGCGGCATCATTTACCAGGCCAAGGATTTGGCGACAGTCTGCCAAAAACTGCCTTCCTGCCCCAGTGAGCGCCACGGTTCGGTTTGTTCGTGCCAGTAATCGCGCACCAATTTGCTGTTCCAGAATCTGGATTTGCTGGCTTAGTGGTGGCTGAGAAATGTTAAGCCTCGCCGCAGCTCGCCCAAAATGGAGTTCCTCTGCCACCGCGACAAAATAGCGGAGATGACGCAATTCTATATTCATATTTAAAACGTCTTATTTAAGATTATTAATATATTAGACAGAATAATCAGATTTTTCTACGCTTAGGGAGTGGTCATACCCGTTACCGATAATTACGGGGATGTAGAGCAAGGAAATCAAGTGAGTCGTATTACAACTGTCGATGGCGCAACGGCGAGCGATATTGACGGAAAAAAGTTATCCCAGCCGAATGTCTATATTAAACGTGGTACTCCCCAGTTTATGCGCGTCACACTGGCGCTCTTCTCTGCGGGGCTGGCAACTTTTGCACTGCTTTATTGTGTGCAACCCATTCTACCTGTTTTGTCGCAAGAGTTTGGTTTATCTCCTGCCAACAGCAGTATTTCTCTTTCAATTTCAACGGCGATGCTGGCGGTGGGCTTATTGTTTACCGGGCCGCTTTCTGATGCTATCGGGCGTAAACCGGTGATGGTTACCGCCCTGTTACTGGCATCGTGTTGTACCTTGCTTTCTACCATGATGACCAGCTGGCATGGCATTTTGATAATGCGAGCCTTGATTGGTCTGTCATTAAGTGGCGTGGCGGCGGTTGGTATGACGTATTTAAGCGAGGAAATTCACCCGAGCTTTGTGGCTTTTTCGATGGGGCTATACATTAGTGGCAACTCAATTGGCGGAATGAGTGGGCGTTTAATCAGCGGTGTTTTTACCGACTTTTTTAACTGGCGCATTGCTCTCGCGGCGATTGGATGTTTTGCTCTGGCATCAGCACTCATGTTCTGGAAAATTTTGCCGGAATCTCGTCATTTTCGACCCACATCGCTGCGCCCCAAAACGCTAATGATTAATTTTCGTCTGCACTGGCGTGATCGCGGATTACCGCTGTTGTTTATCGAAGGTTTTTTATTAATGGGGTCGTTTGTCACCTTGTTTAATTATATCGGATACCGACTGATGCTTTCGCCATGGCACTTAAGTCAGGCGGTGGTAGGGTTGTTATCGCTGGCGTATCTCACCGGAACATGGAGTTCGCCTAAGGCAGGAGCAATGACGACTCGTTACGGGCGAGGTCCTGTGATGTTATCAGCTATTGCGCTGATGCTGTTTGGTTTATTACTCACTTTATGGAGTTCGCTGTGGCTGATCTTTGCCGGAATGCTTCTGTTCTCGGCTGGTTTTTTTGCCGCACACTCTGTTGCCAGCAGTTGGATAGGACCTCGAGCACGGCGGGCAAAAGGTCAGGCTTCCTCACTATATCTGTTTAGCTATTATCTGGGATCGAGTATTGCCGGAACACTCGGCGGTGTCTTCTGGCATAACTACGGCTGGTTGGGAGTCGGTGGCTTTATAGCTTTGATGCTGATACTGGCGATTGCAGTAGGTAGCAGCTTACATCAAAGGTTACATGCGTAAATATAATCCCCGACTTAATTAAAATAGTCGGGGGATTATTTTATAATAAGCCAACAATAAAACTCAGAATAGACGCTTCGCCCGCTAATTCCCTGACGGCATCAAGCGCCAGAAGTACAAATATTACCCAAATGAAAGGATTCATTGCGCTGTCTGCATGTATACTCGCCATACTTCAAGTTGCGTGTGACCCGGCCTTTCCGGCCAATGCCAGTGTTGTTCAAAAATACTACTGGCGTTTGGTCCTGCAACTCAAATTATTTAGAGTAAAGTTAACGTGTTGTATTACTCACAATATATCCTACCGCAGTTAATACGAAATAAAAACAATTGCGTCTAACATTTTCAGGAAAATAACCGTGTTAATATTATAAAATTAATAATTTCCTCAGGTGCAACATCGCTTGTACATTATGTTACACACCGAAACCATTCACTCACGGAAGGAATAGATTTCCCGCAGTAGAGTTATTTCAACGGCCTCACTTTGAGGTTTCCTGAAAAACAGAATTGAGGGAATGAAGATGAAAAAAGTATTAGCTCTGCTGGTTGTAGCCACTATGGGTCTTTCTTCCGCTGTGTTTGCTGCTCAGACTGCAACCACAACAGCCCCGGCAAAAACCATGCACAAAAAACATCATCAGGCTGTAACACAAAAAGTACCAGAACAGAAAGCACAAGCTGCTAAAAAACATCACAAAAAAGCGAAAGCGACAAGCGTGCAAAAAGCACCAGAGCAAAAAGCTCAGGCGGCTAAAAAACACACCAAAAAACATCATCAGCAAACGGCTAAACCAGCAACACAACCTGCTACTCAGCCTGCAGCGTAATTTTTATTCGCTAATATGGCACGCTTCGTCGTGCCATATTAGCGATTGTTGAGCATTCACCCGTTACCGTGGAGGTGACCAAAGTGGGTCAGTATCGCTTTGAGATCATTCTCATCGGACTTATATTATGTGCAATAGTTGCCGCCCGGTTTTATCTTTTCTAATCTACGCGTAGTTGTCTGATTTTATTACCACTATCTTTGTGTCCCGTATATAGTTAATAGCAAGGGTATAGCTTTCATAATCATAATTCCCCATCAGAGTGAACTATGCGTAAAACCGTTGCTGTATTGCTGGGATCTGTTTGTCTTACTGCGATGAATTATGTTGCCAACGAGGCTGCTGCCACCACAACGAATGCGGATGAGGTTAAAACCCTTTTTTTTGGTCAGGATGATCGCGTTCCGGTTAATGCTCCGGGTAAATCGCCCTGGGATGCCATTGGTCAGCTGGAAACCGCCAGTGGAAATCTGTGTACCGCAACGCTTATTGCGCCAAATCTGGCTCTCACTGCCGGACACTGTTTACTGACGCCTCCCGGTGGCAAACTGGATAAACCTGTCGCCCTACGGTTTATTTCCAGTAAAGGGGTATGGCGCTATGAAATTCATGGTATTGAAGGTCGGGTTGATCCGGGGCTTGGTAAACGACTGAAAGCAGATGGTGATGGCTGGATTGTACCGCCTGCAGCAGCTCCATGGGATTTTGGCTTGATCGTGCTTCGTTATCCGCCTTCCGGTATCACGCCTTTGCCACTTTTTTCTGGTGATAAAGCCGCACTGACCGCAGCTTTAAAAGCTGCAGATCGCAAGGTAACGCAATCAGGTTACCCGGAAGATCATCTTGATTCGCTCTACGCACATCAGGATTGTGTGATCACCGGGTGGGCGCAAACGTCTGTGATGTCTCATCAGTGCGATACGCTTCCTGGTGACAGCGGTTCCCCCTTGATGTTGCATACGGATGATGGCTGGCAGGTTATCGGCGTACAAAGTTCGGCACCAGCGGCAAAAGATCGCTGGCGTGCAGACAATCGCGCTATTTCAGTCACCGGGTTTCGTGAAAAATTACAGGCTCTGGCTCAGCAATGACGCTGCTGGCGTAATTGCATCAGTGATTCTATCGGCATCGGCTGGCTGAAATAAAAGCCCTGTAAACGGTCGCAGCCAGCCAGGCGTAATAGTTTCATCTGTTTCTCTGTCTCCACGCCTTCCGCAGTCACCAACATGCCTAACGCACTGGCAATACGTACCGTTCCGCTAACCAGTGCCGCAGCCTGATCGTCATTATCCACCAGTCCAGCCAGAGATTTATCAATTTTGATGGCATCGAAATTAAATCGCCGCAAATACCCAATACTGGAATATCCAGTGCCAAAATCATCCAGAGCAATAGCTGTACCCAGTGCTTTCAGGTTAGCAATTGCTGATTTCGCGCGGTCTGGATTCTCCAGAACGTAGGTTTCAGTGACTTCCAGTTGTAAACGGGAGGCCGGGAAACATGTTTCGTTTAAGACGCCGGCGACTTTGTCTTCAAATTCGGGATCACGAAACTGTGCCGGGGAGATATTTACCGACAGTTTAAGCTCACTCAGAGGATGAAGATCATAACAGGCTCGGCGTAATACGAATTGCCCCAGAGCGTCAATGAGACCACTTGTTTCGGCAACAGGGATAAAATCATCTGGACGAAGTTCTCCTGCAGGACGTCGCTTCCAGCGAACCAGCCCTTCAACCCCCACCATTAACTGTGTGCGGGCATCGACGATTGGCTGATACCAGACGTCAAATTCATTTCTTTCCAGCCCCAGTCGAATATCGTTCTCGATTGTCAGTTGCCGTTCCCGAGCGCTATTGAGTTCAGCATCGTAATGCGTAATGCGCCCTTTGCCCGTTGCTTTCGCGTGATACATAGCGATATCCGCCCGACGAAATAACTCCGAACTGGTGCATTCAACCAGTGAACCACTGGCAATACCAATACTGGCACTAATGTGAATAGAACGCTCACCCAGCTGTACAGGATTATTAAGATATTTCATTACCTTATCTGCAAATTCCGTCGCTATTTGCTCTGATTTTTTACCGCCGATCATCAGCGCAAACTCATCACCGCCCATCCGCGCCAGCATTCCGTCTTTCGGTGTTAATACCTGTAACGTCTGGGCAAGGGAGATGATCAACTGATCGCCAACATAATGTCCGTAGATATCATTGATGTCTTTAAAGCCATCGAGATCAATAAACACAACACTTTTGAGATCACATTCTCCACGTTTACGTAAATCTTCCAGTGTTTCAATTAAAGCACGACGATTTGGTAAACGACTCAACCAGTCAATGCGGGCAATCCGCCTCGCCTTCTGTTCGCCGTGGGCTAATTTGTATAGCCCCACGCTGCTGAGCAATATAAATAACAGAATGAGCGCCGATGCCAGTGCCACTATTTGTGTAATCTGACTTGATGCCGCATCGGCTGCCTGAGCCCCAGGAAGTCGTGGTTGCCAACTGAGATAACCTAATAATTCTCCGGCTGAACTGGTGAGCGGAATATCAGGTGTACCAGGTTCATTTTCGCTGTATGAAAGATGGGCAATTTGAAAGGTATTACCCAACGCGTGCAGAATATTGTTATTTAAATGCCGGGTGATCAGTAAATAGCGGCGAGAAGGCTGTGTAAAAGAGAAAGCTTCAGCCATAGGGCGAATCAAACCGATGCCCACAAAGGCAATTCCAGCCTGAGTGCGGGTGATCCCCGAATAGATATTTTTGCCGTTTTTTAACGCATCTGCATGTTTATCAATTAACGCTTCAATCCCTTTACCAAAAAAATGGCGTTCATTTCCCCTTAACGTTTCACCGCGAAATGCCCCCCAGAGCACCTCGAAATTTTCATTAAGGACAAATGTACCGTCATAAAGGTTATTAACTTTAAAACCTGATCCCCAGGTGTTGTATAACCAGTCAGTATTAAGTTCGGATCGATACGTTTCTTTCACTGCTTCGTCCCAGACGGCATTATCCAGTACTAACGATGACACTCGAAATACCGAAGTCTGTATTGCCCCTTCGACGGATAATGCAGCACGCCGATTATCAATCTCATTAGCTTTAGAGCTGATTAGATGTAACGACAGATAAAGTAATGCCACAACCGAGATGATTAACCCGATCCCGGCGATAAAAATCATCACAAACAACGTTTTTGCAGTTGGTATATTACGCCAGTGCAGCCAGTTAGCCATTCTCACGTCTCATGCGTTATCTGACGAGGACTAGTACTTATAGCGTAATACAGGCTAAGAATTTAGCTGCATTTCATGAGAGCAAAAATTAAATCTGCGTATTTACATCACATGAGCTTAAAAAAACGGCCCCCGAAGAGGCCGTTGTGCACTGAGGTTTACTTAAAGTGCTTTCAATATTGCATCCACGCTGGCTTTAGCATCACCAAACAGCATATGAGTATTTTCTTTAAAGAACAGCGGGTTTTGCACCCCGGCATAACCGGTATTCATCGAACGTTTAAAGACAATTACGTTTTGCGCTTTCCACACTTCGAGAACTGGCATCCCGGCAATTGGACTCTTAGGATCGTCCTGTGCCGCTGGGTTAACCGTGTCGTTAGCACCAATGACCAGTACGGTATCCGTGTCGGCAAAATCATCATTGATTTCGTCCATTTCCAGCACGATGTCGTACGGCACTTTCGCTTCTGCCAGTAACACATTCATATGGCCAGGCAAACGCCCTGCTACCGGGTGAATCCCAAAACGCACGTTGATGCCACGAGCACGCAGTTTCTCCGTGATTTCCGCTACCGGATATTGAGCCTGTGCCACTGCCATGCCGTAACCTGGAGTGATAATCACTGAATGTGAGTTCTTCAGCAGTTCAGCAGTTTCTTCCGCAGTGATTTCACGATGTTCACCAACTTCCTGATCATCACCTGTGGAGGTTCCGTCTGTACCAAAGCCACCGGCGATAACGCTGATGAATGAGCGATTCATCGCCTTACACATAATGTAAGAGAGGATGGCACCAGAAGACCCCACCAGCGCACCAGTAACAATTAACAGGTCGTTACTCAGCATAAAGCCTGCGGCTGCCGCAGCCCAACCAGAGTATGAGTTGAGCATTGATACTACGACAGGCATATCCGCCCCGCCGATAGATGCAACTAAATGCCAGCCAAATACCAGTGCGATCACGGTCATCACCAGCAGTGCCAACACTTGCAGACCAACACTTTCGGTGCGAACGAAAACAAGCAGTAACAGGAAGGAAACCACCAGTGCCGCAAGGTTCATTTTATGACGATTTGGTAGCATCAGCGGTTTTGAGGAGATTTTTCCGCACAATTTACCGAACGCCACAACCGAACCGGTGAACGTTACCGCACCGATAAAGATACCGAGGAATACCTCCGTCAGGTGAATATTGACCAGTACTGGCTCCATGCCAGCATCATGATGCAGGTAACTGTTAAAACCAACCAGCACCGCCGCCAGACCTACGAAGCTGTGCAGAATCGCCACCAGTTCTGGCATCTCGGTCATTTCAACCTTTTTCGCCAGGCGGATACCAATTGCACCACCGATGATCATCGCCACCAGAATCCATGCAACATTGCCTGTATCCGGCCCAAAGATGGTAGCGATTAACGCTATCGCCATCCCGGCTATACCAAAGTTATTTCCCCGTTGCGAAGTTTCGTGTTTTGAAAGCCCCGCCAGACTAAAAATAAACAGGATTGCGGCAACAATGTATGCAGCTGTAACTAATCCTCCAGACATATGTTACCCCTTAATTTTTGCGGAACATTTTCAGCATGCGCTGAGTCACGGTGAAACCACCGAAAATATTAATGCTGGCGATAAGCACCGCAATAAAGCTCAGGAAGCTAACCCAGCCACCCTGGCCTATTTGCAACAATGCTCCGACAACAATAATCCCCGAAATTGCGTTAGTGACAGACATCAGCGGTGTATGTAACGCGTGAGAAACGTTCCAGACCACGTAATAACCAACGACACATGCAAGGGCAAAAACGGTGAAGTGACCAAGGAACTCTTTAGGCGCGACATCTGCCATCCAGCCAAAGAGAATAATGGCCAAAGCCATCAAGGCATATTTCCGCCATGGCGAAGCCGGTTTTTCCGGTTCCGTTGGTTGGGGCGCGGCTTTCGGTGCTGTCTGTGGCTGGGCGGAAACCTGAATCGGTGGTGCCGGCCAGGTAATTTCTCCATCGCGGATCACCGTCACACCACGAATCACGACATCATCGAAATCAACAGTAATGTTGCCGTCTTTCTCTTTGCAAAGCAGTTTCAGCAGGTTGACCAGGTTAGTACCGTAAAGCTGTGAAGATTGGGTCGGCAAGCGGCCTGGCAGATCGGTGTAGCCAATCACTTTTACGCCGTTTTCGGTAGTATGAATTTCGCCTGGTACGGTGTATTCGCAGTTACCCCCGTTCTGGGCCGCCAGATCGACAATCACACTGCCCGATTTCATGGAGTCAACCATTTCACGGGTGATAAGTTTTGGTGCAGGCTTGCCAGGAATAAGTGCGGTAGTAACGATGATATCGACATCTTTTGCCTGAGCAGCAAAGAGTTCCATTTCGGCTTTGATAAACGCCTCAGACATTACTTTGGCATAACCATCGCCACTGCCTGCTTCCTCTTTGAAATCAAGCTCGAGGAACTCGGCGCCCATACTCTGTACTTGTTCTTTTACTTCCGGGCGGGTGTCAAAGGCGCGAACAATCGCCCCCAAACTGTTAGCCGCGCCGATAGCCGCAAGGCCCGCAACCCCAGCGCCAATGACCATAACTTTGGCCGGAGGCACTTTCCCAGCAGCCGTAATTTGCCCGGTAAAGAAGCGGCCAAATTCATGTGCGGCTTCGACAATCGCGCGGTAACCCGCGATATTCGCCATTGAGCTTAATGCATCCAGCGACTGCGCACGTGAGATACGTGGCACAGAGTCCATTGCCATGACGGTCACGTCGCGCTCCGCCAGTTTTTGCATCAGTTCAGGATTTTGTGCAGGCCAGATGAAGCTAACCAGTGTTGTTCCCGCTTTGAGTAGCGGAATTTCTTCATCTTCAGGTGCGTTTACTTTGAGAATAATCTCTGACTGCCAAATGGCGTTGCCATCGACTATTTCCGCCCCTGCTTGTTCAAATGCCTTATCGTCAAAACTTGCCAGTTGACCCGCGCCGCTCTCTACTGCGACGGTGAAACCTAGTTTCAGTAGCTGCTCAACCGTTTTTGGTGTTGCAGCGACTCTGGTTTCATTGGTTAACCGCTCTTTTGGTATGCCAATTCGCATAATATTCCCTTCCATCGGTTTTGGATGATGGTTTGTCAGTGATCGTAAAAGGCCAAAGCGCTCTTACGTTAGAGGTATGTATTACCCCGGAAAAAAACTGTAACAAACTTGCTATAAGCTACTGAAAATAGCGTCAGTGATCTAGCGGCAAAACAGGGTATTTATACGTGCATTGGCGAAATCTGAACGATTCAGCATCTGAAGCGGGATATTGAACTTAGATATCATGGCAACAACTGATAATTCTCTTATAGCCAATAGCAAAACATGATTAATCTCCACCGCATTCGCCTAGTTAACATTAAATTAACTTATAAAAATTATGTAGATCATAAGTTTCTGCCACGCAATGTCTGTTTTTTAAACTTCTGGCTAAAGGATAGTGCGTATCTGATTGACTGTTACATGGGGAATGAAAATTACCGCAGACATTGACCTAATTTAAATGCCATAATCAGCGACGTTTCTAGTCAATAACAATACCAGTACCTGGTTTGCGCAAGGCGAAGGATTATTTTTATGAAGCTTAAGAACACACTCCTGGCGTCCGCACTGCTTTCTGCGACTGCTTTTTCTGTAAATGCAGCGACAGAACTGACGCCGGAGCAAGCGGCAGCATTAAAACCTTATGATCGTGTAGTAATTTCCGGTCGTTTTAACGCGATTGGCGATGCGGTAAAAGCCGTTTCCCGCCGTGCAGACAAAGAAGGCGCAGCCTCTTTTTATGTTGTTGATACCTCTGATTTTGGCAACAGCGGTAACTGGCGCGTTGTTGCAGACCTCTATAAAGCCGATGCTCAGAAAGCTGAAGTTGAGAAAAATCGCGTCATTAATGGTGTCGTTGAATTGCCGAAAGACCAGGCTGTCCAGCTGGAACCGTTTGATACTGTCACCGTTCAGGGTTTCTACCGCAGCCAGCCAGAAGTTAATGCGGCGGTAACGAAGGCGGCAAAAGCGAAAGGGGCATACGCCTTTTTTATCGTTCGTCAGATTGACGCCAACCAGGGCGGCAACCAGCGTATTACCGCATTTATCTACAAAAAAGATGCGAAAAAACGTGTAGTACAAAGTGCGGATGTCATCCCTGCTGATTCAGAGGCCGGACGTGCAGCAATCGCCGCGGGTGGTGAAGCAGCGAAAAAAGTTGAAATTCCAGGGGTAGCCAGCAATGCTTCTCCAGGTTCAGATGTCGGCCTGTTCTTCGAGACTCAATCATCGAAAGGAGGTCGTTACACTGTCACGCTGCCGGATGGCACTAAAGTCGAGGAAGTGAACAAAGCGACAGCGGCAATGATGGTGCCGTTCGACAGCATTAAATTCACGGGTAATTATGGCAACATGACTGAAATTTCTTATCAGGTTGCTAAGCGTGCGGCGAAAAAAGGTGCCAAGTATTACCACATTACTCGCCAGTGGCAGGAACGTGGTAACAACATGACAATCAGTGCTGACCTGTATAAATAATCACGACAGGTAATAAATTGAAGGCGGCTTTGTGCCGCCTTTCGCATTTTTAGTGATAAATATTGCTTAAGCCATTGCATGGCCCCTACTCTCCCCGTAAAATCGCGCGCCTTAGCGGCATTCACCATTTTTATGCGTTTTGCCCTAATAATTATTCTGACTCACTCGTTTTGATGACTGGACACCGATGGAAAAAAAACTGGGACTGAGCGCACTCACCGCGCTGGTATTAAGCTCAATGCTTGGCGCTGGCGTATTCAGCCTGCCGCAAAATATGGCGGCGGTTGCCAGTCCGGCGGCCTTACTCATCGGCTGGGCCATTACCGGGGCCGGAATTCTGTTACTCGCCTTTGCCATGTTGGTATTAACGAGAATTCGCCCTGACCTTGACGGTGGCATCTTCACTTATGCCCGTGAAGGATTTGGAGAATTGATCGGTTTCTGTTCTGCATGGGGCTACTGGCTTTGTGCGGTAGTTGCCAACGTCTCGTATCTGGTTATCGTTTTCTCGGCACTCAGCTTCTTTACTGATACCCCAGAACTGCGTCTGTTCGGTGATGGCAACACCTGGCAATCTATTGTGGGTGCTTCGCTATTGTTGTGGGTTGTTCATTTTCTGGTGTTACGTGGTGTACAAACCGCTGCCACTATCAACCTGGTCGCGACACTGGCAAAACTTCTGCCGCTCGGTTTATTTATCGTGCTGGCATTTTTAATGTTTCGCATGGATATTTTTAGCCTTGATTTTACTGGCGTTGAATTAGGCGTTCCGGTCTGGGAACAGGTTAAAAACACCATGCTGATCACGCTGTGGGTGTTTATCGGGGTTGAGGGCGCGGTTGTTGTCTCCTCTCGTGCAAAAAATAAACGCGATGTTGGTCGTGCCACGTTGCTGGCTGTTCTTGCTGCGCTTGGTGTCTATTTACTGGTGACGTTACTTTCGCTTGGTGTTGTAGCTCGCCCGGAGCTGGCTGAGTTGCGTAACCCATCAATGGCAGGTCTGCTGGTCAAAATGATGGGCCCATGGGGTGAAGTTATTATCGCCGCCGGGTTAATCGTCTCCGTTTGTGGTGCTTATTTAAGCTGGACGATTATGGCAGCCGAAGTACCGTTTCTTGCTGCAACTCACAAAGCGTTTCCACGTATTTTCGCTCGTCAGAACGCCAATGGAGCACCTTCAGCCTCTTTATGGTTGACGAACATTTGCGTGCAAGTATCGCTGGTATTGATCTGGCTTACCGGTTCTGATTACAACACGTTGTTGACCATTGCTTCAGAGATGATTCTGGTGCCCTATTTCCTGGTCGGTGCCTATTTACTTAAAATTGCCACTCGCCCAATACATCAGGCTGTAGGTGTCGGCGCATGCATTTATGGCTTATGGTTACTCTATGCTTCCGGGCCAATGCATTTGCTGTTATCTGTTGTGTTGTATGCTCCAGGTCTGCTGGTGTTTCTGTACGCACGTAAAACACATACCCATGATAATGTATTGAACCGCCAGGAAATGGTGCTGATTAGTTTACTGTTAGTCGCGGCTATTCCTGCGACGTGGATACTGGTGGGATAACATGAATCCCATCGTTTGACGCTAAGGAGCTACGATGGGTCATTCCCGCGCATTCCCTGTTCTTATTACTGGTGGAGGCCGTCGCATCGGCCTCGCTCTCGCATGGCATTTTATCAATCAAAAACAACCTGTTATTGTCAGTTACCGAACACACTACCCGGCAATTGATGGTTTGAAGAAGGCCGGTGCGCTTTGTATTCAGGCTGATTTCTCCACAGATGAAGGGATATTAGCATTTGCTGAACAGGTAAAAGCTGCAACATCGGGTTTACGGGCGATTTTGCATAACGCCAGTGCCTGGATGGCAGAGAAGCCGGGGATTCCACTCCCGGACGTTTTATCATGCATGATGCAGATCCATGTTAGCGCGCCGTACTTACTCAACCATGCACTGGAACCGTTACTGCGCGGCCATGGACACGCAGCGAGTGATATTATCCACTTCACTGATTACGTCGTCGAACGCGGTAGCGATAAACATATCGCCTATGCTGCAAGTAAAGCAGCGCTGGATAATCTGACCAGGTCGTTTGCCCGCAAACTGGCACCTGAAGTTAAAGTCAATTCTATTGCACCATCGCTGATTTTATTTAACGAACATGACGATGCGGAGTATCGCCAGCAGGCACTGAATAAATCACTGATGAAAACCGCACCTGGTGAAAAGGAAGTCATTGAATTAGTTGATTATCTACTCACCAGCTGTTTTGTTACCGGCCGTAGTTTTCCCCTGGATGGTGGTCGTCACCTGCGTTAATGCAGTTTTATCCAGCAGAAAATTAACAACCATGCGCTTAGCCCCCAGCAGATAACCGCCCCTCCGAGTGCTGCGGGCAGGCGCATAAATCCGGTGAAATACCATAAAGAGGCCAGGTAAACAAAATAGGGAATGATCGACCACATACTGAAGATGATGGTTGTTCGTAATGCTTCAATCCCTCGTTCGCTTGCCACAATATAGTGAGCAATCAACGCAAAGGTCGGAAATAAGGGAATTAAACCTGCAATATAGTAATTTTTTGTTTTTGCCAGTAAGCCTATCAACACCACGACCAGCGCACCAAGTGCAGCTTTAAATACCAAACCCATCATTATTTTCCTTAACACTTTCATAACATATTCTCAGTAGAATACCTTATGCACTTTTGTTTAGGAACGATTGATATGCAGGTAAAACGTGCCAGTGTATGGTGAGGTTTTTATTTCCACTATGAATATTATGAACACACTCGTTTTTGTCGAAGATGATGCTGAAGTAGGCTCTCTGATTGCTGCTTATCTGGCAAAACATGATCTTAATGTTATCGTCGAACCGCGTGGTGATAAGGCGGAAGAAGTCATTGCCAGCATTCAACCAAACCTGGTATTGCTGGATATTATGCTTCCTGGCAAAGACGGGATGAGTATTTGTCGTGATTTGCGTGGTAAATATGCCGGCCCTATTGTGCTTCTGACATCACTTGATAGCGACATGAATCATATTCTGGCGCTGGAATTGGGGGCTTGTGACTATATTCTGAAAACGACACCCCCGGCTGTGTTGCTGGCACGGTTACGTTTGCACTTGCGACAAAATGAGCTAATGCAACAGAGCAAAGGTATTCAGGACACTGCGCTGAAAATGCATAGCACGTTGTGCTTTGGTTCGTTGAGTATCGATCCTATTAATCGCAGTGTACTTCTTGCCGGAGAAGAGATCGTACTTTCTACTGCCGATTTCGAACTGCTTTGGGAACTGGCTACCCATGCCGGGCAAATAATGGACCGCGATGCCCTGCTGATGAATCTGCGCGGTGTCAGTTATGACGGCTTAGATCGAAGCGTGGATGTCGCTGTTTCTCGTTTACGTAAGAAATTACTCGATAACGCCGCTGAACCTTACCGGATCAAAACTATTCGTAATAAAGGTTATTTGTTCGCGCCACACGCCTGGGAATAAACAGGTAAAGATATGAAAAAACTTTTTGTTCAGTTTTATCTGCTGCTCTTCACCTGTTTTCTGGTAATGACCTTGTTAGTAGGGCTGGTCTATAAATTCACCGCTGAACGCGCCGGTAAGCAGTCCCTGGATGATTTAATGAAAAGCTCCCTGTATCTGATGCGTAGCGAGCTGCGGGAAATTCCCCCTCGCGACTGGGGAAAAACCTTAAAAGAGATGGACCTGAATCTCTCTTTCGACCTTAGTGTAGAACCATTGCAGCATTACCAGCTTGAGCCCCGTGCAATGCAGCGTTTACGCAGTGGTGAAATTGTGGCGCTTGAGGACCAATATACATTTATACAGCGTATTCCTCGCAGCCACTACGTTCTGGCTGTCGGCCCAGTGCCCTATCTTTATTTCCTGCACCAGATGCGCTTACTTGATGTGGCGCTTATTGCTTTTATCGCCTTCTCTCTCGCCTTTCCGGTGTTTATCTGGATGCGCCCACACTGGCTGGATATGTTGAAGCTGGAAGCTGCAGCGCAACGATTTGGCGAAGGCCATCTGACCGAACGATTGCATTTTGACAGTAACTCCAGTTTTGCCCGCCTTGGCGTGGCCTTTAACCAAATGGCTGACAACATTAACGCTCTGATTGTCAGCAAAAAGCAGCTAATCGATGGTATTGCCCACGAGCTGCGTACCCCTCTGGTGCGCTTACGCTACAGGCTGGAAATGAGCGATAACCTGAGTGAAGCCGAGTCGCTGGCGCTAAATCGCGATATTGGTCAACTGGAGTCATTGATTGAAGAGCTGCTCACTTATGCCCGACTGGACAGACCGCAAAATGAGCTAAGCCTCAGTGAAGTGGATCTCCCCCACTGGTTAACGACGCATTTGGATGATGTGCAAACCTTGAATCCAGACCATAACATTCGGGTGAAAACGCTGAATACGGCAAATTATGGCGTTCTGGATATGCGGTTAATGGAAAGAGTACTGGATAATTTAGTTAATAATGCCCTGCGTTACTGCTGTTCGACAGTGGAAGTTAGTCTGATACATCAGGGTAACTTCGCAACACTCATTGTTGAAGATGATGGGCCGGGTATCGCCCAGGACGCCCGTGAACATATCTTCGACCCCTTTGTTCGCCTTGATCCCAGCCGTGACCGGAGCACGGGGGGATGTGGTCTGGGATTGGCGATTGTACGCTCCATTGCCCAGGCAATGGGCGGAACGGTCATCTGTGAAGAAAGCGAATCAGGTGGTGCGAAATTTAGTTTCAACTGGCAAGTGTTATCTCTATCAGCCTGAAATAATTCGAATTGCCGGGCAAATTACCTATAGCATGTTGAACACTGCCTGCAAATAAATGCATAAATCCCTGCCAGACCATGACCGCACGGTGGTGATGTCCGGCATGTTGTGATATACATAAAGTATGTTGTAACTAAATGGTGATTTTATGGCCCGTTACGATCTTGTTGACCGACTCAATACTACTTTTCGTCAAATGGAGCAGGAGCTGGCGACCTTTGTTGCAGAGCTTGAACAGCACAGGCTGCTGATCGCCCGCGTATTTTCATTACCCGAAGTCAAAAAAGAGGATGAACATAACCCACTGGAACAGATCGAGGTAAAACAACATTTGGGAAAAGAGGCTGAATCTCTGGCGTTGCGCCATTTTCGCCATTTGTTTATCCAACAACAGTCTGAAAACCGTAGTAGCAAAGCTGCAGTAAGATTGCCCGGAGTCATCTGTTATCAGGTTGATGACAATACTCGTCCCCTGCTTGAAGAACACGTTAAACGCATCAATGAATTAAAAATGGCCTTTGAGCACATTGTCACAGTGGAGTCTGGTTTACCAACAGCAGCGCGTTTTGAGTGGGTACACCGCCACTTGCCAGGTCTCATAACGCTTAACGCTTATCGAACGTTGACGGTTATTAACGATCCGGCGACCTTACGTTTTGGTTGGGCGAACAAACATATTATTAAGAACTTACGTCGCGACGACGTACTGGCGCAACTTGAGAAAAGCCTCAAATCACCGCGTAGCGTTTACCCCTGGACACGGGAAGAGTGGCAGGCAAAACTGGAACGCGAGTATCAGGATATCGCCTCTCTGCCCCAGGAGGCGAAATTAAAAATTAAACGGCCAGTAAAGGTACAGCCTATTGCCCGCGTCTGGTATAAGGGCGATCAAAAGCAAGTACAACATGCCTGCCCTACGCCGCTTATTGCCTTAATTAATACCGACAATGGTGCCGGGGTGCCGGATATTGGCGAATTACTCAATTACGACGCCGCGAATGTTCAGCATCGCTATAAACCACAGGCGCAGCCGCTTCGTTTAATCATTCCACGACTGCATCTGTATGTAGCTGATTAATGGTTTTGTTGCATACTTCCAACCATCTGTTCAGGGCGTACCCAACTGTCGAATTCAGCTTCGCTCAGATATCCCAACGCCAGGGCTGCTGCTTTTAATGTCAGCCCATCTTTGTGGGCTTTTTTGGCAATTTCTGCTGCTTTGTCATAACCAATATGGGTATTCAGAGCGGTAACCAGCATCAGCGATTCATTAAGCAGTTGGTTGATTCGCGCACGATTTGGTTCGATACCCACTGCGCAATGTTGGTTAAAACTTTCCATACCGTCAGCCAGCAAACGTACCGATTGCAGGAAATTGTGGATCACCATTGGGCGGAAGACGTTCAATTCGAAATTACCTGACGCACCGCCCATATTGATAGCGACATCGTTACCCATTACCTGACAACAGAGCATGGTCAATGCTTCGCACTGCGTCGGGTTGACTTTACCTGGCATAATTGAACTGCCAGGTTCGTTTTCAGGAATGGAGATTTCACCGATGCCGCAGCGGGGGCCAGAAGCCAGCCAGCGAACATCGTTGGCAATCTTCATCAGCGAAGCTGCCAGCCCTTTTAACGCGCCGTGTGCCTGCACCAGAGCATCGCAGGTTGCCAGCGCTTCAAATTTGTTCGGCGCGGTAACAAAGGGAGCTGAAGTTAATGACGCCAGTTCCTCCGCCACACGATGAGCATATTCCGGATGTGTGTTCAGCCCCGTGCCCACCGCCGTGCCGCCCAGTGCCAACTCCGCTACGTGAGGCAGGCTGTATTCGATATGCTTAAGGTTATGTTCCAGCATCGCCACCCAGCCGGAAATCTCCTGCCCCAGGGTCAACGGTGTGGCATCTTGCAAATGTGTACGACCAATTTTGACGATATCAGCAAACACACGTGATTTTTCATTTAAGGTATGTGTAAGCGTTTTAAGCTGCGGAATCAGTTGATTTTGCAGCGACAACAAAGCGGCAACGTGCATGGCAGTGGGAAATACATCATTGGAACTTTGGCTTTTATTTACATCATCGTTAGGATGAACTTTACGTTCCATGCCACGCACACCGCCAAGCAGTTCGCTGGCCCGGTTAGCCAGCACTTCATTCATGTTCATATTGCTTTGTGTACCAGAACCGGTTTGCCAGATAGCCAACGGAAATTCATCACTATGCTTTCCGGCCAGTACTTCATCTGCCGCTTCACAGATGGCGCTTGCTTTTTCTTCTGAGAGCAAACCTAAATCCTGGTTTACTTTAGCCGCTGCACGCTTGGTGAGCGCCAGTGCATGAATCAGTGAAACGGGCATTTTTTCCGTAGATATCCGAAAATGTTCCAGCGAACGTTGGGTTTGTGCGCCCCACAATTTATCTGCCGGAACGTCAATCGCACCCATTGAATCTTTTTCGCTGCGTACTGTTTTCATGGCCTGCTCCTCACCTGATTGTTTATTGCATCTGTTCAGTCATCATTCCCATTACATGTGCTGCGACTCAAATTACTTAGAGCACATACCCAACAAAGTATTTACCATTTAATAACAATAAAAAGCCGCCCCGAAGGACGGCTTACCTGGCGATTACTTGACGCAGCGCGAACACTGCGACATTTGTATCTGTTGGAAGAAGTCATTTCCTTTATCATCCACAAGGATAAATGCCGGGAAATCTTCGACTTCAATTTTCCAGATAGCTTCCATGCCAAGCTCCGGGTACTCAACACACTCAAGGCTCTTAATGCTGCCCTGGGCCAAGACCGCTGCCGGGCCGCCAATACTGCCGAGGTAGAAGCCACCGTGTTTTTTACAGGCATCTGTTACCTGCTGGCTACGGTTACCTTTGGCCAGCATGATCATGCTGCCCCCGTGGGACTGTAACTGATCGACATAAGAGTCCATACGTCCGGCGGTAGTTGGGCCAAGAGATCCTGATGCGTATCCTGCCGGTGTTTTCGCCGGACCTGCATAATAAATCGGGTGATCTTTAATGTACTGTGGCAGACCTTCCCCGTTATCCATACGCTCTTTCAGTTTAGCGTGTGCAATATCACGACCGACAATAATGGTGCCGTTCAGCGATAAGCGCGTTGATACCGGATACTGCGACAACTGAGCGAGGATTTCACTCATCGGACGATTTAAATCAACACGTACGGCCTCACCTTCTCCCGCTTTACGCAGCTCTTCAGGAATGTATTTCCCTGGGTTATGTTCCAGCTTCTCAATCCAGATACCCTGGCGATTGATCTTCGCTTTAATATTACGGTCAGCAGAACATGAGACGCCCATACCAACCGGGCAAGATGCTCCATGGCGTGGCAAACGGATAACACGGATATCATGGGCGAAATATTTACCGCCGAACTGCGCTCCCAGCCCCAGATTCTGTGCTTCGATCAGCAACTCTTTTTCCAGCTCAACATCACGGAATGCCTGACCGTGCTCATTCCCTTCCGTTGGTAGCTCGTCATAGTATTTCGCCGACGCCAGTTTCACTGTTTTAAGGTTGGTTTCAGCAGAAGTGCCACCGATAACAAACGCAATATGATAAGGCGGGCAAGCTGCTGTACCCAGTGTGCGCATTTTCTCCACCAGGTAATTTTTCAGTTTCCCTGGTGTCAGTAATGCTTTGGTTTCCTGATAGAGATACGTCTTGTTTGCCGAACCACCACCTTTCGCGATGCAAAGGAATTTATACTCATCACCATCAACCGCGTAGAGATCGATCTGGGCTGGCAGGTTAGTACCGGTGTTCACTTCTTTGTACATATCAAGCGCGGCGTTTTGTGAATAGCGCAGGTTATCTTCAATGTAGGTATCGTACACACCGCGTGCCAGCGCAGCTTCATCGCCTCCACCAGTCCATACACGCTGACCTTTTTTGCCAACGATAATGGCTGTACCGGTATCCTGGCAGGTTGGCAATACGCCTTTTGCCGCGATATCCGAGTTGCGCAGGAATTGCAGTGCGACATATTTATCGTTTTCACTGGCTTCAGGGTCACGCAAAATATCAGCTACCTGCTGTTGATGGGCAGGACGCAGCATAAATGAGGCATCATGAAACGCCTGTCTCGCCAACAGAGTCAGTGCTTCGGGCGCAACTTTTAAGATCTCCTGTCCTTCAAATTCAGAGACAGTGACATGTTCGCTGGACAGCAGATAGTACTCGGTATCATCTTTCTTGAGTGGAAAAGGAGCCTGATAATGGAAGGGTTTATTTGACATTGTTCTCTCACTTACTGCTCGTTCAGTTTTTTCTCTCAGTATCTTGCGACACTCGTTAAAAACCAGGTAACAGCATCATACACAAATATTTAACAAAAACTGAGACTAGTACGACTTTTTAAGCCCACAGGTTACTTGCCAGAGAATTCTTGCTTTAATAACGCCAACAAATTACACATGAAACAGGGCTTGATAATGCAAAAACTCATTAACTCAGTGCAGAACTATGCCTGGGGAAGTAAAACAGCGTTAACGGATCTTTACGGTATCGCCAACCCATCCCAACAACCGATGGCCGAGTTATGGATGGGCGCACACCCGAAAAGCAGCTCAAAAGTTGAAACATCTGAAGGACAAATCGTCTCACTGCGTGATGTTATTGAGAACGATAAATCAGCCCTGCTTGGGGATGCAGTCGCGGAGCGTTTTGGCGAACTCCCGTTTTTGTTCAAAGTGTTGTGTGCCGCGCAACCGCTCTCTATTCAGGTGCACCCTAACAAACGTAACTCTGAAATCGGCTTTGCCAAAGAAAATGCAGCAGGTATTCCAATGGATGCCGCCGAGCGAAATTATAAAGATCCCAATCATAAACCAGAGTTAGTTTTTGCCCTGACACCGTTCCTTGCAATGAACGCGTTCCGTGAATTCTCTGAGATTGTTTCGTTGCTGCAACCTGTTGCGGGGGCGCATCCGGCAATTGCCCATTTTTTACAGCAACCTGATGCCGAACGTTTAAGTGAACTGTTTGCCGCCCTGCTCAATATGCAGGGAGAGGAAAAATCCCGCGCGCTGGCCATTCTGAAATCGGCACTCGACACTCAGCAGGGTGAACCGTGGCAGACGATTCGCGTGATCGCGCAGTTTTATCCAGATGACAGCGGCCTGTTCTCACCACTGCTGCTCAATGTGGTGAAACTGAATCCTGGTGAAGCCATGTTCCTGTTTGCCGAAACGCCACACGCTTATTTGCAGGGCGTGGCTCTGGAAGTCATGGCCAACTCCGATAACGTATTACGCGCCGGTTTGACACCAAAATATATTGATATTCCTGAGCTGGTTGCCAACGTTAAGTTTGAAGCGAAACCCGCGGGACAATTGTTGACGCAGCCCATCAAAAACGGTCATGAACTTGACTTCCCTATTCCGGTTGAGGATTTTGCGTTTGCTTTGCATGACCTGACGAAAGACGAAGCTGCCGTTAACCAGCAAAGTGCGGCAATCCTGTTCTGCGTTGAAGGTGAAGCCTGTTTGCGCAAAGGTGATCAACAGTTACATCTGAAGCCTGGCGAATCTGCTTTTATAGCCGCAAACGAGTCGCCGGTTTTAGTGAGTGGCAATGGTCGTTTAGCCCGCGTTTACAACAAGCTGTAATGGCATACTGAAATATTTAACAACTCTTGCTAAGCTTATTAAAGGCTTATAACACCACCAGGCGGTATGTTCCGCCTGGTTTCATTTTACGGATAAAAAATATGAAAAAATCGCTGGTAGCGGCAGGCGTTGTTGTAGCACTTGGTCTTATCTGGACAGGTGGTGCATGGTACACGGGGAAAAAACTGGAAACGCATCTGGCGGAGATGGTTAGCCAGGCCAATGCGCAACTCAAGCTCACCGCTCCTGAGGCTAACGTGGAGGTGAGTTATCAAAATTATCAGCGTGGCATTTTCAGTAGCCAGTTACAGTTGGTAGTGAAACCTGAGGCAGGTAAGGTGAGTCCGTGGATTAAAACTGGTCACAGCGTCATCCTCGACGAATCTGTTGATCATGGCCCCTTTCCGCTCTCCCAGTTAAAATCGCTCAATCTTATCCCGGCGATGGCATCGGTCAAAACCACTCTGGTCAATAATGAAGTAACTCAACCACTGTTTGAACTCTCTAAAGGCGAAATGCCTTTCGTCGTCAATTCACGTATTAGTTATAGCGGCGATAGCCGTTCAGATATTCATCTGAACTCACTAAATTATGAAAAAGAAGGTGAAAAAGTTGCCTTTAGTGGCGGTGAGTTTCAGGTTAATGCAGACCGGGACGGTAAAGTTATTTCCCTTTCCGGGGAAGCACAAAGCGGCCTGATTGATGCAGTGAATGAATACGACCAAAAAGTTCAGATCACCTTTAACAACCTGAAAACCGAGGGTTCCAGTACACTTGCGGATTTCGGCGAACGAGTGGGTAATCAGCAACTTTCTGTAGACAAAGTAGCCATTTCAGTCGCAGGCAAGGAACTGGCACTACTGGAAGGGATGGAGATTGCGGGTAAATCTGATTTGGTGAACGACGGCAAAACGATCAATAGCCAACTGGACTACTCACTTAAGAGCCTGAAAATGCAGAATCAGGATCTGGGCAGCGGTAAGCTGACTCTTAAAGTGGGTCAGATTGATGGCGCGGCCCTGCACCAGTTTACCCGGCAGTACAATGCCCAGACTCAGGCACTGATGGCACAACCAGAAATCAGCAATAATCCGGAACTCTATCAGCAAAAAGTGACCGAAGCATTTTTTGCTGCCCTACCACTGCTGATGAAAGGTGATCCTGTTATTACGATTGCACCACTGAGCTGGAAGAACAGCAAAGGTGAAAGCGCGTTTAATCTGTCGTTGTTCCTCAAAGATCCCACCACCACTACCGAACAGCCTCAAACGTTGGCTCAGGAAGTGGATCGCTCTGTAAAATCTCTGGATGCAAAACTGACCATCCCTGTGGATATGGCAACGGAGTTGATGACTCAGGTGGCAAAACTTGAAGGCTATCAGCAAGATAAGGCTGAAAAATTAGCTCAACAGCAGGTTAATGGCTTATCAGCTGCCGGGCAGATGTTCCGCCTGACGACGTTGAATGACAATACCATCACCACCAGCCTGCAATATGCCAATGGTCAAATTACGCTTAATGGCCAAAAAATGCCGCTGGAAGCGTTCGTTGGCATGTTTGCCATGCCTGCATTATCAGTGCCCGCAGTTCCCGCTCTCCCATAAAGGTAACAGCGCCGGAGAATTTCACTCCGGCGTTCTATCGAATCCCCGCTTTCTCCCGGTAATCAAACAAACGCTGACAATATTCTGACTGCCCTGGTCAGTGATAAATGCGTCACTTCTGAATATTCCGGCACTAAAAGACTATCGCGCCAGCAGTAGAGTGCAGTTTAATCAGCAACTTCTTCAGGTCGTGATTACCCATGTACCGTCAGTCAAAGATGAGATCGTGGGTTTAATGAATACAACTCAAGCTTAAGGACATCATATGTTTGATTTTTCAAAGGAAATTGACAGACGTGGGACCTGGTGTACGCAATGGGACTATATCGCGGATCGTTTTGGTAGTGCAGACCTGCTGCCATTCACCATTTCTGATATGGATTTTGCGACAGCTCCCTGCATCATTGAGGCACTGAATCAGCGCCTGATGCATGGTGTCCTCGGCTACAGTCGCTGGAATAACGATGATTTTCTCTCTGCCATTACCCACTGGTTTGCGACTCGCCATGACACGACTCTTGATCCGCAATCGATAGTTTACGGACCTTCTGTTATCTATATGGTTGCAGAACTGATTCGCCAGTGGTCGGCGCCAGGCGATGGCGTGCTGATTCATACCCCGGCATATGATGCTTTTTATAAAGCGATTGAAGGTAATCAGCGCACCGTTCTGCCCATCTCGCTGGAAAAACAGGCTGATGGCTGGTACTGCGATATGCAGCAACTGGAACGTGAACTGGCCCGTCCGGAATGTAAGGTTATGCTGCTATGTAGTCCACAAAACCCGACAGGAAAAGTGTGGACGCTTGATGAATTACAGACCATGGCTGAGCTCTGTCAGCGCCACGGTGTACGCGTAATTTCTGATGAAATTCACATGGATATGGTGTGGAGTGTGCATCAACATATTCCATGGAGTCATGTTGCTCGCGGAGACTGGGCTTTGCTGACTTCAGGTTCGAAAAGTTTCAATATTCCCGCGTTAACCGGAGCTTATGGAATTATTGAAAGCCGTCAGTGCCGCGAAGCTTATTTGACAGCACTGAAAGGTCGTGATGGACTTTCTTCCCCGGCAGTACTGGCACTCACGGCACATATCGCCGCTTATCAACACGGTGCACCATGGCTTGATGCCTTACGTCAGTATCTCAATGCTAATCTGGATTATGTCGCCGAAGAACTTAACGGCACATTCCCGGAACTCAACTGGCAAACTCCCCACTCCACCTATCTGGCATGGATAGATTTACGTCCGTTAAATATTAATGATGCACTATTGCAGGACAGACTCATTCATCAGCAAAAAATCGCCATTATGCCTGGCTTTACCTATGGTGAAGAAGGACGTGGCTTTATCCGCCTTAATGTTGGATGCCCGCGCGCTAAACTGGAAAAAGGGGTGCAGGGATTAATTAAGGCAATATTGTCACTGCGGTGATTAATGCGTTGCGCAATAGATATATTTATTGCGCAACGTAGATTTTTCCGAAGATTTGTTTTTATAATGGCGCGCACTTTTATATTCAAAATAATGAGTGCAATTATGATTGATACTTCTCTGCCATTAACTGATATCCATCGCCACCTCGACGGTAACATTCGCCCACAAACCATTCTTGAACTTGGTCGTCAACACAATATTGTGCTGCCTGCTGATTCTCTTGAGGCGCTTATCCCCCATGTCCAGGTCACCAGCACTGAACCGGATCTGGTGAGCTTTTTAAGCAAGCTGGATTGGGGGGTAAAAGTCCTGGCATCGCTGGATTCTGTTCGCCGCGTTGCTTTTGAGAATATTGAAGATGCTGCCCGTAATGGTCTGCATTATGTAGAGCTGCGTTTTTCCCCTGGCTATATGGCTATGACTCACCAGTTGCCCGTTGCCGGGGTGGTGGAAGCGGTCATTGCTGGTGTTCAGGAAGGGTGTAAAACATTTGGTGTCGAAGCTCGCCTGATTGGCATAATGAGCCGTACTTTTGGTGAAGCTGCTTGTCTGCAGGAACTTGAAGCGCTTTTAGCCCATCGGGATCACATTACTGCGCTGGATTTAGCCGGTGACGAACTTGGCTTCCCTGGTAGTCTGTTCCTCTCTCATTTTAACCGTGCCCGCGACGCTGGCTGGCGTATTACTGTTCATGCTGGTGAAGCTGCTGGAGCCGAAAGTATTTGGCAGGCGATCCGTGAACTGGGTGCCGAACGTATTGGTCACGGCGTTAAAGCCATTGAGGATCGGGCGCTGATGGATTTTCTGGCGGAACAGCGGATCGGAATTGAGTCCTGTCTGACATCAAATATTCAGACCAGCACCGTCTCTTCTCTGAGTGTGCATCCTCTTAAAACTTTCCTTGAACACGGTATTCTTGCCAGCCTGAATACGGATGATCCCGGCGTTCAGGGGGTTGATATTATTCATGAATATAATATAGCAGCGCCTGCAGCCGGGCTATCCCGCGAGCAGATTCGCCAGGCGCAAATAAACGGTCTGGAAATCGCTTTCCTGAGCGATGCAGAGAAAAAAGCCCTGCGTGCGAAAGTCGCTGCAGGACAATAACCACATGTTACAGACCGGCCTTGTTGCCGGTCTGTTCGTTTAAGATTATGCCAGAGAAAGTGTCGCCCGATGCTTCGCTGATTCAATGCCCAGCTCGATCAACTCCATAATTTGGATCGCCTGACTGGCCGGTACTGGATTTTCCCCTTCACCTTTTAGCGCATCACGAATAGCAGCATAATATGCCGGATAATTGCCGGGGATTGTCAGCAACGTCTCTTCTACCCGTGCATCACCTTCGACGCGTGTCAGCACACCGTCACGCATATCATAGCCCCAGTCTTCCTGTGGCAGTCGTTCGCCGTTTTTCAATCTCTCTTCCTGAGGGTCAAGTCCATATTTCACATAACTACCACGGGAACCGTGAACGATATAACGGGCGGATTCTGCCGCTGCCAGCATAGTGCCGTGGAGAATCACTCGCCGCTGTGGATACGACAAAATGGCATGAAAATAATCGGTGGATTGCGCACCAGGGCGCAGTTGCGCAAGGTCAACCGTCAGACTGACAGGCAGACCAAACAGATTAATTGCCTGATCCAGTAAATGTGGCCCTAAATCGTACCAGATACCGCTCCCCGGACCGCCTTGCTCACGCCAGCGATCACGAACTTGCGGGCGGAAACGGTCAAAGTGAGATTCAAAATAAGCCACTTCACCCAGTGTGCCTTCGGCCAATAACGCTTTCAACGTCAGGAAATCACTATCCCATCGACGGTTATGAAAGACCGAAAGTACCCTTCCAAGGCTGCGCGCCAGGGAATCCAGCTCGCGAGCTTGTGACAGTGTCACGGTGAATGGCTTATCAACAATCACGTGTTTACCCGCTTCCAGCGCAGCTTTCGCCAGAGGGAAATGGGTATCGTTTGGCGTCGGGATTACAATTAAATCAAGATGAGGATCGTTAAACAGATGTTTCGGTTCTGAAACAACAGTAACTGTCGGCCAGTCCACCTTAACTTTTGCTTCATCACTACTTGATACCGCTGCCAGTTCCAGACCTGGAGTACCTGCAATCAAAGGGGCATGGAACGTTTTACTGGCATAGCCATAACCGATTAATCCTACCCTGATTCTGTCGCTCATCTTCTGACCTCTTTGTGCGAAACGTAGTTATTTACACCATCTCACCAACTGCCACAACAGATTACTCGCGGTGTCACCAGTGAATAAGGTTTAACTTAAGTCAATGAAATATTACAAAGTGCCTGTTTCAGATGAAAAAACCGCTAAAATCAACATGCACCAACTTGCTGATAAGCCCATTGCTCAGTAATATTCGTACCCTGTATATTGAAAATCTTAGTCGAAGTAATCCGCGATGAATCGTTTAATTGAATTAACCGGTTGGGTTGTATTAGTGATTTCTGTCATTCTGTTAGGCGTAGCCAGTCATATTGATAACTATCAACCACCTGAGCAAACAACAGCGGTACAAAAGAAATAAAGGTGACCACGAGATTTCTTTCGCCTGGCTCGCAGCCGGTTGTACAATATGCAACAGAATGTGTCACTGAATTCGGATAATAATATTTATCACTACGTCTTTAATAATTGTCAGTAACGGGTATGCAGGATATTCTTTGTTCGATTTTGTCGAGTATTTTTTCATTATCGCTACCTATTTCATTGCTGGCTGTTGAATAATTTTTGTGGTTATTTTGCCGTTCCCGGAGTCAATCCTACCTCTTTAGTATTAATTTTAATATGGAACCTTCTATGACTGTACAGGACTATTTATTAAAATTTCGTAAAATCAGTTCGCTTGAAAGTCTTGAAAAACTGTTTGACCATCTTAATTATACCCTTACCGATGATCATGAAATAATCAATATGTACCGTGCTGCTGACCATCGTCGTGCAGAACTGGTCTCTGGTGGTCGTCTGTACGATATCGGCAAAGTGCCGCAATCCGTCTGGCACTACGTGCAATAATAAAGAAAGTAGCGATCATCATTGAAAGCGATATAATAATCGGCTCAAATGATTTGGTACGCCTGTTAGCTTTAGCACATCCGGAGAAATTATGACCTCAACACCGGCACAACGTATCGGCGGCTGGTTGCTTGCACCATTAGCCTGGCTCTTAGTGGCATTGCTGAGTGTTTCACTGGCTATGATGCTTTACGCAATGGCTTTGGCGTCACCGCAAACGTTGAAAATGCTGGGCGAACAAGGCTCAACCAGTCTGGCGTTATGGGCCGCCTCCTTTATTACCGCCATTGGCATGTGGTATTACACATTGTGGTTGACAATCGCTTTCTTTAAACGCCGTCGATGTGTACCAAAACACTATATTATCTGGCTGCTTATCTCTGTGCTGTTGGCTGTAAAAGCATTTGCCTTTTCACCAGCTGCTGACTCTTTGGTTGTACGTCAGTTACTGTTTTCACTACTTGCGACGGCTTTATTCGTCCCCTATTTCAAACGCTCGGCTCGTGTTACAGCAACGTTTGTGAACCCGTAATAACCTTACAGTTAACCTGTTGTCGCCTGATGTGGATTAACGGATAATAGGCGGCTTTTTTATTTCAGGCCGAAAAATGACTGATTACTTGCTACTGTTTGTCGGGACTGTACTGGTCAATAACTTTGTACTGGTGAAGTTTCTTGGCCTTTGTCCGTTCATGGGCGTTTCCAAAAAGCTGGAAACGGCAATGGGTATGGGACTGGCAACGACCTTTGTGATGACGCTTGCCTCCATTTGCGCATGGCTCATCGATACCTGGATTCTGATTCCGCTCAATCTGATTTATCTGCGCACGCTGGCGTTTATATTGGTTATCGCTGTGGTGGTGCAGTTTACTGAGATGGTGGTACGTAAAACCAGCCCGGTGCTTTACCGTTTGCTGGGGATTTTTCTCCCACTTATCACAACTAACTGCGCGGTACTGGGTGTGGCGTTGTTGAATATTAATCTCGGGCACAATTTCCTGCAGTCAGCATTGTACGGTTTTTCTGCTGCGGTGGGCTTTTCGCTGGTTATGGTATTGTTCGCCGCTATTCGCGAACGTCTGGCCGTTGCAAACGTTCCGGCACCATTTCGCGGTAACGCCATTGCGCTGATTACTGCTGGTTTAATGTCTCTGGCCTTTATGGGCTTTAGTGGTTTGGTGAAGTTGTAATGAATGCTATCTGGATTGCCGTTGCCGCCATAAGCCTGTTAGGCCTGGCGTTTGGCGCCATTCTGGGTTATGCCTCCCGCCGTTTTGCAGTGGAAGATGATCCGGTCGTTGAAAAAATCGACGAAATTTTACCGCAAAGCCAGTGTGGGCAGTGCGGTTATCCAGGCTGTCGCCCTTATGCTGAAGCTATCAGTTGCAATGGCGAAAAAATTAACCGCTGTGCGCCAGGTGGTGAAGCGGTTATGTTGAAAATTTCTGAATTGTTAAATGTCGAACCGCAACCTCTTGATGGCGAAGAGCAGGAACTCGCGCCAGCACGAGTGGTGGCGGTGATTGACGAAAATAATTGCATTGGCTGCACCAAATGTATTCAGGCCTGCCCGGTAGATGCCATCGTCGGTGCTACCCGCGCAATGCATACCGTCATGAGTGACCTCTGTACTGGCTGCAATTTGTGCGTTGATCCTTGTCCGACGCAGTGCATCTCTTTACAGCCTGTTGCTGAAACGCCTGACAGTTGGAAGTGGGATCTGAACACGATTCCTGTTCGCATCATTCCAGTGGAACACCATGCTTAAGTTATTCTCTGCCTTTAAAAAAAATAAGATCTGGGACTTTAATGGTGGCATTCATCCACCAGAAATGAAAAGCCAGTCTAACGGCACACCGTTGCGCCAGGTTCCGCTGGCGCAACGTTTTGTTATGCCCCTAAAACAACATATAGGTGCTGAGGGAGAATTGTGCGTGAGTGTGGGTGATCATGTTTTACGTGGTCAGCCTTTAACGCGTGGCCGCGGGAAAATGCTGCCCATACATGCTCCGACTTCCGGCACCGTGGTCGCCATTGCCCCCCACTCCACGGCACATCCTTCTGCGCTGGCTGAATTAAGCGTGATTATTGATGCTGATGGCGAAGATCGCTGGATTGAACGTGATGGCTGGCTGGATTATCGCAATCACAGCCGCGAGGAGTTAATTGCGCGTATTCATCAATTTGGCGTGGCGGGTCTCGGCGGTGCAGGCTTCCCGACTGGCGTTAAATTGCAAGGCGGTGGCGATAAAATTGAAACGCTGATTATTAACGCCGCGGAATGTGAGCCATATATCACTGCTGATGATCGTCTGATGCAGGATTGTGCAGCACAAGTTGTGGAAGGTATCCGCATTCTTGCGCATATCCTCCAGCCTCGTGAAGTGTTGATCGGCATTGAAGATAATAAACCGCAGGCTATTTCCATGCTGCGTGCAGTTCTTGCTGATTCACATGACATATCGCTGCGGGTAATCCCAACCAAGTATCCTTCTGGCGGTGCCAAACAGTTGACATATATTCTGACGGGCAAACAAGTGCCGCATGGCGGTCGTTCCTCAGATATTGGCGTGTTAATGCAAAACGTCGGTACGGCTTACGCGGTGAAACGCGCCGTCATTGACGGAGAGCCGATCACCGAACGCGTGGTCACACTTACTGGTGAGGCCGTCAGCCGTCCGGGTAATGTATGGGCACGGCTGGGAACGCCTGTAAAGCATCTGCTAACCGATGCCGGATTTTGCCCTTCAGCCGACCAGATGGTAATTATGGGCGGGCCATTAATGGGCTTTACTCTTCCCTGGCTGGATGTGCCTGTTGTCAAAATTACCAACTGTCTGTTAGCCCCTTCAGCTTCGGAACTCGGCGAACCGCAAGAAGAACAAGGTTGTATTCGTTGCAGCTCGTGCGCCGACGCCTGTCCGGCAGATCTACTGCCACAACAGTTATATTGGTTTAGCAAAGGTCAGCTACACGATAAGGCCACTGCGCACAATATTGCCGACTGTATTGAATGTGGTGCCTGCGCCTGGGTTTGTCCGAGTAATATTCCGCTGGTGCAATATTTTCGTCAGGAAAAGGCAGAGATTGCCGCAATTCGCCAGGAAGAACGACGTGCAGCTGAAGCCAAAGCACGATTCGAAGCAAGGCAGGCACGTCTGGAGCGTGAAAAAGCTGCACGTCTTGAACGGCATAAAAAAGCAGCAGTTCAACCTGCAGAGAAAGATAAAGACGCCATTGCGGCAGCTCTTGCCAGAGTGAAAGAGAAACAAACGCAAGCGACACAGCCGATTATCATTAAAGCGGGTGAACGTCCGGATAACAGCGCTATTATCGCAGCACGAGAAGCACGTAAAGCGCAGGCCAGAGCAAAGCAGGCGCAAATTCTACAAGCCGATGAATCACCATCAACAGCCGATCCGCGTAAAGCCGCTGTTGAGGCTGCTATTGCCCGAGCTAAAGCACGTAAGCAGGAACAACAAGCTGTCACTGATACCAGTGCTAACGAAACGGTCGATCCACGCAAAGCCGCTGTTGAAGCAGCTATCGCCCGTGCCAAAGCACGTAAAC
>ERZ1034915.229-NODE-229-length-38774-cov-6.399313_pt1 | contig 38774 bp, 31 predicted proteins | sample MGYA00520592_ERZ1034915 | MGnify/ENA primary metagenome ERZ1034915 (study PRJEB33766, sample SAMN09781787) | gut metagenome | biome: gut microbiome | host: Homo sapiens | place: Madagascar | study: EMG produced TPA metagenomics assembly of the PRJNA485056 data set... | reverse complement strand
AGAAAAAACGAGAGAAGTTACAAAAACAACTTGACAAAACCTAACATAGAAGGACAATTACCATGAAAACGCACCTCCATTTATTCACACTTATTGAGCTGCTCGTGGTGATAGCGATCATCGCGATTCTGGCGAGCATGCTGCTGCCGGCCCTGAACAGGGCGCGCGCCAAATCGCAATTGTCCACCTGCCTCGGCAATATGAAAAACCTCGCGGCGGGGTTGCAGATTTACGCGAGTGACAACAAGGATCAGCTTCCCACTCACAAAGGGCGTCCCAGCAATGGAACCGGCAGCTCAGACAAGGGGGTGGATTACAATTCGTCCTACTGGATGTGGTATCAATACCTGAACTACGGGTATGGGCGGAAAACTTTTATCTGTCCCGGCAATACCCGCCGGACCGATATGGAATCAAAACCGCTCGATAAATATGTACCCGGACTCGGCGATGTCGGCACCTGGTATCAGATCAACAACGGCCGCGGAAACTACTCCATGAACTCCCGGCTGATCCGGTATTCCGGAAAAATGAACGGCAAGGTCACCCGCTGCAATATTCCGACCCGCAGCGTGATGGTATTGGAATACGACGTCCCGACTTTCACCGACAATTACCAGACTTACAATGCCAGAACCCAAAGCCGCTTCACCAATTCGCCGAACACCCTCCGCGACCACCAGAACTCCGGGTCGAATTTCGCGGCGCTGGACGGCCATGCGGAAAATCTGAAATTCGGCGTCAATCCCCGCGAACTGACGCTTATCGAACACTCCAGCGTTTACCAGAAAGGTTCCGCCACCGACGGAAACTTCTGGTATCCGACCAGATAACCATTATTGTTCCGCAACACACGAAAGAGACAGACATGATCAGACAGACCCTCGGCGCATTCGCGCTGGCGGGCGGCCTGCTGTGCGCCGCCGCCGATATCGAAATCAGGCAGCACGATTATATTTTTCAGGTCGACAACGGGCAGGCCGTCATCCGCGATGCCGCCGGAAACCGCCTGCTGCAGCTCGGCGACCTGCGCATCGGCTGGGGAGCGCCGCAATCCGGCGTCGGCGTTTCCGCTGAAAGAATCGGCAACGACCGGGTAAAGATCAGCTATGAGACGAAAAACGATCCGACCGGCAAGGTGAGTTTCGGCGCGGTCTATACCGTGAAACCGGAGCGCATCGACGCCGAATACACCTTGACCGCCCCCAAAGGGATCAATGTCGGGGGCACCCAGCTCACGGTGCGGCCATTGGATGCGACCCGAAAGGGCAAGGAGCTGTACAAATCCGGGCTTTGGACCGAACACGCCGGAGGCGGCGTTCCGTTTGAAGTCCGCGACGGTTATTTCCGCCCCTTCAACGGAAAAGCCTCCACCCTCTGGATGCTGGTCACCGGCAACCACTCCTGGAACGACCACCACACCCAGCACCTGAATTTCAAGAAACGCGACAAAGACTCCGACACCTATGTTGCGGACGCCTCATTTTTCGTAACTCCTCCCGACACTTCGGGAGCAGCCGCGGCAGCCCGCTTCCACGGCCGCCCGGTCGCCCTCACCCTCTCGACCGGCCGGGATTTCAACCTCTTTGAAACCGGGAATATCCCGGTGGAATTGAAACTCGCGCTGGCCAATACCTCCGGCCGCGAACTGCGGAATATTGCCCTGACCGTGAGCGCCCGCGACTATGACGGGAATCTCCCCCTCGACCGCCGGGAAACGGTAACCCTGGCTCCCGGCGAAGAAAAGGAGTACATCTTCCCCCTGCCCGCCGGGAAACGCGAACTTTACTTTGCCGAAGCCGCCGCAACCGTGGACGGCAGGCGCTATTTCACCCGTACCAATGTCGCGGTGCTGCCGCCGCACCGTTTCGAACATAAGGATCGGAGCATTTTCGGCATCGCGGCCTTTTTTCCAACTCCCAGCCGCGAAGCGGCGCTGGCGCTGCTGAACCGCCTCGGCGTCCGCCACCTCCGCCATGACGACAACCGCAAACTGCCGCCGGAATACGGGATGATCGCCTTCGCCCACAGCAATGTCAAACGCACTCAGTGGCCCGATCCGGAACAGCGCAGACGCGAGCTGGACAAGCTGCTCGCCGGATTCGACGCCGCCGGTAATCCGATCTATGAATTCGGGAACGAGTGGAATATGTCGACCAAGGGCAAGAGTACCGGAGATGCCAAAAAGCGTGAAGCCGCCCAATGCTACGCCGACTGGTACAAAACCATCGATCAGGTCCGCAAGGAGAATGGCCGCAAAGTGAAAATCTACAGCCTCGGCCTCGCCGGGCAGGACACCGGTTTCCTGAAGCTGCTCAAGGAGTTCGGGGCCTACGACCTGCTCGACGGCATCGCGTTCCATCCCGGCCGGGGCAATCAGACGCCGGACAATCCCCGCCGCGACTGGAACTACATCGGCACCATCCGCGCTTACAGAAAACTTGTAAAAGAACTCGGCGACAAGCCGTTGATCATCACCGAAGCCTACGCCGCCACCCATCCCAACGACTGGTGGAAGGATTCCTACCGCCAGAGCGGCGACAACATCCTGCTGACGCTGGCGCTCGCGCTGGCCGAAGGAATGGAGTCGGTTCAGGTCTACCAGCTCAACGATTCGACCTGGCATGATATCGGCGGAGTCAATCCCAAAGACGTGGAATATCACTACGGCATGCTGATGCGCGACCTGTCGCTGAAACCTGCCGCAATGGCTTACGCCGCCACCGCCGAGGAGCTGGACGGTGCGAAATTCCTCAAGTATCTGGAATTCAAGGCCAAAGGCGACGAGGAGGTCAAGGGGATGCTTTTCGATACGCCGCGCGGTGATCTGGCGATTCTGTACGACCGCATCGACGGGTATTTCCAGAGCCGGAACACGCCGGACTTCAAGCACGCCGAACCGTGGGTCAAGGCGTGGCCGACCGAACGGAACCACGTATTCAAGGCCGCCGGCGGCGAAGTCACCGTGATCGATTCGATCGGCCGCGCCCGGAAAATTCCGGCGGCTGACGGCAAGGTCACGCTGAAACTCTCCGGCTCCCCGGTGATGGTTTATGGACTTGACCTGCGCTGAAAATTTCCCGGAAAGGAGACGATTCATGAGATTGAAACAGACCGCTTTGCTGCTCGGACTTGGCATCGCATTCGGCGCGGGAAGCGCCGAACCGCTGTTCCGGGACGTGGACACCACCAGGCCGGAAGCGCGGATTCCCGCAGTGGCTTTCCCGTCGACCTATTCGACGGAGCTGAACGACAAACTGGAGCAGAGCAGGAACTTTTTCCCGCTCGGCATCCTCGGCGACGACTTTTTCCGGGTCGTGCCGCAGATCGGCATGAACTTCACCGAACTCCAGCACGCCTGTTATGAATTTTATCAGGGCAAACCGTGCTCCGCCGACTGGGAAAAGGGGCGCAACGGCCTGTTTTTCTTCAACGTCTGGGCCGCGCACTCGCTCAGCGGCAGCCACCCGAAAAAATACGGCCCGATCCGCCACTCCCAGGCCGACGACGGCACCTATCACAAAAGGACCGCGATCAATTTGTTCGATCCGCGCACCCGGCAGTACGTGCTCGACTGCGCGGAGAATACCGCCCGGCACTTCAGCGGCAAGTTCCCCAATATCTTCATGTGGGGCATCGACAACGAACTCGAACCGCCGCTGGACTACTCCCCGGAGGCCCGCGCCGCTTTCGTGAAATACCTGAAAAAAGCCTATAAAAACGACCTCGCCGTGCTGAACAAAGCATGGAATGCCAATTACACCGATTTCAACCAGGCGCAGCCCCCCGCCATCGCTGAGCTGCAACGGAATCCCGGCGGCTGGCTGGACTGGCGCGACTTTCAGGAGGAGGCGTTTGCCGATTACCTCGCCGACTATTTCGCTGCGATCCGCAGGGGCGATCCCCGGAAACGCCCGGTGATCTCCAAATCCACCCAGTGCTCGCTGGAAATGCCCCACCCGATGCGCAACCGCATGGTCAACCATGAACGCCTCGCCGCGCTCGGCCGCACCTATGGCCAGGGATGGTACGGCATTGACCAGTACGGCCACGGCGACCGCAACGCCTACGAAATCAACTACTTCTTCAACGCGCTGCGTCCGGTCGATCCCGCCGATCACGGTGTGCGCGGCGTGTTCTCCGCCGAAAGCAACAACCATGCCGGTCCCGGCTGGCAGTTCGCCCAGACCTACTGGCGGCTGCTCGGCAACGGCCTGCGCGGCATCAACTTCTTCGTGATCGGCAACTTCGGGGGTGAACGGGACTACGCGACCTTCAGCCTGACCCATCCGGACGGCACCCGGCGCGACCGTTTCTTCTACCTCCCGCGCTTCACGGCGGCGATCCACCGCCGGGAAACCTTCTGGAGCCGTGCTTTCCCGGCGGAAAATATCCCCCGCATCGCGCTTCTGGTGCCGCAGCGCGATACGACGCTGGCCGCCGACACCGGCCGCAGCTGGTGGGATTATTCGGTCAACGACCGGCTCAGCGTCTATTCGCATTTGCGCGGACTCGGCTATTGGGTCGAAACGATCCCCTACGGCAAGCTGGCACCGGAATTCCTGAACCGCTTCGACGCGCTCTTCCTGATCAATGCCGAACACCTCAAGGCGAGTGAAGCGGAGAACATCGCCGGATTCGTCAAAAACGGCGGCGTGCTGTTCGCCGATATGCGTTCCGGCGGCTTCGACGAACACCATATCCCCTCCGACCGGCTCGAACCGGTCCTCGGCGTTCGATACCAAGGAGTGTACACCGGCATCGAAGTATCGCCGGACGACCTCTGGTATAACACGCCCCACGGCAACCTCGTGCGCGCCGACGGCAAGATTCTGGTCGGCCTGACCACCGCCCGGCTGGTCAACCGGGAGGATGCGGTCCGCAACTTCAAGGCCGGCTGGATCACGGAGAACCGCTACGGCAAAGGCAGAGCCTACTATTACAATACCCGGCTCGGCGCACTGCGCCCGGAAAGCGCAGGAAACGAGGTCGTCCGGGAATGGTTCGGCGAACAGCTCGCCCGCGCCGGGCTGAAACCGGCCAGCCGCCACAGCGCCGCCTGCAACGGCGAACTGCGGGTCGAACTGCCTCAAGTCGATCCCGACGGCAACGCCGCGCTGATCGTCTCCGGCTCCACCTACCGGAGCATCCCGGCGGGCGAACTGACGGTGACACTGCCCGCCGGCCTGAAATTCGCCCATGCGTTCTACGGTCCGGCCGAAACCGCCGGGCTCCGCAAGATCGACTTCCGGCGCGACGGCGCTGAAACGATTTTCCGGCTGCCCGAAATCAAAAGCGCGGGCATCCTCTATCTTTTCGCCGGAGGAGCGCCGCTGCCGGGCATGGAACTTTCCGGCGCTTCCGGCGCCAATGCCGAAGACCCGCATACACCCGAATTGATTCCCGGCGAATCATTGAAAGCGACCGTCCAGCTTGCGGCGCCCGCCGATTTCGCCGGCGGCAAGCTCACGCTGCAAGCCTATCCGGGCTGGAAAATCGAACCGGCCTCCATTGAAATCCCGGCGCTGAAAGGCGGCGCAATCACCGCTTATACATTCACCGTCGCCACGCCCGCCGACAGCCGCTTTTTCCGCTTCGACCGTCCCTACCCGGTGGTTGCCGCGCTGACCGGCGGCGACGGCAAACGCCTGGCGACGGTCAACGCGGTCCATACGCTGAAGCTCGACCGCACCAGACATCTCTGGCTGCTCACCGACAATCCTTACCGGACTGAAAAAGAGTATCCCGAATTTGCGATCCGCACCGGAGCGACCTACACCTATCCGGCGGGAGCCGAAGTTCAGGACGACCTTGAGAAATCCACCGTCACCGAATTCAAAGGCAAGCTCACCCGGCCGGGAAACGTGCGCTTTTTCGAACGGGAAGCCGCCCCCTGCTTCGATCTCGGCAAAGAGTACATTGTCAAACGTCTCCGGCTCCGCCACGGCCGCAATCCCCGTCCGGACTCCTGGGAACTTCAGGCCGGCACTGACGGCGCGACATTCCGCACCATCGCCTCCGGCAAGCCGGAATGGACCGGCGACCGCTGGGCTGAAATCGACCTTGTCCCCGTCAAAGCCCGTTTTATCCGGATTGTCCTCCGTTATCCCGACGGCAAAGGCGGATATCTCGACGAGATCGAACTTTACGGAAGCGAGCCACCTATACGCAAATAAATCTTCTCCGCCAGCGGACCGGAAATGATCCCGGCGTCACCAGCTTTCGGCGTGAATGCGTTCGGCGACCGAAAGTTCGGTCTGCCGGATGATCTTCGCATCCGGCGCGGCATAGCCGACCGCGAGATAGCACGGCTTCTACCCATTCCGGCGGAACTCCGCCGGAGTTTTTCCGAACAGGCGGCGGAACACCTTGCAGAAGTTGCTGGCGTCGGAAAAACCGCAGGCGAACGCGATCGCCTTGACGGAGTCGGTGCTGTTTTGCAGCAATCGGACCGCATAGCCGAATTTCAGCTTCAGGATGTAATCATAGGGAGATTCGCCGGTCTCCTCCTTGAACCGGTGCGAAAAGTGCCAGTAGCTCAGATTTACATGATGCGCCAGTTCCGCAACCGTCACGCAGCGGTCGAGCCGCGCAAGGCAGTAGCGGCTGACCTGCGGCAACAGCTTCTCCGACTTCGGCAGGGCATTCCGGGGAGCGGATTGCAGCAGCGCCATCATGAAGTCATAGGCCAGGCTGCTGGCGGCAGGTTGGCTGCTGGCGCTCCGCTCCCGCAGTTTCTGCAATATCTCCTCCAGGCATTTCACGACGCGGGCGTTATCGGGAAAATCGATCAGGAAGCCGTTGCGCCGCCGGAACTCCCGGAACAGGCGAACCGCCTCGGCGCCGTTCACGCTGATGTAATAATACTCCCAATGCCCGGAGTGCTTCGGCAGCCGGTAACAGTGTTCCTCCGGCACGAGCAGCAGCATCGCGCAGCCCGGCCGAACCCGGAAACGTTCTCCCGCAAAATCCAACTCTCCCTCTCCGTCCAGCGTATACTGAAATATCGCCAGGTCCTCACTGCCGCGGCACATGCCGTTGAACTCGTACGGGCGGTCGTGCCGCCGGTCCTCATGTCCGGCATTGACCAGCGCCGCCGGCAAAAGCCATTCGCTTTCCGGGAAAAACAAGTAGTAACGTTCGTCTTCACAGGAAACATTCATGCCGCCGTCCCTTTTTTACCGTGTTCAGATTAAGATACGGTTTCAACCGGATTTGTCAAGAGAACAGAGTCGCTAAAACAGCAAAAATCAACCATAGATAGCCAATTTTTACTCTTTGAATTTCACGATTCTTATTATATAATATAGCGTAACGGGAAAGTCCCCAAACAATTTTCCAGGAGGTTTCATGAAAAGAAATTTTACCCTCATCGAGCTGCTCATTGTAATAGCTATTATAGCGATTCTGGCGGCAATGCTGCTTCCTGCCCTGAATCAGGCACGCGCAAAGGCGCGGAGCGGCAAATGTACCGGAAACCTGAAACAATTCGGTATGCTTGAACAGATGTACGGAATCGACAACAATGACTTTGGGCTGCTCACTCTCCGCATAGACGCAGGAAGCTACAAAGATATGTGGATCAAAAATACAAGTTATATCGGTTCCTTGGGAGTCAAAGTAAAATCTGATGACATCAAATATGTCGGAACCGATATTCTCTGTCCAGATGCCCAAAAAGCTTTCAACGCAAAAATCGACGGATTGGCGGTTATTTCCTATTCATACGGACGCAATAACGAATATGGTCCGACTTGGAATTCCCCGCTGAACCGCTGCATCAAACTCTCCAGACTCAGAAATTCCGCCAGTAAACTTCTGATCATGGACGGGCTTGATTACACGGTGGATTACCGCCGGGCGTTCTACCTCTCCTATTACGGTGTAAAAGGTGAAAATACATCGGGCAGCTCGATTGTAGCCTATCGGCACGGCGGACGCCTCAATGCCGCATTTTATGACGGCCACGCAAAAAGTGGAATTTCCACCCATGAGATTTGTGACCCGGCCTATGCCTCGACTCCAGCCGATCCCCAATCCTCGGAAATCTATGACAAATACTGGAACCTCTGGGGAAACGCACAATGAAATTATCTGAAACAATCCGTCCCTTATTCCGGCTGGCGTGGCTCCTGCCCCTGCTGTCGAATCTCACGGTTGGTGCGGCAGAGCTTCCGTCGGACGTCAGAATCAATGATGACGGCAGTTTTCGGATCGGCGAAGCGGTTTTCGGTCTCCTGCAGGTCGCGCCGGGAGGAAAACATTATACGCAAAAAGCGGTGACCACGGCTCATGGTTCCACGGAACGCACTCCCGAATACTTTGAGCTGAACGGCCGTCTTCCGGCCGGCGGCGGTGATTGCTTCAAATTGACGGAAACCCTGAAAGCGATCAGCCCGAATGCTTTTCAGGCGGACTACACGTTGGTTGCCGCCAATGCCCCGGTCAGAAGTTCCATGCTGGCCCTGACCGTTGAAATACCGGCCGTTCCTGGGCGAATCATTCATCTCGATGAGCGCCAATTCCGGATTTCCAAAACAGTCGGAAGCGCCGATTTGTACGGTCAGTTTCGCCTGCTTTTTCTGGAATTGCCGGAACGGCGCATCCGAATTTCCGGTCACTTCCGGGTTTCCGTCAACGATAACCGCAAATCGGGAAAGGACACGGTCTCGCTTCGGCTTATGCCGATTGTCGGTCGGAATCCTGTCGATAAATGTGAACTTCGCGCAAAAATCGATTTGTTCAAACCGTTCTTCACCGAACCGATCATACAGAATGTGTCGACGGACAATGCCGGTAATCTCCGAATCGGCAACACCGTACTGCAATATGTCAATTATATGCCGGGCTGGCGCCCATCTTATCTGACGGCAGGAACCCTTGAACCGGACGAAAACTCACCGGAACGCACGGTAGATGGAATCCTGCGCCATTCAGGCCGTTGGAGTGGCTTGCGTTATTCCGGCACCATTACGCCACGCGGAAACAACGCAATCCAGGTCCATACGCTTCTGACAGCCGAACCGCCGGTCGCTACCGAAGCAGTCGCACTGATTTGCAATATTCCGACGAAAAATCCCGGAAAGCTTCTAGTTGATGGACAGGAGGTACGTCTGCCGGAAAAATTTGAACAGGTCCGGCTCATAGACTGGCGCCGAACCGGTTCCCTCCAATTTGAATCCGACGGACGCCGAATTTCATTGGAAGGAAATTTTAAACTGATGATTGTGGACGACCGCAAGTGGGGAAAAAACTTTTTCGTTGTCCGCCTCTGTCCGGAAACTGTCACCACTCCGCTCAGCCGGGCGGAGTGGAAATATACCGTCCGGATCGATGGTCCGCAGACCGAACCGCTGGATCTGCGTCCACTCTTCAATATGGGTTTGAGCGATCCGGTCGCCGGAGACGGCAGGGGCGGCTGGACCGACCGGGGGCCGAAAAACGACCTGCGTAAATTGGCCGCAGGACAATTCTTTGCGGCTGGAGCCGGGTTTGAGATTGTGGATGAAGACAAAGCCTGTTTGGTCCTTTCCGGAACAGGTGTTCCCTTCCCCCCCGAAGCGCCGCCGTGAAAATACCAGAAACAGGTGGTGTCTCCAGTTTTCTGTACCTGTTACACGCAGCTGAATTCCCGGAGAAACGCTTGAAAACCGTCGGGCGCATTGTCGCGGAATATTCCGATGGTTCGCACCGGAGTTTTCCGGTTGCCTGCGGGGACTGGCGTGCTCCCGTGAAAACTGAAAACGCCGCAGTTGCTTGGACTGCCGAAACCCAGGTTTCCTATATTGGCTTTTATCTGTCGCAGTTCCCAGTCGGCAAGCCGATCCGGCTGCGTTTCGAAGCCGCCCCCAGCCTCGGCAATGGCAAGTGGATGATTCTCGCAGCTTCAGGCGGTGACCGCGAATTGAATCTGGCCGACATCCGCACGCCGTTCTACCGTGTAGCAGGAAAAGACTGGATTCCATTGAAGTTCAACGGCAAGGTTCAGGCAGATTCCCCGCTGGATTTCTCAAAATTCACCGACGCTCCCGCTGGCCAATACGGTCCGGTCGTCATAAGTCCCACAGGGCATTTCGTCTTCCGGGACGCACCGAAGCGCCGCATCCGTTTTTTCGGCCCGAATCTCGTCGGCAGCGCCAATTTTCTGGAACGCAAACTAGCTGACGATTTTGTAGAGAAAGCGACCCGGCTCGGCTATAATTCCGTCCGTTTCCATCACTTCGAAAACGGTCTTCTTGCGACGGATTCCGCAGACTCTCTGACCTTCAACCCACAACGGCTGGATCAGTTCGATTACCTTTTCGCGGAACTGAAAAAACGTGGTATTTACAGTTGCCTCGATCTTTTCGCAAGCCGGAAGCTGCGACCGGGTGACCGAATCGCAGAATACGGAGGCAAAGTACCGAATACATTCTTTGAAACCAAAGGCCTGATTCCAGTCAGTCCAAGCGCCATGGCCAACTGGAAGGAATTTGCCCGACGGTTGCTGAACCATCGCAATCCCTATACTGGTTTGCGTTATGCTGAAGAACCGGCATTATACGGCGTCAATCTGATCAACGAGGGACCGCTGATGTTCGTCTGGAACCGTTCTCCCGTTCTGATTGCCATCTATGAGAAAAAATATGTGGAATTCTTGCAGTACAAGGGGCTGGACACTCCGGAAAACAGAGAGAACCGGGAAGGGCTTTTCCACGAATTTCTGAACGAAATACAAAGCCGGAGCATCAGAGAGCAGATCGCATTTCTGCGCAATGAACTTAAAACCGGCGTACCCGTTACCGATATGAATACAGGCAATCAGTACAGCCTGATTCAGCCCCGTTCCACGCTAGATTATGTCGATCTACATTTTTACTGGAACCATCCCCGTTTTGTACGGGAAAGCTGGCGGCTGCCGTTTCTTTTCTCCAACCGGTCCCTGATAGGAGAAAACGTGCTGAATCTGCGCAACTCAATGCCGCCGCGAATCTTCGGCAAGCCCTACACCATTACCGAATTCAATCTCTGTACACCGGATCCATTCCGCACGGAGTGCGGACCGCTCGTCGGCGGCTATGCCGCCCTGCAGGATTGGGACGGTCTGCACCGTTTCGCCTGGAGCCACAGCAACTCCGCCATCAGAACGATGGCAGTGCCGACCGGCTTTGATATCGTCAATGATCCGCAAGCCCAGCTGGCGGAACGGATCATCCATATGCTTTTCGTACGGGGAGATGTCCGAGCTGCCGAACATGCGTTTGCCTTCCGCTGTACACCGGAGGATCTCAGAAAGCAGCCCAACGGCGGAGAGGTTCCGGAAGAATTCTCCATGCTGGGACTTTATGCCCGGATCGGTTCCCTGCCCATCGGCGGCTCCCTTTCCGGCGTGACCGCGATCAATCCATTCCTCCGGAACTGGCGGGAAAAACTTCCTCCCGGCAGCCACGGCGAATTGGAAGCTGCCCTCCATGGAAAAATGGTAAAATCCGATACCGGAGAAATTCAGCTTGCCGCCACGCAAAAGAGTATGACCATTGTAACACCTCGAAGCGAAGTATTCGCCTTTCTCGAATCGGCTTCCGGCAAAATCGCCTCATTCAAGGGAGACGGCTCCCCACTGACTGCCGCACTGCTTTCACTCGACGGACTGCCGTTGGATAAAAGCCGAAAAATTCTCCTTCTGCATCTGACCGACATTGCCGGTTCAAGACAGAAATTTATCGATGAGCAATGCCTCCAGCTGGAGAGCTGGGGAACCCTGCCTCTACTGGTAAAACGCAGCCGGATGGAAGTATCCCTGAATCTGCCGGAAGCTATGAAAGTCGAAGCACTCCGGCTTGACGGCAGTTCAGCCGCTACAGTAAAAGCCGATTACCGCGACGGCGCTTTGCATTTCAAGGCCGACACCGCAGCCCGCCCCGAGGGTGTGATGGCATATCTGCTGAGCCGATGACCCGATATCACTTTCAACATTTCACTATAATTATGAAAGGACCTGTTCATGACGCAATTTCTCTCACACCGCGGCGAGTCGGACGACGCGCCGGAAAACACCGTTGCCGCCTTCCACCTCGCGATGGAACGCGATTCCGACGGGATCGAACTGGACATCCGCCTGACCGCCGACCGGCAGGTCGCCTGTCTCCACAACGAAACCCTCGAAGCCGTGGCCGGCGTTCCGCTGGCGATCGCCGACTCCACTCTGGCCGAACTGCGCCGCCACTGGCCGGTGCCGACTCTGGCGGAGGCGCTGGCCGAACTCCGCCCCGGCAAAATCATGCAGATCGAACTGAAAAGCTCGCCGGAACTGATCCCGCACCTGAAAACCGTGCTCGACGCCTGGCCGGGCGACCGCCGTCAACTGATGCTGAGCGCATTTGATCCGGAAAACATCGCCGGAGCAGCCCACGCCTTTCCCGACCTGCCCCGCATCTGGCTGGCCGATCTCGAACAATGGTTCGGCCGTTTTCCAGAAGCCGCCGCCATCGCGGAGCAGGTGAAGCGCATCGGCGGAACCGGAATCAGCTTTCTGGCCACGGAGGCCGCCACCGCCGGCTTCGTGCGGCAACTGCACGAAGCCGATTTGCGCGTGGTCTGCTGGGGTGTCAACTCCGATGAACTCGGTCTCGGCATGGCCGCCATCGGCGTCGACGCGATGACCAGCAACCATGCCGTCGCGCTGCGCCGGAAATGGCGGCTTCGCGTCTGACCGCGGCCCGGAACAACTATCCTTTCAACACCGGCGGCGGCTGCCGCGGGAGATTCAGAACAGCAGTTTGCCGGTGGAGTCGGTGCCGAAGTCGATGTGTTCAAGGTCGCCGGGAGCGTTGCCGCCATCCATTTGATACGGAGTGCGCATTCCGACATGCCCGTCGGTATAGAGCACGTTCAGCTTGCGGCCGTGAATGATGCGGTTAACCTTGATATGGCGTGCGCCGCCGCTGTGCAGGTCGCCGCTTCTGAATGTATTCATGATCGTGATGTTCAGGCGGTGGCGGCCTTCGTCCATCGTGTAGATCAGTTTGGACGGTTCCCGGATCCGCGAGAGTCTGGCGCCGCTTTCACCTCGATAGTTGCAGATCGCGCCGTTGACTTTGAAGCTGCACCGCTCATCCGGGTTGGCCGGGTCGGGCGTATAGACCGCCTCCTCGTCATCCCACGCCCCCGGACACACGAAGACTTTGGCCGGAACGTAGCGGTTCAACGCCGCAAGCTGGTTGGTCTGGTTGTTGTAGTTTTCGGTCAGCCACTTCTGATTCGGCTCCATCCGGCCGCGCGGAAAGTATTCGTGGAAATCACCCACATAGAACATCGCCGCCTGCCCCATCTGGCGCTGGTTGCTGCGGCAGCCGGACTCCTGCGCTTTGGAGCGGGCCTTGTTGAGCGCGGGCAGCAGCATCGAGGCGAGAATTGCGATGATTGCTATCACAATGAGCAGCTCAATGAGGGTAAACGGCCTTAAACGGCGGGATGCGGGGGGCGTATCCGCCGTCCCCTCCTTCTCTCTTTCGCGCAGAGCGGCAGCAGGAGAATTGGAAGAGGCGCAGGCCATATCGATGAAAATCTGTTTCATGGTTCGGTTCTCCTTTCCATTCAGCGGTTCAGTTGTTTCCAGACCGGTTCGAGGTTGAAAATACGCTCCTCGCGGGCGGCGGTGTCGATCGCTACCGCCGCGACCGCGCTGTCCAGCCCCTCGTTGCCGCTGCATGCGGGCGGGGTGCCGTGAAGCATCGTATCGCGAAGCCCGGCCATGATTTCAGGATCGCCGCCGCCATGGCCGTCGCAGCCGGAAGGCCGGTAGGTATGGGAGGCCTCCTCGTCGATCCGCTTCCAGGTGATCGTGCCGCCGTAGAGTTCGACGATCAGCGTTCCCTCGGTGCCGGAGAAGTATATCCGCCGCTCCGGAATCGCGTTGGAGAGCGTCGCCTGAAAGGTCGCCCGGACCCCGTTCCGGTATTGCAGGATCGCCACCTGGTTGTCGATGATGTCCTTGTCGCTGGTGAAGGGCGACGGCGTCGCGTGCGGATCGCCGCCCCACGGCGAGTCGAAAGGCGAACAGCCCTACGGCCCCCAGCCTTTGAACTTCGTGTTGAAACATTCGTTTTCCGGCGTGAAGAAATCCAGCCCGGCGAACGACGCCGCCCGGACCGGAAGCGAGCCGGTGAACCAGTTCAGCAGATCAAGGTCATGACAGCATTTCTCGAGAATGTGCGATCCGGAGAGCTCCCGGCGCCGCCGCCAGTTGCGCATGATGTACGCGCCATGCTCCGGACGGATATTCTCATTGGCGTCGATGCTGAGAATCCGGCCGATGGTTCCGGCGTCGAGCAGCGCCTTGACCTTGCGGTAGATCGGCGAATAACGCAGCACGAAACCGGTCGCGAAGTGGCGGCCGCTCCGGCGGTGGGCCTCGAAAATCCGCACGCAGTCGCCGATGGAGGTGGCGAGCGGCTTCTCGGTGAACACGTGCTTGCCCGCCTCGAAGGAGGCGATGATCTGTTCGGCGTGGAAACAGTTGGGCGAAAAGACCATCGCCCACTCCACCCCGGGCACGGCGAGCGCCTCCTGACAGCTGCCGCAGATGCGCGCTTCGGGAAATCCCAGCTCTCTGCGGCGGGTTTCGGCGACGGCGCGGTCGGGATCGTACAGCGCGGCCAGTTCGATCCGGGCGCTCCCGGCGAACAGGAAGCGGGTGATCATGCTGCGCCCGCCCGCGGCGAGCAGGGCGACTCCGATTCTGGACTCATTCATGGTTGCGTTTTTCCTTGTAACAGATTGTGTGCTGTGGTTCGGGTGACACGGGCGGCTTCGGTTTCCCCGGCGTCCCGGGGAAGCCGGACCAGCTCCCAGTAAACGGTGTTTTCGACGGCCTCGCCGGGCTTCAGGTGGCGGAGGCCGCCGCAGAATTCAAGCTCCGCGTAACGCGGACCGGTGAAGAGCAGCTGCGAACCGCCCTCCGGGTAACAGGCTCCCGGCGCGTGGCGCGACGCCTGTACCAGCAATAGTTCTCCGAAACGGGCGGCGAGCCACTCGCCGTTGCCGGTCAGCTTGGTCGTGGTGCCGCGCGGCGCACGGTAGACCAGCTGTTCCGGCAAAACGGTGATTCCGCCCTGCTCGTCGGAGCTGATCCGGTATGGAACCCGCGCCGGAGCCGTCGCGAAAAAGTAATACTCCGCCGGAGGAATCTGCGTGACCGGCCAGAGCTGTACCGGAAACGGAGTCGGTTCGACCTGTTCCAGCCGGTTCGTCACGGCCAGCCGCGGCCGGCCCGGGACGAGTTCGATGCGACGAAGCGCCCGGCAGCCCAGCGACTCCGAAACCCGGCTGCGGATGGTCAGCGCCAGCGGCGCACGCTCCACAAGTACCCAGCCGCCGCCGTCGATCTGCGGGTCGGGGATATTGACGCGGCGAATGCTGCGCCAGTAGTTGTACAGCTCCGGCCACAGCCGGTCGCCGCCGTAGTTCACCCATCGGCCGGAGCCGCGCAGTTCGCGCACCTCCGCCCCGGTATTCAGCCACAGCAGGTTGCCGCCGCCGCTCGGCGCGAAATCGACGATCCGCCCGGCTGCCGGAGAGACGCCGACCCGGATATGGCCGTTGTCGAGCGTCACCGCATCCGGAAACGCGACGGTTCCGGCGGCCGCCGCCAACGCGGCGAAGCAGAACGTGGCCAGCAGCCGTTTCATCGGACGATCTCCAGCGCGGAACCGGTTTTGCCGGGGGCGGTCCGCCACACCTCCAGCCCGCAGGGCGGCACGGCAAGCGCGGCGGGAAGCGGCGCGTTGTCCACCGGCGAGCGCAGCTCCGGCCCCGTGGCGCGCAGCCGCAGAGCGACCGGCTGCGGCGTCGGATTCACCAGATAGTACCAGTCGCTTCCCTCGGCTTCGGCGCGGCGGAGGATCGCGCCGCCGTACTCCGCCACGTCGGTGAAGCGGACGCGGGGCAGTGTGCGGTAACGGCGGGTCCAGTCGGCGGCTTCCGGTTCCTGCCCGTGCAGTCCGAGGGTGAAACCGCCGATGTTCAGCTCCTGCGCGTCAAAAAGCGCGAGGCACATCGCATAGTAGCCGTTGAAATACATCCCATGCGGAACCGGCTGGGTGCAGCGCCCCGGAGCTTCGCGCGTCCACGGCGGCGGCAGCCGCAGCTTCGGCGTTTCGGCGCGGCCCAATACGCCGTGGGATTCAAAGTACTGCTGGTGGATGGTCGCGGAAATGCGGCGGTCCAGGAAAGGGCGCTGGAATTCCGGCGACGGTTCGACCCGGTGATGCACCACCTCGCCGTTCTGCGGATACTTCTCCTGCTGGCGGGCATCGGTCTGGTTGACCATGCGGTCGAGCCGGATCGCGGGATGTTTTTCCAGCCGGTCGAGGTCCAGCCCCTGTTCGAGCAGCTTCGCGGCGGTGTCGACGCCGGGACGGTCCGGGAGCGGATAGAGGATCATCAGCCGCAGTTCCGCGTCGGCTTTCGCGGCGCGCAGCCGGTCGGCGACGGCTTCATAGAAAGAGCTGATCCGGTCGCAGCGCCAACGCAGGAAGGCGGCGCGCCGGGCGGGCTCCTGCAGAATCCATCGCGAACGCTCCCCGAAACGGCTCCGGTCGCCCGGCCTGCCCGGCAACGCTTCGCCCCGGAACTTCGCAAATTCGTTCATCGTCCAGTCGTCGTAGCTGACATCGAGGCCCAGCCCGAGCTGCATCGGCACACCGCACCACAGCGCGAAACCGATCCCCCGGTACGCGGGCTGGTCCGCGCACATCGCATTGACTTCCTCGACCAGCCGGAGCACCGCCTGTTGCACCTCGGGGCGCAGCGCGTTCAGATGAGGCGGTTTCTGCCAGTCGGTCGAGGTCAGCACCCTGCCGTCGCGTGTGACGGTGTTCAGCAGCGGCTTGCCCGCGGCCACCTCATCCGGCGAACCGACCAGCGGCGCGAGCGACGGCAGTTTCCACATATTGAAGGTGGACAGGAAGCCGACGCCCCGCTCGGAACAGCGTTTCGCGACCAGCCGCGGATACTCCGGCGGCAAAAAGCGCATCCCGTTCGGCCAGCAGCCCGGCTCCGCCTTGCTGTCGTACAGCGGGCCGTTGTACCAGACGGTCGGAAACACCAGCATCGTCTGCCCGGTCATCGCAAAATAGTCCATCGCATCGGAAAAGGCGCGGTCGAAGCCGGCATAGTCCAGCCCCGCCCAGTCGAAGCACTGGGTGATCACCGGGTCCTCCCAGTAGAGGCCGCTGTCGCGGTGCAGCTTCGCTCCGGCGACGGCGGCGGGCAGCGCCGGGCCGAGCCGGGTTCCCTCCGGAGCCTCCTCGACCTTCAGCGAACAGACCGCCGCCGGCTGGCCGGGCGCGTAGGATTCGACGATCAGCGCGAGCTGGTCATTCGGAGCGATGAACAGATATTCACAGGAGATCGCCTTGCCGGAAACCGGGTATTCGCCGCCGGTCAGGATGCCGGAGCCGAGCACCTGCTGTTCCGTGCCGTACACTCCGGCGGGGTGCCAATCAGGGACGCTGTGCGAAAACATGATTTCCCGCTTGCGGTCGTCCGGAAAAGTCGCAGTCACGCGCACCCACCGCCGCCTGCCGGAGAGCTTCACGGTATAGGCGAAGCGGTCGTGCGGCTTCTCTCCGGCCTCCCGGTAGGCGAGTTTGCCGTTGCGGACCGCCTTCGCGCCGCCGACCTGCGCGGCGGGGACTTCGGCAAAGCAGTCGATGTCGCGCACCAGCCGCCATGCCGGAGCGTTGCGGACCGGTTCGGGCTGCGGAGGCGGCAGGTAAAAGGGGAGCCGTTCACTGCGGCGGGTACGGTTCGCGACTCCTTCCCGCCACGAGAGTTCCAGCGCCGCGTCACCGTCGCCGGAGGCGCTTCCCGCGCCGGGCAGCATGACCGGGCCGCTTTCGCCGGGAGCCAGCCGGAGCGGAACGGAGCCGGTGCGGCCCGAAACCGGGAACCGCCACTCCACAACCGTATCCGCCGGGGCGCTCCCCCGGTTGGTGAAACGCAGCGTCACCGACTCCTCCGGCGAAGCCAGCACGGTGTGCCCCGGAGACGCAACCGCGAGCTGCGGCATCCGGACCGCTTCATGGCGGCGGCGGATGGCGGCGGCGTCCAGCACCTCGTCGTAAATGCGCACCGAATCGATCAGGGCGTTGCCGCGATTGAAGCCGTTGTTCGCAAGGTTGCGCCCCGCGCCGATCACCAGCCCGCGGCGCGGCGACGGAGTCCACGGCGTCACGCTTTTACGGGTCAACAGCCTGCCGTTCACATAGAGTTCGACCATGCCGGAGCGGTCATAGGTGGCGGCCAGATGGGTCCAGAGACCGGGCCGCCACGCACTGCCCGCCGGGAGCCGTTCCGCAATCAGGCGCGGGCCGGGGTCGACGTCGAAACGCGGCCTTCCCTCCCAGAACCAGAGCCGGGGCATCCCTTCGGGCCCCCACTCGTCCGCGTCGCCGGTGAAGAAGTAAAAACCGTTGCCGGTGCCGGATTCCAGCGGAGCGACCCATGCTTCGACGGTGCCGCGCTCCGCCGGGACCACGCCGCCCGGATAGACCAGTAATCCCCGGTCGCACTGCAAAGCGCCGCCGTGCAGACCGGCTTCCGGCCGGATGTTCAGATTCCCGGCGGTCAGCGGGGCAAGCTCCCTGCCGTCGGCACCGACGGCGACCGGCCGGTCCGTCACCCGGAAGTCAAAGACCACGGCGGCGGGGGCGGCGGCGGTGAACAACAACAGCAAGGCTAAGATCGGATGATTTCGGTTCATGGCATGGATTTCCTGTTTCTTCTATTTGGATTTTCAAACGGTTCACTCTATATTATACCCGAAAACAGGAGCGTTGCACATGGATAAACCGATCATTGCCTATGACAGATTCGACGGCGGCCGCCGCCAGGTGCACCGGATCGTCGGAACGGTTCCGCCGGAGCTGGCCGCCTTCGGGCTGGCGATCATCCACGGCTCGCGGCTGTTGCGGGGCGGCGTGCTGGAGCAGCCGCCGGGCTTCCGGCGCAGTTTCGACTTCTACTGCCTGTCGCATCTGGTGGAGGGCGAAGGGATCTATCACAACGCCGACACCGGGCAGAGCCGGGAATTTCACGCGGGCGAGCTGGTGATGGCCATGCCGGGAACCGCGCAGCTGTACGGCGGCAACGCGTCGTACTATCTGGAGGATTCGATCTGCTTTTGCGGCCGGACCGCCGACGCGCTGCGCGAGGCCGGAATCATCGCGGACGGGGTGTTCAGTTGCGGTCCGGTGCGGCGGGTCGGCCGGATCATCGAAACCGCCCTGGAACCGACGCTGTTCGCGCAACTGAAGGCGGCGACGATGCTGCAACAGCTGCTGCTGGAGCTTCATGCGGAAAATCTGGAGCTTTCAATCGGCGGCTCCTCCGCATTTGCGGCCCTGCTGGTGGAACTCCGGCGTACCCCGGAACGCTGGTGGACCGTCGGGGAGATGGCGAAGGAGTGCGGCCTCTCGGAGTCCCACTTCCGCCGGGCGTTTCACGCATACACCGGCATGCCGCCGAAGCTCTACCTCGACCGGATGAAGCTGCAGCTCGCGGCCGAAATGCTGATTTCGACCGGCCTCACGCTGGCGCAGGTGGCGGCGCGCTTCGGCTATATGGACCCGTTTCATTTCAGCAGGCGGTTCAAGGCGCTGAACGGCATGTCGCCGGACGCCTACCGCCGCCACTACCGGATGCGCTGACTCCTCCCGCAACAGCCCGGCAGGTGAAGATTTTCCGATTGTCTCCTGAAAAAGAATCGGCGAATATTAACTTTTTAATTTGATATTTCCGCTTCCGGAATGTATATTAATAAAATTGGTTGGAGAGATTGACGTGTAAATCCGGAGGTGCCCCATGGTGAAATTGAGCCTTTCTGAAGACAATCAGAACCTGCACACAGTGGAACTGAGCTATCAGGCCGCTCCCGGGAAATCCGTCGGCGTCGCCGGCTCCTTCAACGACTGGGATCCGGAACTTCTGCCGATGGCCTACTCCCCGGAAACATCCGCTTACGGCTGTACGATTCATCTCGCTCCCGGCACCTATGAATACAAATTCGTGGTGGACGGCGAGTGGGTTCTGGACGAATCCAATCCCAACTTCGCCGCCAACGATTTCGGCACCTTGAACAGTGTGATCAACGTCGGCTGACCTCGTCCAGCCGCATTTGCTGCAGCCGCATCGCATTCAGGATCGCGAGCACCGCGACGCCCACGTCCGCAAACACGGCCTCCCAGAGGTTCGCCATGCCGAAACTTCCGGCCAGCAGCACCAGCACTTTCACCGCGACGGCCAGAACGATGTTCTCCCAGACGATCCGCCGGGTCAGGCGCCCGGCCTGAATCGCGGCCGCGATCTTCGACGGGCGGTCATCCTGAATCACCACGTCGGCCACCTCGATTGCGGCGTCGCTGCCGAGGCCGCCCATCGCGATGCCGACCTCCGCCAGCGCCAGCGCGGGCGAGTCGTTGATCCCGTCGCCGGTGAAAGCGACCCGGCGCCCCTGCAGTTGAAGTTTCTTCACCTCTTCGAGCTTCCGGTCGGGCAGCAGTTCCCCGACAGCTTCATCCACACCCAGCTCGCGGCCGATGGCCCGGACCAGCGGCGCCCGGTCGCCTGACAGGATCACGGTACGCAGCCCCAGATTCCGCAGCGCGGCGATCGCGGCAACGGCATCCGGCTTCAATTCATCGGCGATAATGAACGCCCCCGCATAGGCGCCGCCGACCGCAACCGCGACGACCGTCTGCGGCAGCTCCGCCAGCTTCTCCGGGAAAGCGATCCCGGCCTCCTGCAGGAAGCGGGTGCTTCCGGCCAGCACCTCCCGCCCGTCGGCCACGCCTTTCAGCCCGCGCCCGGGCACCTCCGTGACGCTGACCTCGGCGATTCCGGCATCGGCCTCCGGAGCGAACTCCCGGATCGCCCGCGCGACCGGATGATTGCTGCGGCGCTCGACCGCCACCGCCGCGGCCAACAGCTCCTCGCGGCTCACATGATCGGCGTGATCGACCTCGATCACCTTGAAGTTTCCTTTGGTCAGCGTACCGGTTTTATCCAGCACCACCGTATCCACTTTCGTGAGCATGTCCAGATAGTTGGAGCCTTTGAAGAGGATGCCGTTGCGTGACGCCAGCCCGATACCGCCGAAATATCCGAGCGGAATGGAAATCACCAGCGCACAGGGACACGAAAGCACCAGAAACACCAGTCCCCGGTAGAACCAGTCGCCGAACTCGTATTCCGCGACGAAAAAGAACGGCAGAATCACCAGCGCCGCCGCCAGCGCGGTCACGATCGGCGTGTAGACGCGGGCGAACCGGCCAATGAAGTGCTGCAGTCTGGACTTGCGTTCCGCGGCTTCCTCCACCAGCTTCAGAATCCGCGACAGCATGGTATCCTCGAAGCGGCTGCTCACTTCAAGCTCCACCGCATTGGCGCCGTTGACCATTCCGGCCAGCACCGTGTCTCCGGCCGAAACCGCCACCGGACGGCTTTCGCCGGTCAGGGCGGCCGCGTTGAACTCCGCCCGCTCCGCCAGCAATCTGCCGTCCAGCGGAACCCGTTCCCCGGGATTGACCCGGATGCGGCTGCCGATCGCCACCTCTCCCGCAGGTACCACGGCCGCCCTGCCCCCCTCCACCACCGTCGCCAGCCTGGGACGCACATCCACCAGCGCGGCGATGGAACGGCGCGCCCGGTTCAACGCGGCCTCCTGAAACAGTTCGCCGATACAGTAGAACAGCATCACCGTCACCCCCTCGGCATACTCGCCGAGAATGAACGCGCCGACCGTCGCCACCGTCATCAGCGAAAACTCGTTGAACAGGTCGAACCGGACCGCCCGCCGCCACGCTTCGCGCACCACGCCGCCCGCCGTCAGCGCATAGGCGGCCAGATAGAGCAGGAAACGCGGCCACGGCGCGATCGTCCGGTCAAACCCTTCCTCCCACAGCACCAGCGCCAGCGTCAGCAACGCGCAGACCGCCAGCGGCCAGTGGTCGAGCCAACCGCCCCCATGTTCTTCCTGTTCCAACCGGCCCGGCGCTTCGCAGCCGCATCCGCCGCCATGACAATGATCGCTCATATAAAAACCTCATTTTCTCCATTATCCTATCCTGCTGGATAGGATAATAATATTAACAAAAACACGCAGCGGCTTTCCGCCGCTTCACTTCAGATATTTGGTAATGGTCTTGAAATCGCGCAGAACCTGTTCCGCCGAAGCCGGATTGTGGATGGCCTCCTCAAAGCAGGTATTGATATGCGACTCCATAAATTCGACTTTGGCATTTTCCAAAGCGCCGACCACCGCGTGAAGCTGCTGGGCGACCTCCATGCAGGGCCGCCCCGCCTCCATCATCTCGATCACGCTCTTCAGATGCCCCTGCGCGCGCTTCAGCCGCTTGATCACGGCCTCATGCCTGATTGTTTCCGCCATTGCGGCACCTCCTGTCATATCCTATACTATAGGATAGGATGTGAAATTTTCAAGCTCATTTCAGCACTATTTTTCGATTTTGCTCATTTTGAAGCGGGAAAACGTTCACTGTTCCAGAAGATTGCCGATATTGAGGGCGCATTGCCGGGCGGCCGCGAAAGCGGGAGAGTCTCCAGCGGAGTCGAACTCCTTTCGGGGAACCAGTACGCCCAATGCAGCGATCGGTACGCCGCTTTGCAGAATTGGAAACGCGATGCTGATCCGCTGTGCTCCGGAAACGGCCGGCGGCGGCTCGTCGCCCGAACAGAACATGCCTGCGGCGGCGATTTCGCGGCACCGCGCTTGAAAAAGGTTGAATTCGTTCAGGTTCAGAATATTATCTTCCCCGTGCCAATATTCCCATAACTGCCGCTGCCTCGGTTCGTCCATATAGGCGAGCAGCAGGATGCCGGTGCCGCAGCGGAAGAGGTTGTAGAACGTGCCGTGGGGATGCGGCTGGCGGATGGTAATCTCGGTCGCACCGGCCATGCGCAGCAATTCGGAGCGTTTGCCGCCGCACTCGCAGACCAGTACCACCAGCTCGCGGCAGCAGGCCGCCAGCCGTTCGATTTCGGGCCGCGCGATGCTGCTGAGATACAAGTAAGGGTTGCCGCGTCCGAGCGCATAGAGCGCAGGGCCGGGCAGATAGCCGCGCCGTCTGCCGAGTGCGCGCACATAACCCAGCTCGGTCATGGCGCGCACGATATTGGCGGCGGCGGGGGCGGAGATGTTCAGCAGCTCGGCCAGCTCGCCGAGCTGGCAGGGGTGGTCCGGCGCGGCGGAGAGATGTTCCAGAATCCGGTGGAAACGTTCGATTACCTGAATCATCGCCGGTGCTCCCAGCTTTGGTACGTCTTTTCCGCCAGTTGCTTCAGCGAGCCGTGAAGCGGGGCAAACACCTTCTGGCCGTTGTGCGAAGAGTTCTTGAGCAGCAGGTCGCAATGAAAATCCGGCTCGTCGAGCCGGGCGGAAACCGCCTGCCGAATCCGCTGCCGGAATTCCGGCAGGCCGCCGCCCAGTTCCAGCAGGCTGCGGAGCAGATGCGTGAAGAGCTGTACGTCCTCACCGGCCGAATGCAATTTTTCGAGCAGCAGTTCCGCGTCCTCCGGGCAGCCGAAGCGCCCGAGCAGGTCAACCGCCGCGAGGATGCGCCGCTGGTTGTGGCTGCGGCTGGAGGCAGGCAGGAAATCATCTCCCTCGCGGACCAGCCGCCGCAACTCCGGCAGCGCCGCCTCATCACCGGCGAGGCCGAGCGCCAATGCCGCATTCGCCGCCGCATGGCGGTCGGAACCGGAAAGCAGTTTCAGCAGCAATCCGCGATACCGGTCAAGATTGCGGGAGGCCTGCCAGATCGCCATGCCCGGTTTGGGGCCGCGCAGCAGCTCCTCAAGCACATCCGGCATTTCCGGGAAGGTGCATGGCGGCAGGAGCGTGGCGTCGAGACAGCCGGAGGTGCGCAGTTCGGCGGCGAGCGCTTCGGAATCGATTTCGCGGACGGAGCAATTGGCCTGAACCGACAGCGCGGCGGCGCGTCCGGCGATTTCGCCGGTTTTCTGCATGCACCGCTGCATCCGGAGCAAACCGGCCATCAGGTGATCGACCGACAGCGCCCGCCCGGCCACCAGCAGGTTCGCGAAACCCCGCACGGTCAGCATACCGAGCGTCAGCGGCACCGCGAACTCCTTGCCCCACAGGCTGGCGGCCACCATCCAGTCGCGGGCGGGGCGGTCGTTCAGCGCCCAGTCCTGCGTATGGCTGTCGAAGTTGGAATACCCCCAGCCGAGCGCCCTGCCCGGCGGCAGCTTCCCCGCCATGAACTCCGCGAACCGGAGCGTTTCGTCACATTCGACCAGCCGCCCTTCACGCAGGCCGGGCAGCCGGGTGATCCAGTAAAGTTCATCCTGCGGCTCGCCGGGGGATTTGGCGTGCAGCGAGTTGGAGGCGAGAATCCCCCGCGTCAGGTCGGCCGGATCGGAACACTTCATATAACCCGCATCGAAATTGGAGAGACCGATCCCGCCGCCGCGCCGGAACGCCCGGATGCTCGAAAACGGCTGGCATTTGCCGTCGGATTCGCGCCCTTCGGCAAACGCGGCCCCGGCGATTGCCGCCGCCTGCCCATCGCCGGTCGCATCGATCAGCACGGAGCAGCCGCAGTCGCGCACGCCGTCCGGCGTGACCATGCGAACGCCGAGCACGGCCTGCCGGTCTTCATCCAGCCAGACGCCGGTCACGGCGGATTCGTAGAACAGCGCGCCGCCGCGCTTCAGGAAGGCCTGTTCCAGACAGATCCCCTTGAGGTCGGGATGGAAGGCGCCGTCGGAGGTGAAATGGTCGCGCCGGAGCGCATCGACCTCCGCGTCAACCGCTTCGAAGCGGCCTCCGGGCAGACCGTAGTAATACCCCCACACGCCACCGGCGGTGGCGGTGCCGCCGGCCATATTCAGCTTTTCCACGGCGGCGACGCGCACTCCGTGTTCGGCGGCGGTGATCGCCGCAATCGCTCCGGCGGTGCCGAAACCGGCGACGATCACATCGAACTTTTCGTCAAAACGCGCTTCCGCCGGAATCCGTTCGGCCCGGCCGTCGTTCAGTCGGCTCAGAAACATTCCGTCACCTCGCTGTGGTCGATGGCTTCCAGAGCATCCGCGAAGCTGCCGCTGTTGAAGTAGCGGTAGCCGGGGGCGAATTCGCGCCGGTTCTCCCGGACCCGGTACTCCGGCTGTTTCGCGATCGCAAGCATCCGGCAACCGGCGCATCCGGCGGGGCGGGCCAGCCACAGTTCGAGCAGCCGCCGGCGGGCTTCCGGCAGCGGAGTCGCGGCGGGCAGCGCCAGCGTCAGCAGCAGTTCATCCGCACGGCGGCCGGGGCGGACCGTCAGGAAATCCGGCCTGTTCCACTCCCGGAGGGCTTCCGGGGCGTCGGCATGGATCGCGGCGCTCAAGCGCAGCTCCGTCAGGTTGTTGCGGCGGAATTCGGGGTTGGTCACGCACTCCGGCGTGCAGTCGATCACCCGGCGGCACTCGATGGTGGAAACGCCCGCGACGTCGGCCAGGTCGACCGCCCAGCCGGAACCGGCGGGCCGCACCGCCGTGATTTCCAGCCAGAGCCGGAATTGACCGGCATGTTCTTTGAGTTCCCGGTAGAGCAATGGAGCGGCGCCGTAGAAATCCTCCGCCTTGCCGAGTTCCGACAGTTCCGCCGCCAGTTCACGCGCCGCTTCCGTGCGGAATTCGCGCTTTTCCGCCCGCAGCGGCCGGAAGCAGTCGAAGTATTCGCTTCCGACGGAAGCCCCCCGGTCGACTACCAGCACGTTCCGGTTGCCGTTCAGGATCAGTCCGGCGCTCCACACACTCGCGCCGACGATCACATCGCCATCGAATCGCATCATACAACCTCTTTATATTCAATATTATTGAACTGAATTATTCATATTAATAGTATGGCACAATTCCGGCGGAAAAGCAACCTCCGATTCTGGAAAAAATCGAAATTTCCGATGAGCGACGCTTCGGGGCAGAGAGAAAAGATTGGCCTGATTTCATCATTTCTTAACAATCGGGTCTTGACATTTCAAATTTTTTTGGTATAATATAAGTGTAAACATGGTGTATACATAAAAGTTGAAAGCAGCTTACCGCAAAGTAAAAGCAAACATGAAACAGCAAATGAAGATCACGAAGCACGCCCCGGTGGCCGAATATCGCCAGATTCGCAAATATGTGGTCGATACCGTATGGGAATCCGGCAACGCGCCGAAACGGCTCGCTTCGATGCGGGAACTGGCGGCGATGTTCAATGTCAGCATTGCAACCGTGCAGCGGGCATTGAAAGAGCTGGTGGACGACGGCTATCTGACGGTCAGAGCCGGCGTCGGACTGTTCACGAATCCGGAACAGCGGTGGACTTACGAAAAAACCGACGTGATCGGAATTCTTGTTGCGGACGGCCGCCAGATCTATTACGAGAAATATATGTGGGAACTGCTGGCCGCCATCGGCAGCGAGGTGACCGGGGCGCGGCGGCTGCTTTATCCGGTGAATTTCCTGCAGACGGGAACCTGCGTGCCGGAAACGCCGACCGGAATCGCGATGAAGGGGCTGATCTGGCTGCGTCCCGATTTTTCCCCATCTTCGACGGCGGATGCGTTCGCGGCAAGCCTGAAGGTTCCGGTGGTGGTGGTGAACAGCCGCCGCCCCGGATACTCCTGCATCTGCGACGACTGGGAGCGCGAAGGATACGATATCGGAAGGATGCTGCTGGCGGAGAAGCGCACCGCGCCGGTCGTGGTGACTCCGAACGATCAGGCGCCGCAGCTGGCCGGGCTGCGGCGCGCTTTCGATGCGGCAGGCCTCGCGCTGGACGAGCGGCTCTTCGTGCGGCACGGCCCGGACATGTGCGACCGGTTCCGGGAGCTTCTCGGCCGATCCGGTACACCGCAGGCGGTCTACGCGATCGGCAGCATGGTGCGGGATATCCAAACGGTGATCGTGGAGCGCAATCTGGACCTCGAAGCCTGCCGCCTGATCGGGGAACCGGTCATCCGGGAACCGTATTTCCGCGGCTGGCGGATCAAACATGATTTCAAGGCGCTGGCCCGAACCGCCTGGGAGCAGCTCGCCGCGGAAATCAACGGAGCACCGAAACGGGAGCGCAATATCGTCCGCGAAATAGAAACCATCCAATAACCCCAAGGAGAAGAAAATGAAGCGCCAGAGAAAGTTTACTTTAATAGAATTGCTCGTGGTAATAGCGATTATAGCAATCCTCGCTTCCATGCTGCTGCCGGCCCTCAACAAGGCGCGGGAGCGGGCCACCACGATCAAATGCTCCTCGAACCAGAAGCAGATCAGTACCTATATGTTCATGTACACCGACATGAACGGCGGCGTGATCGTGAATGACGACGGCAACATCCAGCCGGCAAACAACGGCAAATGGCAGTCGATGCTGATGAAACTTTACATGCCGTCGATTGAAACCGTCGATTGGAGCTTCTACGATTCCAAAACGCAGCTTCCGTACGGCATGTTCGCGTGTCCGTCGAGTTTCGCCGGCATGCCGGGCGTGGAAGGCTCACGCCACTACGGCGTGAACCGTTATTACGCCTCCTACCACGGCGGCGGCGGGCGGATCATGCGCAAGGAAGGACGGATCAAGCGCCCTTCCGAACGCTGCATGTTTCTTGATGTCGACCGCAATGCGGCATGGGCGACTCCGCACGCGAAAAGCCCGGATACGATGGTCTACAGCGGCAAACCGGGCGAACAGTGGTGGCGGCACGGCGGCGGCGGCAATGTGACCTACGCCGACGGCCATGTGGGCTGGAAAAAGCGCGGCGACTTTCCGAACGGCTATTCCGCCGACCTGTCGGCCCCGGGATATTTCTGGGGAACCGCCGATATTCAGTTCGCGCAGCAGTAAAGCAAAACAACGAGGAAAATCCATGTATAAAACGATTCTGGTACTGGCGGCGGCACTGGCGCTGCCGCTGCTCCCCGCGCTCGAAACTGTCGGCGGCGGGTATGCGCAGCTGCCGTGGAAAAGCACCGACGGCACCGGCAGGGTCATCACCGAAAACGGCCGCCGGATCGCGGTGGTCGAAGTTCCGAAAGGTTCGGAAAAGGGGATGCACTGGCTGACCGCGCCCGTTGATGTGAAGCCGTTCATGGACAAACGGGTCACGATGTCGATCCGCGCCCGCTGGCAAAACGTGACCCGGCCGCCGGAGAAGTGGAACGGCGTGAAGTTCATGTTCAACTATACCGGCGCGGACGGCAGCCGGTTCTGGCATCATCCGCAGGGATTGTCCGGCGACCGCGACTGGACCGAGATTTCAGCCATGATCGAACCGCCGGAGGCGGGAGCGCACTCCGGACGTCTCGTGCTCGGACTGGAAAACAGCTCGGGCCGGGTGGAATTCGACCTCGACTCCCTGAAGACCTTTGTGATGTTCGGGCCGGGCGACCGGCTCAACACCGGTTACAAGGTCTCCTATCCCGACCGGATCGCGAACGGACCGCGCCGCCGCGGCGTGATGTCGCCGCACACGATGACCGAGGCGGATTTCAAGACCCTGAAAGAATGGAACGTGAACCTGATCCGCTACCAGATCATGCGCAACTGGGGCAAGGTCGGTTCGGACGTCGACCTCGACGAATACGACCGCTGGATCAACGGCAAGCTCGACCATCTCGCACAGATTCTGGAGTGGGCGCGGCAGTACGGCATTCAGGTGGTGATCGACCTGCACACGCCGCCGGGCGGCTGGACCGGCAGCGGGATGCGGATGTTCGACGAAAAGAAATATTTCGACCATTACCTTGAGGTATGGCGGCGGATCGCGTCCCGGTTCAAGGGAAATCCGGCGGTCCGGGCCTACGACCTGATCAACGAGCCGGTGCAGGTGACTCCCGCGCCGTATGACTACTGGACAATCCAGCAAAAAGCGGCGGAAGCGGTCCGCGCGATCGACCCGGATACGCCGGTGATGGTCGAATCCAACGAAGCCGCCCGCCCGCAGACCTTCAGCTACCTGTCGCCGCTGGCGATGGACAACGTGATCTATCAGGTCCACATGTATATGCCGATGGGTTTCACCCATCAGGGGGTGGCGACGCCGGAGCCGCCGCAGAGTTATCCGGGCGTGATCCGGGGCGTAAAGTACGACCGGGAAAAACTCCGCGAGGTACTGCAGCCGGTACGCGATTTCCAGCTCCGGCACAACGCGAAAATCTATGTCGGAGAGTTCTCCGCCGCCGCGTGGGCGCCCGGCGCCGACCGCTATCTGGCCGACTGCATCGAATTATTCGAGGAGTACGGCTGGGACTGGAGCTACCATGCGTTCCGCGAGTGGGACGGCTGGAGCGTCGAACATGAAGGCGAAAACCGCAACTCGCTGCGCCCCAGCGCCGACAACGCCCGCAAACGGGTGCTGCTGAATGGATTCAAACGCAATGAACACTGAATCAATCGATCTATTCCGCCGCCGCGTGCGGGAGAACACCGGATGCGGCGACCTGCTGTTCGGCCTGATCACCGACACCCACTTCGAGGAAAAGGACGATCCGGGCGGCTATGGGGCAAACGCGCTTACGCACCTCCGCGACTTCGCGGCGGCTGGGGAAGCCTGCGGCGCGCGGTTCCTGCTTCACGCCGGGGATATGAGCAACGGCAACCGGCCGAAGGAGCAGAGCCGCCGCGAAGCCTTCCTCAGCGCAGAGGCGATGCGCGGCTCCGGGCTTCCGGCGCTGTTCGTGATCGGCAACCACGACGACAACACCTATTTCTGCCGGGACAATCCGGAAGCGGGCAATAACGGCATTTCAGGAACGGAGTGGCAGACGCTCGTGCAGCCGGAGGGACTGCCCGAAGGGGCGGTCGCCGCTCCGGGAGTCAGCAACTGCTATTATCTGGATTTTCCGGACCGGAAGGTGCGGCTGCTGATGCTGAACACCATCGACCTGCCCTTCGAGGAGAGGCCGGACGGCTCGCTCAAATACTACACGATCAACGACCACGGCTTCTCCAAAGCCCAGCTTGAATTCGTCGCTCATACCGCGCTCGACCTGTCGCGGCTGCCGGATTCGGCGAAGTGGGGCGTGCTGGCGGTCAGCCACATGAGCCTCGGCTTTCTGCCGAACGGAGCGGCGATGGAGAAGATTTTCCGCGCGTTCCAGGCCGGAGGCCGCTGCCGGACCGGGGCGGAGGATGTGAAACCGTGCCCGTTCCGGTTCGACTGCCACCCGTGCTTTCCGTCCGCGGCGGACCCGCGCGATCTGGTCCACGAGGTGGAAGCGGACTTCACCCGGCAGGGGCCGCGCGAACTGATCGCCCAGCTCTACGGACACGAACACTTCGACGCGGTGCGCACCGGGCGCGGCTTTACCGAAGTCGCGTTCCTGTCGTCGCTCTGCTACCGGAACGGCCCGGAAGCGCCGGAGCGCCGGTTCGACACTCCGAGCGAACAGGCATGGAGCATGGTCGCGCTCGACCGCGCCAACCGCCGCCTCAAGGTATTCCGCCACGGCGCCGGAGCCGATTTCTCCGCCCGGTACTGAATCTCATGCTTCCGTAACGGGGCGGCGGACCGGGGAGAGTTCCTGTTCGATCTCCTCGAGGGAGCGCCCCCTGGTCTCCGGCATCATGGTCTTCGCCCAGATCAGCTGCAGGATCATCATCGCACAGAAGAACGCAAACATGTAGCCCGCGTCGAACGCCTTGATCGCGATCGGAAAGATCAGCGTCAGCAGCGCCGCGAAAATCCAGTGCGTGAAGCTGCCGAGCGCCTGACCCGAAGCACGCTGGTCGTTCGGGAAGATTTCGGAGATGAACACCCAGATGATCGTCCCCGAACCGATCGCATGCGCCGCGATGAATACGATCATGCAGACCAGCACGATCATGCTGGCCGATCCGAGCAGCCGCGAGGCTTCGAGCTTGGCTTGCTCCGTAACTGCCTTCACCTCAGCGGGCGGCAGTTCGGCGGGAATCGACACGCGTGCGCCCTTGTAACGCTCCTGCGCCGTGCTTTCGGCCAACGCTTTGCGGGCGGCGGCATATTCGGCGCAGGCGCGCTCCCGGTCGGCGGGGGCGATATAGCCTTCGCCGCGGTCGATGCGCATCACCTGTTCGGCGCCGCCGGCGGTGTCGATCGCGGCGGAGACCACTTTCAGTTCGGAGAAGCTGAAAAAAGCGATCGCGCAGACGCCCAGGCTCAGGATGTAGCCCGCCGAACCGATGTAAAGCAGCGTCCGCCGCCCGAGCTTGTCGATCAGCCACAACCCGACGAAGGTGAAGATCAGATTCGTGACGCCGAGGCTGATCGATGCGGCCAGCGCGTTGTCCAGCCCCGATAAACTCAGCAGCCGCGGCGCGAAATACAAAATGATGTTGATGCCGGAAAGCTGGTTGAACGCCGCGATCAGGAAGGCGAACAGGATCGGACAGCACAGCCGCTTCGTCCAGAATTTCGAAGTGCGTTCCGTCCCCGCCGCCGCCGAGGCTTCGACCGACGCGGCCAGCTCCTGAATCTCCTGCTCGTTCATGCCCGGATTGACCTTGCGGAAGACTTCGATGCCTTCGGCGTTCTTTTTCGCGTCGACGATCAGCCAGCGCGGACTTTCCGGCAGCGTGAAGCACATCACGGTATAGACCAGCGCGGGCAGCGCCTCGACGCCGAGCATCCACCGCCACGCGGTTTCCACGCTGCACAAATTGCCGATGATGTAGTTGGAGAGGTAAGCCACCAGGATGCCGAACACAATGTTGAACTGGAAAAGCCCGGCCAGCTTGCCCCGGTCGCGCGGCGGCGAGATTTCGGCGATGAAAAGCGGAGCCGCGATGGTCGAAATCCCCACCCCGACGCCGCCGATGAAACGAAAGACGATGAAGGACCACACATCCCACGCGATCCCCGAACCCACCGCCGACACGAAATAGAGGATACCGTTGAAGATCAGCGTCTTTCTACGCCCCCAGCGGGAGGTCGGGAAGCCGCCGCACAGCGCGCCGAGCACCGTTCCCCACAGTGCGGAACTGAGCGCCCAGCCGTGCATGGAACCGCTCAGCGACCAGATGTCCTGAATCTGCTTCTCCGCACCGGAGATCACCACCGTGTCGAATCCGAACAGAAACCCCGCCAGCGCCGAGGTCACCGCCCAGAGAAAAAGCCGTCCTTTACCCATCTGCCGTCCTCCATGTCGGATATTGAAGTGATTGCCGATATGATAACACATGGCCGCGAAAAAGACAAATCCCCGGCGGGAGATTTCACCGCAATTCTGAAACCGTCTTGAATTTCCCGGTTCCTCCGGCTATATTAAAGGCATGGATTTGAGGGAAATGAAACAATGGAACAGCCCGATATGGAAAACGGAATCAGCCTCAAGCAAAAGCGCTGCGCCGCAGGGCCCGCCGCAACGCCTTTCCGTGCGGTGCAACAGCCCCCTCCCCCTCCTTTCCGCCAAAAGTAAATCGCATTCAGGTTCCATGCCGGGCCGGATGGTTTCCATATTTATATTCCGATCAGAAAAGAAACCGGTATTGAATTGTCCGGTTCGGAAGAATCCACGTGATGAAAAACAAGAAAAACTGGGCCGTGCCCGCCGTACTGCTCTCGATGTTGAGCGTGCAGGGGGGAGCGTCCATCGCCAAATATCTGTTTCCGATCCTCGGTCCCGCCGGTACGGGCACACTCCGCATCGGGCTGGCCGGAATCCTGCTCGCCGCGGTCAACCGGCCGCAGGTGCATAAATTCACCAGAGCCAACTGGCTTTTCGCACTTGCCTACGGGGTCAGCATCTGCTTTATGAATCTCCTGTTCTACTACGGCATCCGGCGCATTCCGCTGGGACTTGGCGTGACGGTGGAATTCATCGGCCCTCTGGGGCTCGCGCTGCTGACTTCGCGGAAAGCCTCGGATTTCCTGTGGGCGCTGCTGGCCGGAGCCGGCATTGTGCTGATCGTTCCGTGGCGAGGCGGCAGCGTGGATCCTGTCGGATTATTGTTCGTCTTTCTCGCCGGGCTGCTGTGGGCGGCCTATATCGTGATCGGCGGCAAAATCACCGCCCGGATGAAGAGCTCGGACGCGGTCACGACCGGGATGTGCATCGCTTTTTTGTTCATCCTCCCCTTCGGCATTTTCAGCGGCGACCTCGACGCGCTGGACCTGAAACTGCTGCTGATCGGTCTCGGTGTCGGTGTTTTTTCAAGTGCGCTTCCGTTCTCGCTGGACCTGTTCGCCCTGAAACAGGTTCCGGCAAAAACGTTCAGCGTTCTCCAGAGCCTCCAGCCTGCTTTCGGCGCATTGTCAGGTTTGGTGTTCCTTGGGGAAATCCTCTCCGTCAGGCAATGGATCGCAATCCTATGCGTAATTCTCGCCAGCACAGGAGCGACGATGTGCTCGGCTCCGAGAAAAATAACCTCACAGCTGGAATAAAGGAGCGCCGCCCCCGCCGTCGGACTCTGTTTTCCACGGGTTCTTTTCTTTAGTCAAAAGCATAAAAAAACGCTGTAACTTATTGTTACAGCGTGAATTATTAAATGGTGGTGGGAGATGGAACGCCCGACGACCTTTGAAACAAGCTCAAAAACAGCATAAATCGCATTTTTAAAGCTCAAAAAATGTCGAATTCGGCTTTCATCTCTCCTTACCCCCAAACCACCGTTAAACGGTAATTTTCGGCACTTGAACCCCGAAAATGGTAACGATTTGACAAGTAGATTTTCATGGTATCTTGCCACGCTTTTATGGGGTTTGGTGGTGAAAAACGCAATCTTTTTGTATTTTTGATCCAATAAGATTATTTTCGCCATCTCCACTGGTGGCATAAGCGCACCATACCCGTTTCGTTACCATTCATTACCATATCAAACATCCATTGCCCTTTGACAACACACCTATAATACAGCCGCCGAAAAGAAAAATCAAATCATCCATGACCATCAGAAAAATATTTCCCCTGATAAATTATGGCGTGCTCCGACAAACAGTATGCAGCCAGTGACGATCAGGCCGAATAAATTTTCAGAAAGCATTCAGAAATCATTTTGCAAACAACATAGCGGATGCTATATTGGTACCGCGTAATGAATTTCGGGAGATATAAAGATACCTTTCATGGAAAATATAGCTGAACAACTGAAAGCCCTGCGCCAACAGCACGGCTGGTCGCAGGAAGACCTGGCCCGTGAACTCGGTGTCAGCTTTTCCACCGTCAACCGCTGGGAAAACGGAAAAGCCAAGCCTTCCCGACTGGCTCAGAAAGGCATTCTGACGTTGACCGTTCAAGCGGAAGGCAATCGCCGTGCAGTTGAGGGAGGGAATTCATGAAAAAAAAATCCCCGATTCCTCCCAACGGCGAGATATTGCTTTATCAAGCCCCTGACGGTACGGCCAAGTTGAATGTCCGTCTGGTCAATGAAAGCGTCTGGTTGAGTATCGACCAGATGGCGTTGCTGTTCGGCGTGGATAAATCGGGAATCAGCCGTCACTTGAAAAACATTTTCGCAACCGGCGAACTGGTAAAACCGGCAACTGTTGCAAAATTTGCAACAGTTCAAACGGAAGGGAACCGTCAGGTCAATCGTGATATCGACTATTACAACCTTGATGCCATTATTTCAGTCGGTTACCGGGTGAACTCGATACGTGGGACGCAATTCCGGATCTGGGCGACGCAACGGTTGCGCGAATACATCGTGAAAGGCTTCACGATGGATGACGAACGGCTGAAGAACCCGGCAGTGGGCGATAATGAAGCGCCGGACTATTTCGACGAGCTGTTGGAACGGATCCGGGACATCCGGGCATCGGAGCGCCGGATGTACCTGCGGGTGCGGGAAATTTTCAGCATGGCTGCGGATTACCGGATCGGCTTCAAAGAGACGACGCAGTTTTTTACGTTTATTCAGGACAAATTGCATGTAGCGGCAACCGGCCATACTTCGGCGGAACTGATTATGGAACGTGCCAACCACCTGTTGCCACATATGGGCCTGACGAATCATCCGCAAAGTGAAGTTCGCAAAGCGGATACCACAGTCGGCAAGAACTACCTGAAAGAAGATGAAATCGACGCTTTGAACCGGATTGTTTCAATGTGGCTGGATTTTGCCGAAGATCAGGCGAAGCGGCGCAAACAAATTTTCCTGAACGATTGGACGCAAAAGCTGGATGACTTTCTGCGATTCAACGAACGTCCGGTACTGCAGAATCACGGAAGCGTCAGCCGAACGGTAGCCAACGAACACGCCCATCGTGAATACGAATTATTTGCCGCCAGCCGTCGTGCTCTGAAAGAAGTCGAGGGAGAGCAGCAACTTGAACACGACTTGGAAAATATTGCGAAGCAACTGCCTGTGCGAAAAAACGGCAAGCCGCATAAGGATATCGAAGAACAAAACTGACTATGTCAACATTGAAATGGCTTGGAAAAGATAAAGTTATCAACCATCATCAGGAAGCGTTGTTCCGCCAGATATGGCTAATAATGAAAATGGACTATATGCCGCAGATAACAGTAACAGAATTATGAACATTAACGATGAACAGATCAAAAACAACACTAGCGATGTAAAAATCATCCAGAAAACGTACGGGGATAAACTGTCAATTCAAGATACAAGAGGTTGGCGACTCTTGAGCTGTTTTCTATCAATGAGAGTGACGTCAACAATTTCGATGATTTTAGACGAAAAATAGAGAAATTGTAAAAATGGCACTTCCTTTTCTGAAATGGGCTGGCGGAAAACGATGGTTTGTTGATCGATATGAAAACTTCTTACCTAAAAGCTATAATCGTTTTATAGAACCCTTTTTGGGAAGTGGAGCCGTATTTTTTGCCTTGGAACCCGAACATGGAATAATTGGAGATATAAATTCTCAATTAATCTCAACCTATTTGGCAGTTCGTGATAATTGGAGAATTGTTCTTCATTATCTTGAAATACATCATGTTAATCACTCAAAAGATTATTATTACAAAGTTAGAGCAAATATTCCGCGTTCACGATATGCAAAAGCAGCACGTTTTATTTATTTGAATCGTACATGTTGGAATGGATTATATAGGGTAAATAAAGCAGGAAACTTCAATGTTCCTGTTGGAACAAAAACTAATGTCATTTTAAGAACAGATAACTTCGAATATATAGCGTGTTTATTACGTAATATTGAGATCATCAATGATGACTTTGAAGCCATAATAGATAGAGCAGAAGAAAATGATTTTATCTTTGCAGATCCGCCATATACCATAAAGCACAACAATAATGGTTTTGTCAAATATAACGAAGAGATGTTTAGTTGGAGGGATCAAGTGCGTTTAAAAGATGCTATTGTAAGGGCAACAGAGAGGGGAGTCCAGGTTTTAGTAACAAATGCCTATCATCCTAGCGTTGTTGAATTGTACAGTAACTTTACTCCACAAGTTGTTAGTCGCGCGAGTGTTATCGCCGCCGATTCCTCCAATAGGGGCGTTTACGAAGAAATCATTATTACAAACAATAGTTTATTGAGGAGGGATTATGTTTGATTGTATAAAAAAAGTAATCCGACCTTGTTACCGCCCTGTTACTGAAATTATTGTCATTACTACTGTCGCGATGTTACCATTAATCATTTCTGTATTAGTGTTAGCATCAAAAAATAACAACTACTGGGAATGTATTCTAACGAATATAAAAAATTGTGAATTTTTTCTTTTGGCTTTGTCCTTTTTGGCATCTGCAGTGATTGCAGGTCTTGAGGCTTTAACTTCACCGAAATTATTTTTTGGGAGAATTTATTATACCTTAGTGACAATGTTGGTTTTTTCTATTTCAATTGTTTTCATTGTTCTTCAGAGAACAAATAACGATCCTTCCAGTGAACAAAATTTGAATGTTAATCTTATCTTTTGGCTTTCACTTTCTTGCTTGATTTTAGCAATGATTCTTTATGGAATCGCAATTGGGAACAAGCCTCCATTTAACTTTCAAAAAGAAGCAAGAATGCAAGAAGAATCATACACCACTGCATATGAAGCTCACTTACGTGAAAGGAGATAAATCATGACTGAACTCGATCTTTATGGAGATAAGCATATCAAATTTCCATGCATTGAGGTTATTCAACCTATAGGAATATTCTATTTAGCTTCTATTCCTGCGGATTTTTTAATGGAAATTACTTATGTTGATATTCGCGATATAGCAGATAGAGATTTAGATAAATACCTTGGAATTCAACGAAAAGTGGATCCTAGTCGAAAAAAAGAACTAGAGCAGTATGTCAACACAATAGATGCGTGTTTCCCTACCGCTATTATTTTGGCGATTCCTAAAGAGTGTGCAAGGTATGACAGTACTCAAAAGGAAATGAATTTATATCCATTCGGGGAAAATACATATCAAAAAATTGCAAAAATTCTTGATGGTCAGCATAGAATCGCCGGATTAAGCGGCTATAAGGGTAATCTTCATGAATTTCAGCTTAATGTTAGTATTTTTATCGATGCTGATATTGAAGAACAAGCAAATATCTTTTCAACAGTAAATCTTGCACAAACCAAAGTAAATAAAAGTTTGGTTTATGATTTATATGAACTCTCTTCGTCTCGAAGTCCACAGAAACTTTGTCATAATATTGCAGTTTCATTAAACTCAATCCCATCAAGTCCATTTTTCCATAAAATAAAACGCTTAGGCTGTGCAACTCCTGGACGTATGGAAGAGACCATTACGCAAGCAACTTTCGTTAAGGCATTGATGGTCTATATGACAAAAGATCCAGTAGGAGATCGAGATCAATACAAGCGAAAAAAGAAACTACAAGAGAGTTCGCGGGAAGAAAGTCATAAATTAATCTTTCGAAACATGATGATTGCAGAACAAGATATGCAAATTACTGATGTGATTTTCAACTACTTTTCTGCAGTAAAAAAACGCTGGCCAGAATCGTGGAACTATTCAGGCGTTGGCAATATTTTGAATAAAACAAATGGTTTTCGAGCACTCATGCGTTTTTTACGCGTTGCCTATCTGTATCTTACGACCCCGGGAGGGGTTCCTACTATAGAACAATTTACAACTATTCTGAATAAAATTGAAATTCACGATTTTTCGGTGGAAACATACGTTTCCGGTTCTAGTGGAGAATCTAAGCTATATCGAGAACTTTTAGAAAAGTCAGGCATTCCAACAACAATGCGTGAGGAAGAAGAATAAATATATCTGATGATGATCAAAAATAATTAAGTATATATTACTTCGCTGACGTAAACGAAAAAGCGCCATAACTCAGCCCTGGTGGTCGTTAAGATCACTAGGGCTGTTGTGTTTTAACATCATGGAGGTATGAAAATGAAGATCAAAAAGAGTGTATTACAGGAAGCGTTGAAGGTGCTCGGCAAGGTGGTGTCGCAGACTTCGCCGGTGGAGGTTCAGCGTTCGGTGCGGTTCCTCGGTGTTGGGGAACAGGTCTGGCTGACCGTTACCGACGGCGTGGAATCCGTCACGGTCGAAGTGGTTGGCGATGCCGGGGACATGGAGGATTTTGCGATCGAATATAAGGCTCTGCGTGAGCTGATCCGTTCCACGCGCGGCGGCGAGATTGAGGTGACCGGCAAGCGGCTCGGTTGGCCGGAAATGGAGGTCGTCCCGGATGACGCGGTGACGGTCGAACTGCCGCCGGATTTCGGCAGGCTGTTGGCGCTGGCGGCTCCGGTGGTGAATCTGCGTGAAGCACGGCTCGCGTTGCGGGGGATCAATCTTTCCCGCGACGGCGTGACCGCAACGAACGGCAAAGAATTGCTCAACCTGCCGT